>Ga0051987_10001691_pt1 | contig 11081 bp, 10 predicted proteins | sample CryGey08umfilter_2_FD_58083 | JGI IMG/M metagenome (GOLD analysis project Ga0051987, IMG submission 58083) | Groundwater microbial communities from aquifer in Utah, USA - Crystal Geyser 4/10/14 0.8 um filter | ecosystem: Environmental > Aquatic > Deep subsurface > Groundwater | place: USA: Utah... | reverse complement strand
TTCTTCCGATTGTTCTCCGTTAATTATAATGAATTCTTTTGGAAATGTTTTGACCATCCATTCATAACCTTTTTCAATGCCTAAAAGTTTGTTAAATTTATCGTAATGTTCTTCTATTCCAACTTTGGAAAGCCTATTGTGCGCTACTTTAGCAGAAGTCCTTAGATAAATAGTAATATTCGGCGCTAACACCTGATAGTACATCGACAAAATACTAAGTGCCATTAAAAGATTATCTTTTTCTTTAAAGCTAAATTTTCCGCTAAATCTATCCATCATTCCATATGGCACGGACGACCAAAAGCACCTTTGGGAAATAATAATGTTTCCTTTTTTTAAGAGCGGCACCGTTAAATTTTCCTGCTGATAAATCCTGTCTGCGGTATACAGATATTGGACAGCCTGCGGAGGCAAAACTATTTTTTTATTTAAAAAATCGTGGATAATACTTCCTATTGCGTCAGTTCTGGTTGGTTCGTGAATATTCCAAACTTTCTTCTTTTGTTTTTCAAAATATTTTGTTATTTTTTCCGCCTGAGTTGTCTTACCACAACCATCTATTCCCTCTATTACAATATACTTCCCTTTATAAGGATTTCTTTTTAAATCTAATTCAAAACTTACTTTGTATTTCATTTTTCTTCGTGGATTTTAGATTCCAATGGGCCGTTTTGGAACTTATATTTTGCTTCTTTTTTTTTAGAATATGGCATTTCTGATTCGCTACTTAGCTGTTCAAAAGTCATGGCGCAAACTCTCATTTCCGGATAAAGAGCAACCGGAATCCTACCCAAATTTCCCAATTCTAAAACTGCCTGACCATTCCAGCCCGGATCAAAAACCGAGGCTGTAGAATGAACAACTATTCCCAAACGGCCAAGAGAGGAACGCCCTTCTAGTCTTCCTAATAATTTTGGGCTGATGGTTATTTTTTCTAAAGTTACCGCAAGGACAAAATCTCCAGGCTGCATTATAAAACGCTCCCCTTTCTTAACTTTTACTTCTCTGGTAATTTCGTTACTGTAGTCTTTTTTTGTAGGATCTATAAAAGCATTTTTACTGTGATCGAAAATGCGGAAGGTATTACCAAGACGTAAATCAATGGAGCAAGATCCAAGCTGAGTTTTAAAATTCGGAACCGGAGTAATTTTTAAATCCCCTGTTTTAAGTGCCTTTTTAATGTCTCTGTCGGATAAAACCATAGCAAGTTATTATAACAAAACCCTTGACAAATTGCGTCTTATAATTTTTAATTAGATTAATGGCTGCAAAAAAACAAAAAAAGAATAACGGCATAAATCTTCTTAAAGGAATAACCGGGTCAAAACTTGCCAAGCTAATCGCAGTGCTATTTATTCTCGCCGCAATTCCGCTTACAGTCTTAATGTCCCAAAAGCAACAAAACACCAGGCAAGAAGCCTCAACAAGCTACGGCACGTGTAATTATAATAATACTCGAGGAACATGTTATAACAATAATACCACTCTGTGTACAGGTGGATATTGGAAGACAAGGCTATGTAAAGGAGCTGCTAACATTCAATGCTGTTTTAAAGATTGGCCTCCTAAAGTAGCCAGCACAACTCCGCATCCTGAAAAATGTGCAAGCGATGGGTACTTTAAAATTGGACTAAATTCAAAAGCAACCGATGACAAAAATACAGTTGATGTACTTTACAGAATTAGACCCGGAACTGACTGCTCTAGGAAAATTGATTCAGGATGGATTCATTCGGGAATAAACAACGACTATCCTTACTCTACCAGATTAAAATGCAGAGATTTCTATGGGAATGCAATAAATTACCAGTTTTCAGCGATCCCAAGAACAGGCAATTGGCAATACGGAAACACAACCGGACTTTCTTTTTGCGGGGCATACTGGCCAAATCAAGCAACGCTGGAAACATATTTAGGATGGTATCCCGCGAAATCATTTAGATATGCTCCGTAGATAATTTAGGTTCGGAAGTAAAATCACAGCTCTTCAACTATCCAATTTTCTCCACTGCGGATAATAAATAATGGTGTTACTTCTAAATCCATTGCGCCTAACATCGCTTTAATAATTTTTGCAGCTTCCCTTGTTTCTTCTTTGTGCTGCTCGTCGGAAATCGAATTCCCGGCGCATTCTTGATGACCATGAACAACAATTCCTCTGGAAAGATGTTTTGATAAAGAAATCAGAATTTTATTTTTGATTGATTCCAAGAGTTTTGGATTCACATTTTTCTTAATTATTTGCCCAACTAATCCTGCTTCCGTAATTGTATCCGCATATTTAGCCCCGAATTTATTTTGACCATATTTTGCGATAGGACCCTGAACTCTTCCGTCCATGCAACCAACAGAAGTAAAAAAAGTTTCCCCAACTTGTGACATAAGAACAATAATACCTAAACTTAAAAAAAAATTCAATAAATAAAACAAAAACAGGAGAAATTAGAAGAATCGAACGGATTGCTTAACCTGTGTGGGTAGCCGTGGAATCGAACCACGCACCTCGTCTTTATCAGAGACGCGTTCTAACCGATGAACTAGCTACCCAAATTCCCTATTATTTTAACAGATTTATTCAATTAAGACTAGGCTTGTTGAGGTTTTTTGCTTGGAAAGCGATTGCTCCCACTGTTATCTCTGCGTTTCTTGAAAGATATCCAACTCTTTCGAGAATTCCTTTTTGTTGTTTTGGTTGATTCTCTTTCATAAAGAAAATGTTAAGCGTACCGCTCTGGACCCATTATATCATTCTAGTGGTGTCTTACCTTTGAGGCTAAATGAGACAAATTAGACAGTATAAAAGGTGTTTCAAATGATGATATAGTTTGATATGTTTGAAGGTCTCTTTAATAAATTATGAGATGTCTTCGCATCTCCTAATTGCAGCTTCAAAACTAATTAAAACACCTGAAGTAAAATTAACGTCACTAAGTCTTTAAAACCTCAACCATAAATTTTTCAACTTCTTTCATTGGCGTAAACTTTGGTTCTTGGAGTTCTCTAATCAATTCAATTGTGGGTAATAAGGGAATTTGACTACTTAATATATTTCCATCTACCCCTTCTCTGCGTCGTCTTGTAAGATGTTCATATACTTTTTTACCATTTACAGCCTTCTCACCAAAGACATGATCCAGAGGTTTAATTAAAGCTGGGTTATCAAGTCCACCCGAGGTCATTGAAACACCAGTTGCATAACTTGGCATAAAAGAAGACATAATTGCTTGAATATCCGGATAGTTCATTTTTAGATACGCAAATGCCATAGAGAACATACTGCTACTTGTATTGCCTGGAGTTCCAGGACGACTATAAAGACGGGTTAAATCATAGCATTTACGAGGATCATAACCATGTAACAACAGTGTGTTTTGCTTATACTCACGATCTATTTTTTCAAAGGCAAGTACAGAAAATGGGAAATCATCTCCATCTACATACATACCAAAAGCAATATCAGCACGTGGAGTGTGAATGTAATGCAAGTCGTTATGTATTTGAGAAGCAAGTAAAGGATCTATTTTTTCAAATCGCAGTGGTATCGAATCGCTTAACGAAGTTACTCCTTCTTCTTGTATTGCATTCACTTCTCCGTTTCTTTTTTGAATAACCCATCCAGATTCTGCAAAAATACCGCTTGGTATTAGTATCTGATCCAATGGTAAACTGCTCTGTCTTAGTCTATCACCAATAACAGTTGCCTGTTCTCTAACTATGCTTTCTATTAATTCATCGTTTATATCAAATTTTGCAACAATACTTGGGTCTGTTGAAAGAATATTTCTCCAATTCTGATAATTACCATTTAATCTTAAATATGTCTCTAATGTTATGCCATTTTTAAAGATTGACTCAATAGAAAATGTGGTTAGTCGGAAAAGTGTCTGATACTTGAGATCCTGAGGATCACACAGAAAATTTTCATTTCTCATAAAGGCATTTGTTCTATCCGCAACGGCTTGTCTTAATCTAATCATTAATACATCCCTAGGCCAATTATTAAGCACAAATTTTGGAGTTAATTGAATTTCTCTTGATTCAATAGCATGTTTCAATGCTGTTCTTTGACTTAGGTGAATATCACTACTAACGATTTCCCTAAGAAGTCCAAGTCGAACACCAACAGAATCAGGTCTCTTAATTGCCTTATCAGCTTTTTTTTGCACATCAGGTTTAACTTCACCTACGGCAATGCTTAGCCCTACTTCAATTAATTGTTGTGGAGTTGCTTCTTGTAGAACAAAGCCCTTATTCTCTTTTAAAAATTTTTTAGCATATCCCAAAACTCTTCCATATACTGCAGAATCATTTTTTAGAGATTGTAGTCTTGTTTGATCTTCTTCAGGATCTGGATTTTTAATTAATAATTCTTGCTCATTTCCACTCTCATCTGTCAAGAAAAACTGAACATTATTCTCTCCTCTTCTCATCGAAAGTCTGGAAAGCACACCAGCTGTAACAGCTCCCCTTTCACGCTTAAATTTGTTTCCGGAAAGCATATCAATTCCTTCTTCTTTAATAAGAGTATGTACAGCCAAGAAAATATTATCTAAATTAAATAATTCAAATCCGTATTCTTGTGCGGCTGACAACAATGTCTCTGTGGATACACCTTTCTGATCACCTGATGTTACCCCAATATTTCTATTTAATACCAAAGCTCTTTTCTCACTTCTTGAAAAAGATCCGTACGCCTGATTTGTAGGATTAGCAATGGTTACTTCTTTAGACATAATTTTGAGCAGTAGTGTATTATAGGCTCTTGTATAGTGTGAGTCAAATTAACCCACATTAACTATTTGTTTTTATTCAGACATAGATTTATAATCTATTAGCATATGAAAAAGATTTATTTTGTCACTCAGAATGATTATAAATTTAAAAAATTCAAGAAATCTATTAATTCTTCTCTTTTTGAATTTATTCAACTTAGTGAATCAACTCCAGAGATTCAGGCAGCCACAAACGCTGAAATAGCTTCATTTTCAGCCAAATGGGCAGCGGATAAATTTAACAAGCCAGTAATATGTGAGGATGTAGGTTTATATATAAATACGTTTAATGGTTTTCCTGGTCCATATTTATCACAAGTCGAAAAATGGCTTAAGACAGATGGATTTTTGAAATTAACTGAGAATGTTGTCGATAGATCAGCACAGTGGGAATATTCTGTCGCATTTTGTGCACCTAAAAAAGAACCGGTCTCGTTTAGCACATTCCCAAAAGGGAAAATAGCAGAAAGAGCACAAGGTAAAGGTGGTTGGTACGCAGATAAGGTATTTCTCCCAGACAATGATACAAGAACAATTGCTGAGTTACTTGATCTAGGAATATATAAAAGAAATAAGGATCACTACGAAAGTCTTGTTGACTACCTTGAAAAGAATTTTGAATTTAAGTAATCAACCTGTCTCTAGATTCTTGAAGAATTGAGTCTACAACCTCGTTAATACTAGCTGGATCATTATTAATTACTAACATACCTACGTTTAAGCGTTGTGCAATAGCAACTGTACTAAGTCGTGCTAGTACCTGATGTAAATTAATATCATCAACAGATTCTATTTCTCTCGTGCGAGTATTTTGATTTTCCAATCTCCAATTATAGATTTGTTCTGGATCAGATTGAATAAACAAATATTCAACAGCTTGCGTTTTCTTTTCACTTTCTGGATTTATAACAAAAGAATCACGCTGTTTAAACACCAAGTGAGTGATTTGGAGACATGGCTGTGAAGCTAACAAGCTATCAAGCGTTTTTTTAATATATAAATCCAAATCTTCCAATGGCAACCTTTTCAATCCATCAGCTCCAGATTCTTTCAATTCAGGAAATTGCCCAACGACATTTCTAAACAGTTCAGAGCCAAAATTAAACACACTAATACGACCATCGAAAAGCTCAGGCTCTGCCTTCTGGGCACTACGCATAAGAAAATTCTTACCGCTTCCGGACACACCGGTAACAGTGACTATCTTATTTTTGTTTTCCGGAGATATTATTGGTAATACACGTTCTACTAACATATTATTTTAATGATACTGCTGATTTGGGTAATGCAAGCATATCTGAAGAGTATCTTCTGGATAACTCCTCTTTCCAGATATCAAGCATCGCGTTTTGATTTGCTATCATAGTTATATGTTCATCTTTTGCTCTTTGGGAAGTTTGAGCAAATTCAATTATTTTTGATGGAAATACCCTTAACAGCATATTTGGGTGAACTTTTCTTTGCATATCATCCATTAAGGCTGGGATATCTTTTCTCGCCTCATCTACAGAATCGCCTAGTAAAGTAATATATGTGTAAGTGTCTATTCCAGCTGCTACTAATCTTTTTAATGCTTCAATTTGTAATTCGAAAAACTCTGGAGCTGCTCCTGTATTTTTTGAAAATGATTCTGGGCTAATCCCTTTTATGCAGGTTGCTCTGGCATAATTTTCATAATTTCCTATGTATTCTAATTGATCAGGGGTTAATTTATCAAAAAGAAATAACGAACTTAGATTATCATCCTGCCAAAGAAAATGCGATTTATCCATCCCTCTTCTTTCTAACTCTTCCATCATCCAAAGCGTCCACTCGGGCACAAGATCAGGTTGACCTCCAGTTAGATAAATAGTTCTAGGCCGGATTTCTCCTTGTTGATATAGGTCAAGCAGGTTGCTAGGAGATTTAAAATCACCTCTAGAAGGCTCCGCCTTTAAATACTTAAAATCTACAAAACAATACCAACAGCGGAAATTGCATGCACCTACTCTAAAAATTTGCGTAAGAGATGCATCCTCTTGTGAAATTTCTAATTTTTGAGGAACTAGTTCTGGAAGAATATCTATATCTTGCCAATCAGGTCTTTGCGTAACTGCTCGACGCACTATTCCATACCCGTCACAGTTAATAAACGCATGAGTACTTCCAACCATTTCTTCAACTGGTATTTTGGAAATAAACACCTCTCGAGAGTTTGGCCTTAAAATTCTCTCCCTAAAAGATTCTCCAAGAGCAACAGAATTAAACCCACTCTCCTTATTCATTTACAAGATAATGCCATATGCCACTAGGCATTATGTTACTTCAAGTCACATTATACTATAATTTTTGAATAAATCAAACTATAGGATTATTAATGGCGTGTACATCTTGATCTGCACGTGCTTGCTGCGCGAACCGAAGTCAAACCAGTGCATGGCCCTGCCCACAATCGGCTGTCGCCTCAGGCGACTGCAGGCGGGTGTTTTGTCCCAGAATTTGCTGACATTTCTGGAGGCACGGAGGGGAATCGAACCCCTGCAGGCGGATGTTTTGTCCCAGAATTTCTTTCTTGGAGGCACGAACCGGACTCGAACCGGTGCATGACTGTTTTGCAAACAGTTGTGTTAACCGCTTCACCATCGTGCCAAGAATCAGAAATTCGGGATCCCGTACATCTAATCCCGATCGCAATCGGGAAAGATGCTACTGGGACAAACTCCTGCGTTACCTCTTCGCCACCGTGCCATTTCCCTAGCCTCAAGTTTAACAGAATATGCGCATAAAATCCAGAGAATCATCTTTTACGTCATAACCTGCTGATAGAGTTTTTCAAGCTTCTCAACGGTTTTTTCTTCGGAAAATTTTGCAACCCGTTTTTTTGCATTAACAGATAATTTCTCTCTAAGTTTTTTATTTTTTAATAAATTAATTACTTGTTTTGCAAATTTTTGTTCGTCTTTTTTTACCAAAATTCCGTTTATTTTATTTCCAATCATCGACCTTATTGCACCATCCCTAACCGCAACTATCGGGAGTCCCGATGCCATTGCTTCCATAATTACCATGCCTTGGGTTTCCGTTGTTGATGCAAAAACAAACATATCCGCATCTCCATATACCTTTGGCAAAATATCGTAGCTAATTTCTCCCGCAAACAAAACCTTGTCTGATAATTCTAATTTCTTAGCCAAATACTGAAGATTTTCTTTCTCCGGACCATTCCCTACTATAACCAACTTTGTATTTTTGCAAGTTTTATTAATTAATGAAAATGCGCTTACTAAAAAATCAATTGATTTTTCTTTTCCCAATCTTCCCACAAATAATATTATTTTGTCTTGTTTTGCTAATTTAAATTTTTTTCTTAGAAATCCCTTAGCTTCGGTTTTGAATTTTTTTAGATCAATACAATTGGGAATTACAAAAATTGGTTTTTTTACACCGTAAGAAATTAGCTCTTCTTTTACTTTTTGGGTTGGAGCAATAACCGTGCTGCATCTTCCAATCAAAACTCTACTAATTAACCTAACCATTCTGGGAGTTATTACTTTTCCTCTAAGAAAATAGTGAACATATTTGTCCCAAAATGTATGATAAGTAAAAACATATGGAATCTTTTTTAACTTAGCAAATTCAATTCCCGCCATGCTAATTGGTCCACCGGTATGCCCATGAATAATGTCGAAGTCTTGTCTTAATATTTTATAAACTTCGGTTCCGGGATTCACCAAAGCAGCTCTAATATTAAATTTTTTATGAACCGTTATAGATCTTAATCTAAAAACATTTTTTTCTTTTTTTAGATTGGGGTAGCTTGGAGCAATAATGTAAACTTCGTGACCTCTTTTGGCAAGAGCTTTCGCGCATTCTTCCACGGATATAGCTACTCCATTTATCTGTGGCTTATACCCGTCTGTAAAAAAACCGATTTTCATCTGCGCTCTCTTTGATTTACTTGTCCTTCTATCCCTAGTGTAACAAGTCCATCCATTAATTTTTTTCTAAGGTCTGCAGGATTATCGGAATTATTCTCTATAGTAATATTTGCCCGTCTCATGCAGGCGTCTACTTGTAAACCAAATTTATCTTGCCCTTCTCCGTTTTCTATCTTAACAAGTCTCCCGAATTCTTCTCTTGTTTCTGGGTCTCCTTCTCTTTCTCTTTTTTGAATCCGTTCCCATCGTAACTCAAAATCTGCTTCTACGCCGATTGTAAAAACATTGTCTTTCCCATATTCTCTTTGTAGATAATCTATCTCTCCTTTGTTTCTTATTCCGTCTACGACAATTTTTGAATTCGGATCTTCTTTTACGAGTTGGTCTGTCATTGCCATTAGCGCATCTGCTCCATGTTCTTCTCTTAATCTATTTCCCATCCAGGTTTTACTTTCTCTTGTTTCGGGAATACCTTGAGATACAAGCTGTTCTTTTACCCTTGATGAAAGGACATACAAAGAATATCCTTGTTCGGCAAGAATTTCCGCGGCAAAACCCTTTCCACTCGCCATTCCTCCAACAAAAGCTATTATAGTTTTTCTCATGTGTCGCTTATTTTACCACAAAAAAACCACTCAATTGAGTGGTTTTTCAGTACATTCGAATTCAAGTGATTTAAAACCAATCCTCCATATCTTCCCGTTCGGCTTTTCAATTCTATTCGAATACGCCTCACGGAGCGATATTTGAAGGATTTCTTTCAAAGATAATTTTCAATTCTCTTTTCAATCAAGAAGTGGTAGGAACCTGAATAGATTTTCCAATACTCAGCTAAGCTGAATTGGCAAGCTCTATTCAAGCTTGGAGGTGTTGTATTCTTCCTCGTTAGTGATCTTCCTTGCGGAGGATATCACGAGTTATATACCATCTCTCAATCGTTTATTACGAATAAATTCGTTTTTATTTAGAAAGGAGGTGATCCATCCCCAGCTTCGGCTAGGGATACCTTGTTACGACTTAAGCCTCATCGCCAATCTCTATCTCCCCCCTCTTTTTAGGTTCTATGTTTTCAATCAAACTATTACTGATTCTCTTTTTCAGAAAACCATATGCGCTTTTAAAAGATTTTATTTGCCTTTCTCTTTTAATTGCGTCGAGTTTCGAAATAAAAGCTTCATAATAAATTAGCTTCCACGGAACTCCATACTTAGTTGATTTTTCTTCGCTTTTGTTATGCTACGTAAATCTGTTTCGCAAGTTTAAAGTAAACCCAATATAAAGCTTTTTTGTCTTCTCACTCTTTAAAACATACACTTAGAACATAACAACAGCTTATCATAAACCCCAAAAAGAGGGGGTTCAATAGCTACCGACTTTGCTGCCTTGACGGGCGGTGATTGCAGTTAGAACTATTCTGCTCCCCACTGGACGTGCGGTTTTCCCGCATCCAGCGAGTCTCTTATAAAATCCTCTTTGAGAAATTTAATTTTCTCAATTCCGTCGACTGTTAGATGACGCTTTTTTAACAATTGCTCTGCAACCTTACAAAAAAGTGCAAAACTATGCTTTTTCTTTGCTTGAAGAGGATATTTTTGGAAAAAAGGTATAATTTTTGTAGAAATATCTTTTAGATTTGAAACCTTATATTTATAATGAGGTCTCCATTTTTTATACTTTTCGTAATTGAGATAATAAATATTACCGCAATCCAGAGTCTCTTTGACTCTTTCCAGAATTTCCTTATCATCTTCTCTTAATTCAATTTCGAAGAGAAGCCTTACTTCAAGTAAACGATTGTTTTTGTGTTTATTAAATGTAACACTGAAACAACCTTCACCATCTACTAATCCAACTAAATAATTAGGATTTAATTTAGAGTTCATCCCTTCCTTTAATATTATTATATCAAAGTACTATGGAATCAGCTGACTTCCTATTGCCTGTTATTGTTCTGATGCAAATAGGATCTCCTTGGGTTACGCAAAAAACATTTTCAAACATCCTAATAAGCTTTTTATATTCTCTTCCTCATAGTACACTTAAGAGTCGAGACGCTTTATTTAATATTAGGCTGATTTTCGTTACATCGAACCCTTCAGACTTTCTCTTACGAGATAAGTCTTGTTCTTCAACTACTAGGATGGATTTTCACCATCTTGTTTATTGCGCTGCCAAGCGCCTTTAATTTGTACAAGACCCGAGAACGTATTCACCGCGGCTTGCTGATCCGCGATTACTACCGATTCCGACTTCATGAGGGCGAGTTTCAGCCCTCAATCTGAACTGAGGCGAAATTTAAGGGATTCGCTTGCCGTTGCCGGCTTGCAGCCCGTTGTTTTTCGCCATTGTAGTGTGTGTGTAGCCCAAGGTATAAGGGCCGTGCTGACTTGAC
>Ga0051987_10001689_pt1 | contig 11084 bp, 10 predicted proteins | sample CryGey08umfilter_2_FD_58083 | JGI IMG/M metagenome (GOLD analysis project Ga0051987, IMG submission 58083) | Groundwater microbial communities from aquifer in Utah, USA - Crystal Geyser 4/10/14 0.8 um filter | ecosystem: Environmental > Aquatic > Deep subsurface > Groundwater | place: USA: Utah... | reverse complement strand
GATCGGACATATTTTATCTTGATTAGCCTCGATACCTAATAGATTACGTGTAAAATCAATACTTGTAAAGGGTTGAAGATCTTCTAAACTTTCTCCAACACTTAAAAAATAAATAGGCAGTTTATACTTATCAGCAATAGCAACAACAATACCGCCTTTTGCTGTACCATCTAACTTTGTCATCACAAGCCCATCTATCGTCACTGAATCAGAAAATTCGCGTGTTTGAAGCAATGCATTTTGCCCCGTGGTGGCGTCTAAAACTAATAAAGTATGGTGCGGTATTGTTTCATCTTTCTTTTTAAGAACACGAACAATTTTTTGCATTTCATCCATAAGATTTTTTTTATTATGTAACCGACCGGCTGTATCAATTAACAACACATCTGCATTAGCTGCTGTAGATTTTTCTAAAGCATCATAGGCAAGGGCTGCAGAATCTGCACCTTCCTTAGCACTATACAACTTAAAACCTGCACGTTCAGACCAAATTTCAAGCTGTTCTTTTGCTGCTGCACGAAATGTATCACATGCAGCTACGTGAACCGTCTTTCCTTGTGCTTTAAAATAATGTGCAATTTTTGCAACTGTTGTGGTTTTTCCTGCACCGTTTACACCAACAACCAAAATAACATGTGGGCTGTGCGCCTGTACTTCCAATTTTTTTGCAACAGGATCTAACGCTACGCTTAAACGCTGCGCCAACCATTCCCTAAGTTCTAGTTCTGAAATATCTTGATCTAATTTCTCTTTTGCTAAAGAATTCCTAATATGGCGGGCGGTTGTGATACCAAGATCGGCCATAATCATGGTTTCTTCTAATTGATCTAAGCTTTCTTCGTCTAATCTTCTATGTGTTAAAACAAAGTTTAAATTTTCAGAAATTTTATCCGATGACTTCTTTAAGCTACTTTTTAGTTTACCCCATAGACTCATTAGGAAATTGTCCGTTACATAGAAACACTTTAAGTTTAAGTCTTAATGTACGCTTTAGCAAGCTGAATTATGATTTATCTTGAACCGATTCTGGCATATATTTCAGTGCACCCAATAACACAAAATCTTGTATATCATTTTTTCTATATTTTAACCCCACCTCCTGCCCTTTAAAGGGGGAGGATGAATCGCTTCTAAACAATCTGACTTTATGTTTTGCAGTATCTGTTTTTGCCATATATTCTATCGTATACATAAAATTACGGTCTCTGATTTCTTTCACATATGTTATTTTGCCCGTTGTATGGTGCCACAAATTACGCTCGTATACTGAAAACATATGCAAAACAAACACAATAATGGCAATAGCACAAAAAAAACAAAGGACCCCATGGTCTTTAACACGCACAAAAAACCTACACATCATAAAGGTTCACCAAGCACTTTAGACAGTTTATCGAAAGAAGATGCCAACGTATCGCCATCATCAAAACTTTGTGATGTAAATTTATCCAAATCCTCTATCTTGCTAACAGCCTCGTCCACAACGGTGCTTGATCCCTTTTTATAAGCACCAATGCGAATCATGTCAGCCATATCATTATACGTTGCAAGTATGCCGCGCGCTTTTGAAACAACTTTGCGTTCCGCACCGTCATGACAACCAGGCACTGTACGTGAAATACTATTTAATATATTAATCGCAGGATAATGATTACGTGCTGCAATAGAACGGTCTAAAACAATATGGCCATCTAAAATACCCCGCACAGCATCTGCAACAGGTTCGTTATGATCATCCCCATCCACAAGAACTGTAAAAACTGCCGTGATATACCCTGTTTGAAGACCTTCATGCTGTGGGCCAGGGCCAGCACGCTCTAATAATTTTGGAAGTTCAGCAAAAACACTTGGTGTATAGCCTTTGCTTGCGGGCGGCTCACCGCAAGAAAGCCCTATTTCACGCTGTGCCATCGCAAAACGTGTAACACTATCCATAACACAAAGTACTGATTTTCCTTGATTTCGAAAATATTCAGCAACGGTCATAGCAGTATAAGCCGCTTGTTTGCGCATTAAGGCTGTTTCATCAGAAGTTGATACCACTAGAACACATTTTTTTAAATTATCACGACCCACTGCTTTTTCTATAAAATCATGCAATTCACGACCACGCTCACCAATTAGCCCTATGACGACGACATCACATTGCGCGTATTTTATCATCATAGAAAGCAGCATGGTTTTACCAACACCTGATCCTGCAAAAATGCCCATACGTTGCCCCTTACACATGGTCAAAAACGTATTAATAGCACGAACACCTGTATCTATTCTCTCCTCTACAGGTGCACGCTTATGTGCAGGTGGGGGCGATGCTTTTAAGGGCATCGGCAAATCACCTTTTTTCAGCGGCCCTTTTTCATCAAACGCTTCACCAAGACCGTTTATAATACGACCACACCAAGAATTATCAGGGTAAATATAAGCCCCTTCTTCATCACTCATCACAACCCGGCACCCAGGCCTTATTTGTGCAAGATCACCAAATACCATTAATTGTGCTGAATTACCACAAAAACCGACAACCTCAGCATCGATATAATGTTCATCTAAACCTTCAATAGAACAGCGTGCACCCACACACATGGTTCTTGTACTCATAGCAACCGTTACACTTAACCCTGACAAAGACGTAACTTCTCCATAAATCTGATAGGAGTGCATATGTTCTATTTCTTGCAAGGCATCATCTAGGTTCATTTTTTTAGTAAACTTTCTTTTATCCAATCGATACACCCAGGCACCTCCGGGAAGATTTTTCCAAACAGCATAAACGGATGCACAACACCAGGTACAACATTTTGTACAGCATCAACGCCTTCATTTTTAAGCTTTGCGCAAAATTCTGCTTGTTCATCTGCCAGTGGATCAAGCTGTGCTGTTAGCATATAGGTAGTGGGGAACTTATTTAAATGTGGATATAACATGGGGGACGCTAAATAGTTCTTTTTATGCTTGGCGTCAACTACATAGTAATCTACATACATGCGTGTCATGTCTTTTGTAAGACCATATCCTGTGCCATAGGTTTCATAAGATTTTTGCGAAAGTGAAAAGTCAAAGGATGGATAAATACCCACATATGCATCAGGAATTGGGTGCTGATTATCGACAAGATAACAAATAGATGCTGCTGCGATATTACCCCCACCACTATCACCCATTAGAAAAACAGATAAAAAATCATTCTCTTTTTGAAAAGTATTTTTAACCCAAAGATAAACATCCACAGCGTCATACATACCTGCAGGGAATGGGTTTTCAGGGGCCAATCCGTATTCAACAGATAATACGGCCATCCCTGTACGATTTGCCATATCACGCACATGCGTATCATACGTGTCAATACTACCGCGACACCAACCGCCCCCATGTAGATATATTATAATTTTTTTTGCATCTGACGCTGGTAAATAAAAACGTGTCTTAATAGGATTTTTGTGCTTACTAGACTCTACATAAAAGTCTTCTACATAAAAAACATCTTGATGCGCCCGCCCAAACATCCCAACAGACTTTGCAAAATCTTGCCGCAAATCCTCAATGGGTGTGTTTAATACATTCCTATCTGGTGCAAATTTTAATGCATTTAAAAAATTTTGTGTATAGTCTGGAATTTTCACGATACGTTTAATATCTAAGGGCACTTACTTTTAGTATCACAAAAAAACAGTTAACAGAACACTAACAGACCTTCATGATATGATTATATTGACTAAACAAAATCTTTAAACAAATCATGATTCATGGTATCACGGGGTTTACCTACACTGTCGCCGTGATTTTGTATCCAGTCCTCAGCAGCCTGACGCCCAGCCACTTTCAAGGCTGAAATAAAATCCCATTTTGGATTTAAAGCACTAGACAATTTTAAATCTTTAAACGTCTCCTCAGATTTAATAACATGCATATTAAAACGCGTTAAGGCACCCTCTTTAACCAATCCTTTATCTATCAAATTCGAAATAAAATAGATGGCGCGCATTTCACGGACTAAACACCCGTTATACGTAATTTCTTTTAAACGATCCACAATATCTGCTTTTGTTGTGGGAATTTCATCACAATATGTTTTTGTTAATTGCACAACAATAACATCTGTTGCATCTAAGTCCATTAACGGATAAATAGCTGGGTTTGCAATAAAACCCCCATCCCAGTAAGCTTCACCATCAACCTCTACCGTGTGAAACAAATGCGGCAAACATGCAGAGGCCATTAACACATCGGCTGACATATCTTTATTAGAAAAAATCTTTACTTTGCCACTTTTTACATGTGTTGCCGCTAAAAATATACGCCGGGCCGTATCCTGTTGAAATACTTTGTAATCAAAAAAGTCCTTTAAAAAGTCAAAGAAAGGGTTTTCGTTATCTGGATTCAACTGTTCTGGGGACGCGAACATCAGCATAAAATTCATCATTTTACCCATAATGTCATTATTAATGCCATAAAGCTTTTGGGCAGAGTTTAAAAAGTCTGGATCAATTTCATGAACTGCAGGTAGTCCCTTCATGTTAGCAGACATATCTGAAATGGCACGCCAATATGCATCCATTTTATCACGGCCACCTTGGTTGCCACCTTCCAATAGCCCTTGCACTACACTGGCAGCATTCATGCCCCCCGCACTGGTGCCGGACACCCCCATAATTTCAAAACGGCCATCTTCAAGCAATTTATCCATCACACCCCACGCAAAGGCACCATGTGCCCCTCCACCCTGCAATGCAATTGATATCTTCTTTTTTTTCATAATTTATACAAAACGATAGCGCTCTATATACATTCTGGCATAACTTTATTAAGTTTTTATTAATAACTGATGCGTCTTGTGAATCTTTTATGGGCTAGGTAGCAAAAAAACATTAAGAATAAAAAAATAGATTGAAAAAAGTTTCTTATGTGTGGCTATATACAATTAGTATATTAAAAATATATTTCATGAAATTTGATCCAAATATTATTGTACAAGGTACTTTCATAAAACGTTATAAGCGCTTCTTTGTTGATATTAAATTAGCAGATGGTCATGTGCTGACGGCGCACTGCCCCAATACAGGGTCAATGAAGGGGCTTTTAATAGAAGGCGCTGAATGCGTTTTAACAAAATCTGATAATCCCAAACGCAAACTGCAGTACACATGGCAATTTATAAACTTAGGCAGCACAGACCAACCGCTTTGGATTAGCATTAATACACATTTAGACAATGCGTTAGTTGAAGAAGCACTTGATAGTAAAATCATACAAAATATTAATCAGTACCCTTCTATCAACAGGGAAGTGAAAATTAGCGATTACTCGCGCTGTGATTTTTATTTAACAGGAAGTGATCATGAACCACCCTGTTTTTTAGAGGTTAAGCATGTTCATATGAAGATAGATGGTATTGCCGCTTTCCCAGATAGCGTGACAACACGCGGACAAAAGCACCTAACAGAACTGATGAACGTCAAAAAAGATGGCCTTCGTGCGGTTATCATCTATGTTGTCAACAGAAATGATACCACAGCATTTAGACCAGCACATGAATATGACCCAGATTATGCCGCACTTTTTAAAGAAAGCACTTCTTGCGGTGTGGAGCATTACGCCTATCAATGTGATATAACTGGAAACAGCATTCACATAACAGATAGTCTACCAGTATTGCACACATAAAACTGCCAAAATAATTCTATATTAGCGTATGATACTGTTTTACTTGGTCTGCCCAACCAAATAGTTTAAAATACACATAATACCATATTCTAAAATAGCATTTTATGACTGATTTTTCGTTTAACTACAAAACATTTCCGCACACAAAAGCACGTATTGGAAAACTAGAAACACCCCACGGCACAATAGAAACACCAGCATTTATTTTTTGCGCCACGAAAGCAGCTATTAAGGGTGTGTCACCAAAACAAATGCGCGATGCTGGTACACAAATCATCTTATCTAACACCTACCACCTCATGCTGCAACCAGGTGGCGAAACAGTCCATAAATTAGGCGGCCTGCAAAAGATGACTGGCTGGAATGGCCCCATGTTAACAGATTCTGGTGGCTTTCAAATTTTTAGCCTTGGCCATGGATCCGTTAGTTCTGAAATAAAAGGAAAACGTGATTCTAAACATCCCAAAACCATGCTAAAAGTAACTGAGGAAGGCGCTAAATTTAAGTCTTATACTGATGGCAGCATACACCTTTTAACACCTGAAATAGCAATTCAAACACAAGTAAATTTAGGCGCTGATCTTATTGTTGTGTTGGACGAATGTACACCCTTTCATGTTGATAAATCTTACACGCGTGCATCCATGAACTTATCGCATAGATGGGCTGTTAGATCTGCCACAGAATTTAACCGTATTACACGCGGCGATCAGCGGTTATATGGCATTGTTCAAGGTGGGGTGTATCAAGATCTTAGAACACAGGCATGTGATTTTTTAAATAGCCAGCCATTTTTTGGGCACGCCGTAGGCGGCTCTCTCGGTGCTTCACAAGAACAAATGTACGACATTGTATCCTATACAATGGAAAAGTTATGCGATGAACGCCCTGTGCATTTGCTGGGTATTGGGGGCATTCGTGATATTTATGAAGGTGTGCAACAAGGTATAGATACATTCGACTGTGTGCACCCTACCCGTTTAGCGCGCCATGGTGGTGCCTTAGTGCGTCCTTGTCATAATCATGGCAAAGCAAAAGAACATATTAACTTAAAAAATGCCGCCTATACCTTAGATACTTCACCAATAGAGCCTGACTGTGATTGTGAAACATGTAAGAACTACTCTAAGGGGTATATTCAGCATCTTTTAAAAGCAAAAGAACTATTGGCTTTAACCCTTATTTCTATCCACAATATTGCATTTATGAACCGATATTTAAAAGCAATTAGGAAGGCCATTGAAAGCAATACACTTGAACAGCTAAAAAAAGATTGGGTGCAAACCCCCTAAATAAGAACTGTCAATATTAACGATTTATTAACACACATCTGCTTACCATATAGAAAAGAACAATTATTTATATGGGGGCATGTTATGTCTGTTCAGAAAAAAATACTACCACTTTTAAGCATTTTAATTTTAACACAAAATGAAGGACGAGCAAGTTGGTGGGAGGAAGGCCTTGAAGCTGCAAAGGGGGCAATAGAAAAGAACAAAGACAAGGTGGGAGCTCTTGTAGGGCCAGGATCGCAGGCACTGCAGGCAGGTGCCACAGGTGCGTTTAAAGGCGGCAGTTTCCAGGACTTTACAACAAATGCCCAAGCTGGTTTTGAAACAGGACAAAAGCAAGATGAAGCGTTAAAAAAGGCAACAGAATTTTATGCGTTACAAGACTCAACTTTTGCGCAAAAAAATGCCATTCAAACTTTATACCAGCAACAAGAATATACAGCCGTCATCACAATTGTAGATCAAACTACTGATATTTTTACAATGCTCGCAAACACGTCCGATGCTGTTAAGAAAAAAAATGAACAAAAATTACAGCAAATGAGCCAAGCTTTTAATTACGTTAACGCCTCTAATATAGTATCTGTAACAAATTCTGTATACACATTTGTAAAAGGGATAGCGCCGGCTGGTTCATCAACAAATTCTATGAGCGATGCCGATTTTAACAAAAAGGTTATTCAAGTCGTTGAGGCAAAATATGGTGACATCCTAAAACAATTACAAAGTATGCTGCAAAATCAAGGATCACAAAACAATAATAACTTTACTCCACAATCACAAGCTTCAAACAACATGTTTATGGGCGGTTAACTGTTAGTATTTCTAAAAAATAGATTGTTTTTCTGGATATTCTATACCCATTTCAAGCAGCGTCAGCTTTACGAACTCGCTAAAATAGTAATATATGGCAGCATAAATTGGCATATCTGCAGAAATAGGGTGCGGAATAACCACTAAGTTTTCTGTTTTCAAGCGCATTTCTCTAAGTGCACGTGGCATATGAAAGGTGGTTGTCACAAGCCGTATAGATCGAATATTTTGATCACGCGCCCACTTGGAAACTTCTTCAGCATTTTCTTGTGTATTTTCTGCGCTACCAAGCTGGACAGTGGACAAGTCAACAATACTAGAATGTGACACTTTTAAAAGTTTACGTTTTGTAACCCCTTTCGGAACGCCCGATACAAACAATAATTCCGCATGTCGTTTTTCAAACAAATCAAAAGCAGCTTGAACACGTTTGTTACCACCGGTAAACACAACAATGGCATCTGTTTTTTCCACAGACTTTGTGTCCTGTATTTTAGGAATCATGTTGTAAAATGATAAAAATTTTAAAGCTATCAGACCTAACAACAGAAAAGTAAAAATTTTAAATGCTGTTTTGCCTAGCATTTTACGTCCCTTACTCTCCGTATGATACAAATTTAGTGTCGTGGTCTCCGCTTAAATGATTTGTAATAAATGTACGCGCCCTTAATTTATTTAAAAACATAGCAGCAGTCATATTTTTCTTTTGAAATTCCAACTGTTGCGTAATTTCTTTACGGGTCAAGGGTTGATATGGTTTAATTGCCTTTTTTGTAACATAAATTAATTGAAAACCACCTTCTTGACGAATGGGTTTTAGTATATCACCCACTTTTGCTTGTTGTAACATAGCTGAAAATTCTTTTGACCCTGTACTTTCAATATCTAAAGCGTCAACAGTTTTAATTGCAAATCCCATTTCAGAAGACGATTTCATAAATTGTGAAACACTTGAAGATAACCGTAAAGCATCAATTTTTGCTTGAACGCTATATTGTTGTTCATCATTCATATCTTCATCAAAAGGAACCAACACCACTTTGAATGATACCGTGGCGGCACCATTTTCTAACGCTTGTTTTTTACTATTTAAACGTATAATTTGAACACCTTTTGGAATTTCAATAATACGAACATCTGAAGCTTTCATATTATTTAAAGCTGCTAGCAGATCTGATGACAAGTTTGCAGATGATAACCGCCCCAAATGTCCACCTTTTCTGGCTGTTGTACTTTGTGAGAATTGTTGCGCTAATGCATTGAATGAAGCGCCTGATTTTAATTGTTGAAGCATATCTTCAGCTTGTTTTTTTGCCTCAAAGCGTTTAGATGCATCTGTTGGGTATAAGACAATTTCAGATACATCAAAAAGAATATCAGATGCTTTTTCTGCATTCAAAATTTTATCGACTTCTTTTTCAGAAATATTAATACCACCAAGGCCGTAATTAACAACCGCATCCCAAGCAAGTTGTGCATATAAACGGTCTTCTAGTGACTTTATTGAAATATTATTTGATTTAAACATTTGCATCAACTGTTGATGGTTCATGTTATTTTGTGATGCAATATTGTGAACCGCTTGATGAACATCTTTTTTAGATATCGTAACTTTACCATCTATAGCGGCTTTAAGCTGTAACTTCTCCACAATCATTGATTCTAAGATCTGAGCGCGCATTTTTTGACGCATTTGGGGCGTATCACTTTGATTAGATGTAAATAACACTAAGCGAATTCGGTCTTCTAAGTCTCTCTCCGTTATGGCCTTTTTATCTACAACAGCAATAATTTTGGCTTCATAACCAAAAGTTTGAACAGTGGATAACAAAGAAAGACAAAAGACACTTCCATAAGCAAGTAATTTAGGCATAAAATTCATTTAGTTCAAAAGCATTACAGTTTATACTGTATAATGTAACCAATGTAACACCATTGTGACAATGATTATTTTATAATTTACCTAGCAGGAACTATATGTTTTTCACCTTTAATACAATTGATCGTTATATTTTTAAAATGTTGGGATCTTATATTTTTAGTATATCCATCCTTGTGATCGGCATGGTTTGGCTATCACAGTCTTTGCGTTTTTTAGAATTAATTATGAACAACAGTATTGGATTAAAGTCTTATATATTTCTTGTTATTTTTCTACTTCCCGACTTAATTTCTATTCTTCTTCCTATTTGTTTACTGATCGCAGGCATTCAAGTATACCAAAAACTTATTGCTGACAATGAAATGGTCGTTTTACGCAGCACAGGCTATAGTAATTTTCAAATAGCAAAACCTTTTCTAACAATTGGAGGTATATTAACAATTATAACATTACTAAGTAATATATTTTTGATACCTGAATCTTTTAAAAAATTCAGATCATTTGAGCATCAAATCAAAAATGAACTCTCATCATCTGTTATTCAGCCAGGTACATTCAATGCTATTAAGGGTACAACTGTGTATGTTCAAGAACGTTCTTTAAAGGGGCAGTTAAAAGGCATATTTATACATCAATCAGCAGAAAATAAAAAAGTACCATTCATTATTACGGCAGAAACCGGACAACTTATTAAAGAAAACAACACACTCAATCTTTTGCTGTTTCAAGGACACAGACAAGAATGGAACCCTGAAACAAAACAGCTTTCATTCTTTCACTTTGAAAATTGCGCTTATGACCTAAACACTTTAATACCACAAGATCAACCGCGCCCCAAAAAACCTTATGAACGTTCTTTAAACGAACTTTTAAACCCTGAAGACTTCACACAAGACGAAACCACAAAACAGCGCATGATTGTTGAAGGGCATCAAAGAATTATTCTACCTTGGTTATGCTTAATTAATACGCTTATTGTGATGAGCATTCTTCTGTTCGGCGATTTAAAACGCCGACAAAGAAAAAGAAAAATAGTCGCAAGTATCTGTGTTGCAGCAGCAATACAAGTTTCCATCATTATCTTATTAAATATGTCAGTAAAATCCCCTAGCCTTTTATGGTGTGTCTACTCATTTTTATTTTTGAATCTGATTGGATTTAGCGCCCTATTACAAACCCATTACTTCAAAAAAACACCATAGCAGGATGAAAAAAATATTCAGCCATTTTGAACAGGTATATCTGATCTAAACATTCACTTCGCATTACTATTCACGTTTATGTACATATTGCTGGTTTTTCTAGCATATTTTTCATCTTCTTCTTAATTTCTTCTTAAGTTTATTAAAAAATCATATAAAAAGTATTTAAACCTATTGCAAAAATTTTAAATATTGTTTAATAATATATTCAAGTTAATTATTGTAAAGGTT
>Ga0051987_10001686_pt1 | contig 11091 bp, 11 predicted proteins | sample CryGey08umfilter_2_FD_58083 | JGI IMG/M metagenome (GOLD analysis project Ga0051987, IMG submission 58083) | Groundwater microbial communities from aquifer in Utah, USA - Crystal Geyser 4/10/14 0.8 um filter | ecosystem: Environmental > Aquatic > Deep subsurface > Groundwater | place: USA: Utah... | reverse complement strand
GCACACGGGCCTATTGGATGGCGCAGGGCGTCGGCATGGTGGCCCCCCAAACGGTGTGGTTCAGTCACGATACGGTGCTGGCCTCAGGGGTGGAAATAGAACCGAACGTGGTCTTTAAACCAGGCGTCAAAGTGGCCGAAAATGCCACCATCAAAGCCTTTTCTCATCTGGAAGGAAGTACGATTGGAGAAGGTGCTGTCATAGGCCCCTTCGCCCGCCTCCGCGGAGGAACATATATAGGAGAAAACGCCGAGATTGGCTCTTTCGTGGTGACAAAGAAGGCCCATATTGGCAAAAACACAAAAGCCAAACAGCTTAACTGTTTGGTAGATTGTACGATTGGTGAGAGTGTCAATATCGGCGGTGGGGCGATGATTGCGAACTATCATCATTTTCGTAAAGAAAAAGCCGAGACACACATCAAAGATGGGGCGTCCATAGGCTCATCATCAACACTTGTGGCACCAGTAACCATCGGAGAAAAAGCTTTTGTGGCAGCAGGTACGGTGGTTCGTCAATCTGTAGAGGATGGAAGTCTTATTGTTGCGAAGCCGGAAATAGTGATCAAGCCGAACTACGGCAACAAGTAACAGTTATAAAGAGGGTAAAAATATGTGCGGAATCGTCGGTGCCCTCAGCAAAAACGCCCAGAAAATCGTGCTGGAAGGCCTCTCACGGCTGGAATATCGCGGGTACGATAGCGCAGGCCTTGCCGTGCAAAGTGAAAACGGCACCGTGCACACGCGCAAAGCCACGGGCAAACTCGCCGCCCTCCGTGCGGAGATAGAGCAGAACCCCTTGCCCGCAGCCGCCCTCGCCATCGGCCATACGCGCTGGGCCACCCACGGCTCGGCCACTACGGTTAATGCGCACCCGCATAGCAGCCATGGCCCCGCACCCAAAGTCACCGTGGTGCACAACGGGATTATTGAAAATTATGAAGAACTGAAAGCCGAGCTGAAAGCCGAAGGCTACACGTTCGTGTCAGAGACAGATACCGAGACCCTCCCCTGTCTGCTCTCATGGGCGCTGGCGCAGGGCCAGTCAGAGGCCGAGGCGCTGGCTCTTCTCACCACCCGCTGTCGGGGTAACTATGCCGTGCTGGCCGTGGTAGAAGGCGCAAAGGGCACACGCCTGCTGGCCACGCGGCGCGGGGCACCGTTGTGTTTGGGGCTGGGCAAAGGGGGAGAAAACTTTGTCGCGTCCGATCCCTTGGCCCTCGCCAGCGTCACCGATAAGTTTGTGTATCTGGAAGATAACGATACCGTGGTCATCACGCCCGAAAAAACCGAGGTGAGGGATGCCTCGGGCACCCCCGTCACGCGGCCCGTACAGGTGCTTAACCTGGCGGATGATATGGCGGGCAAGCAGGGCTACAAACACTTTATGCTCAAGGAGATGATGGAGCAGCCGGCGGTAGCCGCCCGCATTTTAGAAGCCTACACGAAGGACGGAGAGGTGCAGCTCCCGCTCACGGCCGCGCACGCCGCCGCACCCGCCATCACCATTGTGGCATGTGGCACCGCCTATTATGCGGGTATGGTAGGCGGCTATATGCTGGAGGAACTGGCAGAAGTCCCCACGCAGGCAGATGTCGCGAGCGAGATGCGCTACCGGAAAAAGCCGTACCCCAAAGGCGGGCTGATGATTGTGGTCAGCCAAAGCGGAGAGACGGCCGATACGCTGGCCGCGTTAGAGCATGCCAAAGCCGCAGGGCAAACCATTATTGCGCTCACCAACGTCACAACCTCCAGCATTGCCCGTGCCGCCCATGTGGTGATCGATCTGATGGCAGGCCGAGAGGTCGCCGTCGCAAGCACCAAAGCCTTCCTGGCCATGGTGCTTGTCCTCCAGCTTGTCGCGCTCAAACTCGCGGCCCTTAACGGCCAGCAAAATGCCGCCACCGTGGCCAGTCATTTGAAGGATATTCATCTTCTTCCCATGCACCTCATGAACATTCTGGCAGAAGCTCCCAAATGGGAGCCCATAGCCGAAAAGCTGGCCAGCGCCAAAAACCCTACCCACAGCATGCTGTACCTCGCGCGTGGCATGCTGACCCCCTTAGCGTACGAGGGCGCCCTGAAGATGAAGGAGATTACGTATATTCATGCCGAGGGCTACGCAAGCGGAGAAATGAAGCACGGGCCCATAGCCCTGGTGGATGAAACGCTCCCCGTGGTCAATATTGCCGCCAGTAACGATGGATTGTTCGAAAAAACCATCTCAAATTTAAAAGAAGTGGAAGCCCGCCACGGGCAGATTATTCTTATTGTGGATGAAGAGGGGGCAAAACAGCTCTCTTACCCGTCTCCGACCCCGCAAATACCCGGCTCTTACCCCGCGCCTACCCATCCCTACCTCATAATTACGCCGTCGGTCCCCCGCCTCTTGCTACCCTATACACACCTGCTGCCTTTGCAGTTCCTGGCTTACCAAACAGCCGTTTTCAAGGGGACAGATGTCGATCAGCCGCGCAACCTCGCCAAGTCCGTTACAGTAGAGTAAACTATTGTAAAGTTTAGCTTTTCCGGCTAATGCGCGCTGTAAAACTCTCGTCAACGCCCCCAAATCCTTCAAAGTCAGCCGCACTTATTCCCCCATCCGTGCAAAGCGCCCAATTTTGTATGTCTATCAAGCATTTGGCGGTACTCATCAACCAACCGCCCGCAGCAGACCAATCTCCCGCCGTGCTCGCCTCAAGGCGCGGAAGCGTCGGAAAGTATTGGCGTTTTTCAATAACCCCCAAACTCTCTGCCGCAAAAAGCAAAGCCAGCGCCACAACAGCACCACTCACAAGTCTCGCTATCATTCTTCTTATTCTCCTCTAACATCTCTTTATAGTATCCCTTCCCACTCCACCTGACAGCCCGCCTGACATGCCCGAAAAACGCCAGAAAACAAGGCATTTATCTTGTAAAAAGAGGCTGTGCCACGTATCGTCCAGGCATGAAAAACATCTCTCTTATCGCCTTCGATTTTGACGGCACCATGGCCGATACCGAAGAACTCACCCTCCCGGATTTCTGGGCTTTTTTGCAGGAAGATTATGGCATCACCGTCACCAGAGAAGACTGGATGGCCAACTACCACGGCAAAGCAGGCCCCAGCTTACTTTCAGAGCTCAATGCCGCCTATGGCACCAAGCTGGAATGGCCCTCGTTTGTGGCCGCCCGCAACAAGCGCCTTCCTCGTCTTTTTGCCGCAGGCGTGCACCTTGCCCCGGGCCTCACCGACGTGCTCGAGCATCTCCATAATGGAAAGTTAACGTATTGTATTTGTACAAATTCTCAAGCTGCCCGTAACGTTATGGCGCTGGATGGCTTAAGAAATATTTCAGAAGAGATGCGCACCCACCTGCAAAATAATTGTTTTTCAGGGGTAGAAGAGGGCCGAACCGCCAAACCCGCGCCCGATGTTTATAACGATGCCGCCAAGCATTTCGGCGTATCGCCCGCACAAAGCATCGCCATAGAGGATACGGTGGCAGGGCTTAAAGCCGCCATAGATGCAGGCTTTGTAGCGCTAGGCTACACAGGCCTCTCTCGCACACCGGAGGAAGATACCGAGCTTCTCGCCGCCGCAGGGGCACACGCCGTGTTTAATCATTGGGATGCCTTTCTGCCGCTGCTGGAGACGCTCGAAGACCCAAGCTAGCGCGAGGGGAAGCCCGTCATCGGGTTAGGAGACAGGCGGGGCGTGCCCTGCATGGCAGGCCCGTTGGCCCCGCCACGGGCGGCATTAGCCCCCTGGCTCAGCACATACCCCTCAAAGGCAGCCTTCATTTCATTTTGTACCATGCTGCCCACCAGTTTTTGGTAGCCGGGCATCTTCATGGTAATGCGTTGCCCTGCGGGAGATTCTAAAAAGTCTACCAAAGCCTGAATTTCCTCAGGGCTGAAAACATCAACCATCAGGCTTGCGGCCTGCTCGTTCACGCGGTTGAAATCCACACGGCCAACAACCTGGTTAAACATAGGGTGGGATGAAAGGGGAGATGAGCCGGAAAGCAAGGCTTCCTTGGGGCTGTTCATCATCACGGCTTTGCGGGCAAGGCTCATTGTCTGCAGGTCAAAAGATTGAGCAAGGGCCTGCCCCGCTAGCAACGCCATCATAAAGGTTAAGAGAGATTTCATGAGAGTAAAGTGGGTCATACAAGCCCATAGGGCAACAAGTTTTGTACAAAAACGGTTGACAAGCCCCACGGGTATGGGTAAGAGAAGCCACACATACGCCTCGCATCCTGCGGGGATGTAGACGATAGATGTAAGGAAAACCAAAGTCATGTACGCCATTATTAAATGCGGCGGTAAGCAGCTCCGCGCCGAAAAGGGAGCCAAACTGATTATCGACAGCCACGTAGGCGAGACCGGTAAGACGTTTGATATCACAGATGTCATGCTCATTGCCGATGGCGAAAAGATGACCGTAGGCACCCCTATCATTGCAGGCGCTAAAGTCACCACCACAGTGATCGAGCAGCGCAAGGGCGAAAAAGTCATTATTTTCAAAAAACGCCGCCGTCAGAACAGCCGTCGTAAAAATGGCCACCGCCAGCCAGAGACTGTGCTGGAAGTCACAGGCATTTCTGCCAAGTAAATTTAATTTTTAAAGGAGACAGACACCATGGCACACAAAAAAGCAGGGGGCTCTAGCCGTAACGGACGCGACAGCGAAGGCCGTCGTTTGGGTGTAAAAAAATTCGGAAGCGAAGCTGTAACCGCAGGGAACATTATTGTTCGTCAACGAGGCACCAAGTTTCACCCTGGTTCCAATGTCGGCATGGGTAAAGATCACACCCTCTACGCCCTGACAGATGGTGAAGTTGCCTTCTCCAAAGGGTACAAGAGCCGCACGTTCGTCAACGTCGTCGCTTAAGTTCTCAAAAACTTAAAAAGCCCCTATGTGGGGCTTTTTTTTGGTGCCCAAAGCTATAATCGTATGCTAGTTATATGCATAACACATTCCGTTTTTCAGGAGAGAAGCTATGAATCGACAGGCAAAACTTCCCGAAATTTTTAAATTTATTCCCCCTGTGGAAGGCGCTGCAAGGGTTCTTGTCTCCATGGACGAAGAAGCTCATGGCGGTACGGTATCCTGGGGGGCCTATACGGTTCTTCAAGAATCAGGCGGCCGTCTGACAGAATTGAAAGGATTTTACGTCAATACCAACGTAGATCCCTCGAAGGAAAGCAACGATCCAGCCGTGCAGAAATTCTGGGAAAGTCACCCGGAAGCATATAGACGGCTCTTCAATCCTCGTCCCGTTAGGCTTAAGGAAGCTTTGCAAATGCTGGATGCCTATTTGCAAGAGCTTAAAGCAGCCTATCAGGGGCTTCCCATGTATCTGTTAACAAGGCCGCACAAGTACGATGGCGTCAAGCTGGAGGAGCAGTTTGCTTTTTTCAAGCTGGATTTGCCATTTGGGGCAGCCGTGGATATGAAACCCTGCTTGGCAAGTACGCTGCTCGATGATAATATCGGAGAGCTATGGAATCTCTACCAAAATCAATATCCCCTGCCACATGAAGGAGACAAGGATAGCGCTCTCCAGCTTTTGTTTTTTCTCACGATCCTTTATCAAGGGTTGGGTGAGCCACTGGAAGGTCTGGATGCTCTTTGGCGGAAGGTTCTTAATGTTCACGTCCCTCTCTTGGGATAGGCAATCCGTATCGTTCTCATGTAGAGGATAACCACTCCCTTATAGCCCACACTTGTATAAGGGATCAGGCCTATTCTCTTGTTAAAAGAGGATTGTTAAGAGTAGACAGAAATGTGTGGGTGCATTTCAGGGTGTTCTGACGACGTTACCCGGATGTCGAACGTGGGAGGCGCTGCCTTCCAAGCCTAAGCTACATGAGAACACGACAACCGCAAGAATCTCCATGTGTGTGCAGAACCATGCATGGAAGAGCCTTAAGGTTGGAAGAGCGGGCCGCCATGTGCGGCCCGTTTTTTATTTTTCTTAATGTTTTTAGGGTAAGGGCTTGTAGAAAAGCGCTTTATTCTCTAGGTGTTATGTATGAAATTTTTAGACGAAGCCCTCATCACCATCCGCGCCGGCAACGGGGGCGCAGGCGCTGTCAGCTTCAGGCGAGAGAAATTTATTGAATTTGGCGGCCCGGATGGCGGTAACGGCGGTAAAGGGGGCGATGTTATTCTGGAAGCTCACAACAATCTGAACACACTGATCGATTATCGCTATACACAAATCTTCAAAGCCAAAACGGGCATGCACGGCATGGGGAGAGACCGTAACGGCGCTCAGGGAGACGATGTGGTGCTCAAAGTGCCGTTAGGGACAGAGATTATTGATGAAGAGAGCGGTCAGGTTCTGTTTGATATGACAGAAGAAGGCCAGCGGATTATTTTGGCCCGCGGGGGCCGTGGCGGACGTGGGAACGCCAGCTATAAAACCAGTATCAACCGGGCTCCGCGCCAGCACACACTGGGAGAAGAGGGGCTGGAGCTGAAAATTCGTCTGCGCTTGAAACTCTTGGCAGATGTGGGCCTGTTGGGCTTGCCCAACGCAGGTAAAAGCACGTTCTTGTCCAAAGTCTCTCGCGCCAAACCTAAAATAGCCGATTATCCCTTTACCACCCTCAAGCCTGCCTTGGGTATGGTGGCCGTCCCAACAGAGAATGAGGGCGGAAGCAAAGAAATTATGGTGGCAGATCTTCCGGGTCTTATTCAAGGGGCAGCGCAGGGCACAGGCTTAGGCCACCGCTTCCTTAAACACGTCAGCCGTTGTCGTGCGGTTCTTCATTTGGTGGATGCCACACAGGAGAAGCCGGAGGCCGCCTATAAAATTATCCGCCAGGAGCTTGCCGAGTATGATGAGATGGTCGACGAAAATCTGTGTGCCCTGCCCGAGGTTCTGGTGCTCACAAAGGCAGATCTGATGGAAGATGCCGAGCTTATAAAGCTCCAAAAAGCCATGAAGAAAAAGCTGAAGAAGGATGTCTTTACTCTGTCATCCCATACAGGGGAAGGCCTTAAGGAGATTTTGGAAGCCCTGGGGGCCCTGGTAGAAGAAGAGACCGCAGAAGCTGCCCCACAAGCGTAGGGGTTATTAAGCTGCGGCGGTTTGCCGCCCAAATAAACCACTGGCATCCACAACATTGGCACCAAGGTGCTCGCTGCGGGCGGGTTTGGAGGGTTCAACGGGGTCAAAAATAAAAGCGGCGCCGCGTTCAATCCCACTCGTGTAACCTGCGCGTATTTCCAGAGCATAAGCCGCCGTAGGCAGGTGGTGGCGGGTCATATCCGCCAGTTGCTCAATCAGGCTTTCTTCCAAACGTCCATCATCATCGTGGCTGCGTTTGAGAGACCAGCCGAGAGAGATAATAGCCCGTGGCGCCCACTGGTGGCAGGCGGCAAAAAAGGCTTCGGGGGCTATGCCTTCATCGCGCTTGCTGTGGGGCAGCAGGGCAAAAATATTGGCATGGAGGATAACGGGCACATCAGGTTTCAGGCGGGCCAGCATTTCCAAAACGGGGATAACCGCACAAGGCTCCAAAAAATCTATTTTAATAGCTTTGCCGGCACGGTTAAGTTTAAAGAGAGCCGTTGCCATGTCCAGCTCCGTCGCATCTGTCAGGGTGCCAGCCATGGGCGTGGCATCGTCATCGGTAAATCGTGCACTCACCACAGCAACATGAAGAGAGACATCCTCGCAAGCCGCTGTCAAAGCGTCAGGGGTAACCACGCCATGCCGCCAGCAAAGTTCGTGGCTATCGGCAAGGTCAAAAAAATCGGTGAGAGACTGCATGTCCCCATGCTACAAAAAACAAGCCGCGGCCAAAAGGGCCGTGGCCTATTTCCACAAAGGGGGTGTGCCCAAAAAGTATGGTAAAAAGTGGGGGAGAAGAAAGAACCTAGTGTCCTAAAATATTAGGCCGGCTGGCGCCATGGGCAAGCAGCAGGTTGGCAAGGGCAAGGTTTTGCTTGCTTAGGGCAATGTCCATGGGAGTTTCGCCGCTGGTGCTTTTGGCATTGGGGTTGGCGCCCATCTCCAAAAGCCGCTTGGCCATGGCATAGTTTGTATTTTCTGTCGCAATGTGGAGGGCTGTCCGCCCCGATAGGTCTTGGGTATCAATAAGAGCCCCATTTTTGAGTAGAAAGTTCACAAGTGTCAGGTTGTTCTGTTTAACAGCAAGGGTAAGGGGGGTTGCGCCAAAACGGTCAGTCTGGTTGACCGAGGCACCCTGGTTCATCAAAAGCTCCGCCAAAGCCTGGTTGGCCGCCGCCACCGCGTAAAAGAGGGGGCTCCAGCCATCCTGGGTGGCAAGGTTCTGGTCAGCTCCCACAGCCAGCAAAAATTCGGTCATAGGCAAATTCCCTTGCTCAACAGCACGGTGCAGGGGGGTAAGGTTGCGGGTATTGGGGATGTTGACATCTGCACCTGCCGCCACCAGCAGCTTGGCCATTTCCACTTGTCCGGCTTCGGCGGCGGCAAAAAGGGCTGTGCTCCCAAAGGAGTTGGTGCTGCCAACAGGCATGCCAAGGCGCAGGTAGCGGAGGGCATTGGGCATATCTCCCTTGCGGGCAGCATTTAAAAAACCTTCCGGAGAGAAATCGTACCCGGCCGCAGCAAGGGCATCTTTTTCAGCGTTTAACAGGGCAACACGGGTCACAGAGGCTGTATTGACAGGGGGCGCCGTAATATCCTTCATGGTAAAAGCGTTAAAAACACGGCTTCCTGTGGGGGCAGATATGGTTGTGAAGAGCACGCGCCGTTGCTGAGCCTGAGTAAGAAAAACTTGCTTGGGGTAGGTAAACATTTTGGTGGGCAGGCTTATGCGCATCACATCGGCCCGTGTGGAGGGGGCAGAGCTGCTATTAGAGATCCATCCCGCAAGGGCTGCCACGCCGCAAACGGCAAGCAAGGCTATCAAAATAACAGGCCAGCGTTTTTTAGCCCACGCGGCAGGCAAAAGGCTGTGAAGGGGCGGTAGCACGTTGACCATGTTATTTTCTTACACTTTAGCTTGCGTATAAACCTTGACAGGTCAAGCCAAATCGGACGAAAGAAGAGGGGAGAACAAGTTTTTGAAAGAAGGAATGTGACGATGACACAACCCACCCGTCCCCGCGCCCAAATTTATGAGGGTAACCCCTGGCGCACACACAACCTGGGAGAGCTCCGCGCCCACCACGTGGGAGAGGGCGTTGTGCTTAGCGGTTGGGTTTTCCGCAGGAGAGATCATGGCGGCGTGGTATTTATTGATCTGAGAGATACCTTCGGCCTCACCCAGGTGGTCTTCAAGCCCGAGACACTGAGCGCAGAGGCGATTGAAGTCATCACCCACACAGGGCTGGAAAGCGTCATTAAAATCGAAGGCACCGTGCTCGCACGGGGTGAAGGCCTCGCCAACCCCAATCTCGCCACAGGAGAGATCGAGATTGAGGTAAAAAGCTTTGAAGTCCTCAGCAAGGCCGATCCTTTGCCCTATTCATTGGCAGATGATTCCATCCCTGAGGATATGCGCCTCACCTATCGCTTTTTGGATATGCGGAGAGAGGACGTGCATAACACCATCCGCCTCCGTAACGAGGTCGTGCGGGATATCCGCCAGCGTATGTGGGCCCTTGGGTTTACAGAGTTTCAAACGCCCATTCTTACTGCCAGCTCGCCAGAAGGCGCGCGCGATTTTCTCGTGCCGTCCCGCCTGCATCCCCACAAGTTCTATGCGCTTCCCCAAGCTCCTCAGCAGTTTAAGCAACTGTTGATGATCGGCGGGTTCGATCGGTATTTCCAAATCGCTCCGTGCTTTAGGGATGAAGATGCGAGGGCCGATAGAAGCCCCGTCGATTTTTATCAGCTGGATATCGAGATGGCCTTCCCCACGCAGGATGAGATTTTTGCCGTGGCCGAAGATGTCGTAGGCGGCGTCTTTGATGCCTTTAAAAACTGGAACGGGAACGGACGGAACGAGCAAGGCCGCACCATGGAGAAAGCCCCGTGGGTGCGCATTCCGTTTGAGGAATCCATGCTGAAATATGCGTCCGATAAGCCGGATCTCCGCTGCCCGCTGGAAATTACAGATGTGTCAGATATCTGGATAGACACAGATTTTGCGGTGTTCAAAGGGATGATTGAAAAAGGTGGCTGCGTGCGGATGATTGGCGTGAACGGCGCCGCATCTCAGCCCCGCAGCTGGTTCGATACGGTGGGCAGCTGGGCCCAAAAAGAACTCGGCGCCCCCGCCGCCCCCGGTTACATCACGTATAAGGATGGCGAGTTTAAAGGCCCTCTCACCAAGTTCCTCAAGCCAGAGCAAGTGATACAGTTATTTGAGAGAGCCGGCGTATCAGAAGGCGGTAGCATTTTCTTCGTCGCAGGTTTTACCCCCGCCATTTATAAAATCCTCAACCCGCTGCGCGTGCGGTTGGGAGAAGACTGCGGCCTGAACGAGAAAAACATCTTCAAGTTCTGCTGGATTGTGGATTTCCCAATGTTCGAGAAAGATGAAGATACGGGCAAAATAGATTTCTCTCATAACCCCTTCTCCATGCCCCTAGGTGGTTTTGAGGCCCTGAAAACGCAAGATCCTTTAACCCTGAAGGCCTATCAGTACGATCTGGTGTGTAACGGATACGAGCTGTGCAGCGGCGCCATCCGTAACCACCTGCCGGAAGCCATGCTGAAAGCATTCGAGATTGCAGGGTACGATGAAAACACGGTGAAAGATAAGTTTCCGGGTCTCTGGAAAGCCTTCCATTACGGCGCCCCGCCTCACGGTGGCATGGCCCCGGGGATAGACCGTATCGTGATGTTGTTAGCAGAAAGCAACTACGTGCGAGAAGTCATCGCCTTCCCCATGACCCAACGCGGAGAAGACCTGCTGATGAATGCGCCCACCGATGTCAGCGCGAGACAACTCAAAGATCTTCACATCAAACTCGCCTAATAAACAGGCATATTGAATACGCTTAAAGCCTCCCTAGCGGGGGGCTTTTCGTATATACTCCCCCGCATGACCATCCGCCACAACACCGCCTTTATGCATCCCACGCATACGCTGGAAAATCAGTCGGAGGCGCAGGTACAGGCGCTCGCCGCCCTCATTGCCCGCTGGCTGGTGGGGGGAG
>Ga0051987_10001683_pt1 | contig 11093 bp, 11 predicted proteins | sample CryGey08umfilter_2_FD_58083 | JGI IMG/M metagenome (GOLD analysis project Ga0051987, IMG submission 58083) | Groundwater microbial communities from aquifer in Utah, USA - Crystal Geyser 4/10/14 0.8 um filter | ecosystem: Environmental > Aquatic > Deep subsurface > Groundwater | place: USA: Utah... | reverse complement strand
AGCCACTTTTCCGGGGCGAAAAGTGTAATTTTAAATTTTAAATTTTTAATTTCTAATTCAAATTGTTGTCTTAATTTATTATTTGCAGCGACACCACCTGCCAGTAGGATTGATTTGGTATTATATTTTTGTGCAGCTTTAAGAGTTTTTTTTATAAGAACATCTACGATTGCTTTTTGAACAGAAGCTGAAATATCCTCAACGTTTTTTTCATCTAATATTTTTTTCTGAATTTCCCTTAAGGCGGCGGTTTTTAAACCTGAAAAACTAAAATCAAGACAATCTGATTTAATAAGTGGTCTAGGGAAATTTATTGCCTTTTCATTTCCTTTTAAGGCTGCTATTTCGATATTAGGACCTCCAGGATAGGGAAGGTTTAAAATTCTACCAATTTTATCAAATGCTTCTCCTGCTGCATCATCTCTAGTCCCGCCAAGCCAAATAATTTTTCCATGATTTTTCATTAAAAGTAAATCTGTATGTCCTCCGGAGACTACGAGAACAGTTGCGGGAAACTCAATTTCAGTTTTTAGTAAATAGTCACTAGTGTTTAGTTTTTGTTTTTTGTTTTTGCAAACGAAATTCGCGTAGATATGTCCTATCAAATGATTTACCGGAATAATTGGTTTATTCCAAACGTAACTAAGGGTTTTGGCTGTTTCAACTCCGACTAAAAGTGATCCGATAAGCCCGGGTCCAATTGTTACCGCAATTGCGTCAATTGATTTTTGAATGTTTTGATTATTAATTCCCGGTATTGAATTTAAAACCTTTTCGATTACCGGTAAAATATATTTAATTTGTTCCCGGGCGGCTGTCTCGGGAATAATTCCACCGGTTTTTGCATGAAGAGAAAGGGAAGAGGCAGTAAAATTTGCTAAGATTTTTACTTTATGGTCGTTCTTTTGAGCTTCTATAATTGCTACAGAAGTTTCATCGCATGAGGTCTCAATTGCTAAAATTTTCATAACTTATCTTGTCCCCTGCTTTAATTTTTTGTTCCTTGGCTAAGCCGGCGTTAATTTCGACAACAGTATCGGATACTTGCGTAGGTTGGTAAACGGGTAAAGTATCATTGACGGACTTTGGCGGTTTTACATTTTCATAAACAGTAACTACTTTCCCTTTTCTAATAAAAATTATGTCAATGGGAAATTTCATATTTTTCATCCAAAATCCGTAATAATTTTCTTTGCCAAAAGGGAAAATCATTGCCTGATTTTTTGGTAGTGCAGAATATTTAGATAGTCCAATTTCTTGCTCCTTGCCCGTTTTTGCAACAAGCAAGTTAAATTTGTTATTGTTAATAACTATTTTTGGTGTTTTATGAAAAAGAGAAATATTTCCAAAAAATACTTTAGAAAAAATTAAAGAAATAATTACCAAAATAAATAAGGCAAATATTATTCCCAAGATATTTTTATAGTTCATAAGAGATCTCCTAATTTAGCTAATCGGCTAGTTGACCTGTGTTTTATTGGTCTCACCACGAAAGCAATTTTTGCTCCGACAGCATTCGCTTGTCTTCTTTTATGTTTAATAGCAGGATCACCATATGTGACTGCAATAACATCCGGACTTATTTGGCTTATAAGTTTATCATAATCTTGGTTAGATGCAACTTTTTGTAGTTTTATAACATAATCAACCGGATTAAATGTTGCCAAAACTCCTGCTCTTTCTGCTTGGCTATTTATTGGTCTTTTGTTTCCCTTAAGTTTTTTAACGGACTTGTCACTTTCCAGAAGAACAATTAAAACATCTCCTTTTTGTTTTGAATTTTGAAGCAATTTTATGTGACCAATATGAATAAGGTCAAAACAGCCGCCGGTTAGAACAATTTTCTTGCCTTCATTTTTTAACTCTTTAGTTATTTTTCCAATTTGGTTTTCGTTTAAAATCCTGCCCATTTATTCTTTTGTGCCTTTAAGAAATATATCCTGCCAGGCTCTGTAGTTGGAAACAAATTTATCAGAGATAATCTCTTTACCGTTTTTAGTAACCTGTCTGGTAAAGTAAACATTTGCTCCCCAAGCGGCAAAATCGACTTGTTTTATCTCTCCTTTGGTAAGAGTAGGATCGTCCTGGTATATTGCCGGAGGAGGAGGAGTTTGACTTAGAATAATCGGTTTTGTCATATTAACTTGTCTTCCATCGAGTGTTCCGTAAAGAACAAAAGTTAGTCTTAGAATAGAAGGATCGACAAAACTTTGAATTAAAATATTATTTTCCGTATCGTTTTTAAATTTTAAATCGGGAGAGGGACTATAAACAGTTGCATCAAGTCCCGGAGATGAATCTTGTTCGTAATATCCCACTCTATATGCGTGTGCTTGCCGTTCCAGTATTGGAAGCCCTGCATTTAGAATTGCTCTAAAAAGAGTTGTAGAAACTTGACAAACTCCTCCCCCATCTCCCAGAACAGTTCTTCCATCTTTTATAATGTAGGCCTGCTGATAACCCGTAAATGATGAGACATCACCTAGAGCTTTATTAAAAGAAAATGTTTCGCCTGGGGCTACTAAAATACCGTTAATGCGGGTAGCAGCAAGTGTTACATTAAAAATTCTTCCCGGAATTGAATGTTGAAAGAGTGATGTTCCCGTGCCAATAACTTCCTTAATACCCAACTTATTGGCTTTATCTGTAGTAATAGCGGGTTTAGTTTTTTTAATTGGAATAGGAATAATTATGTTTTTAGTTTTATCCGAAGAAATTAAAGCAATTGTTTTAGAAGAAACGATTTTGTTAAGCTGAATAAAATCCAGCGATTGACCATCTTTTGAAGGACTAAATGCCATTACTCTGTCATTTTCAAATTTAAACAATGCATCGACAGGTTTTTTTTCTATTGCCCTACTAATTGGATCTAAAATATTTTTTAGTTTATCCTCGGAAAAAGTATATGAATTAGGAAAATAAATGCCGTTTAAATATGCTTGAAGAATAAGGCTGACATTAGAAAAAATATTACTTGATCTTCCCACACTGTACGCTTGATTTGCCAAAAGAGTTCCGTTATATCCAAAATTTATCGTATCGGCGGAAACAGTGGCAATACCATAATCACTTAAAAAAACAAAAGAGGAGCTTTTAAAAAGACTATTTTTTTTATCAAAATAATTTTTTACCCCTGTCTGAGTTCTCCCCCCAAAATTAACTCCGTTTACAATTATTCCGGGATAAACTTTTTGATAATATATTCTCTGAAAAATTAAATAGGTAAAATTTGTAATTATAGCGATTGCTAAAAGTACTCCTATTAGAAACCAAAAGAAAATTTTTGCCACATTTTTAAAATGATCCAGTTTAATTTTTTTTATTTTTTTCATTTGCGCTCAATGCTGCCATGGTATTATACTATAGATATGGATGAAAACACTATATTCGGTCAGGGGAATGGTCAATCCCAGGAAAATCAGGCAACCACTATAATAGATCAGCCTTCCTCGATATTTCCTCAATCTTCCGTACAAAACGCCTCTCAAGTAAGCTCTGACGGGTTGCCACCTCCGCCGTTAGAACCACCTACCGAAAATAATCAAGAAAATCAAGGCAGACCGATATCTCTTGTTAAAACAATCCTAAAGATATTTTTAGGATTAATTGTTGTTGGAGTCTTATTCTTCTTATTTTATGTTTTTGTTTTGCCTAGGTTTATAAATAATAAAAATGAAAAAGTAACAATTACATATTGGAGTCTTTGGGAAGATCAAAAAGTTATTCAACCAGTTATTTCGGATTTTCAAAAACAAAATCCTAACATTACCGTAAATTTTGTAAAACAAGATAACAAAAAATATAGAGAAAGATTAGATACCAGGATCAGGAATGGAACAGGTCCGGATATTTTTAGATTTCACAATACTTGGTACCCTATGCTTTCTTCGTTTTTAGCTCCACTTCCAAGCGACGTTATTACAGCTAAAGATTTTAAAAGCTCATTTTATACCGTTAGCCAAAAGGATTTAATTAAAAACGGTGCAATATACGGAATACCTCTTGAAATTGATACTTTAGCCCTCTACATTAACACAGACATATTTCAGGCGGCAGGAGCAAGTCCTCCTGTTACATGGGAGGAATTCATAAATGATGCCAGAATAATAACAGTAAAAGACGAAAAAGGGAAAATTAAAACTGCCGGAGTTGCTATGGGTGCATATTCGAATGTTGTTCATGCACCGGATATAATTTCTCTTTTATTTGCTCAGAATGGAGTTAATCCGAATAATATTTCTGCAAATTCACAAAAAGCAGCAGAAACCTTAGATTTTTATACCGCTTTTGCTCAAGGAGATGGAAATGTTTGGGATAAAACGCAAGATTCCTCAACGCTTGCATTTAGTAGGGGAAATTTGGGGATGTATTTTGGATATTCCTGGGATTATTTTGCAATAAAAGCCATGAATCCCAATCTTAGATTTAAAATTGTTGCGGTCCCACAACTTCCCGATCAAAATAAAAATATTGCAAGTTATTGGGTAGAGGGAGTTTCTGCAAAAAGTAAATATCAAAAAGAAACAATGCTTTTTCTTAAATTTTTAACAAGTAAAGAATCGGCAGAAAAGATATATACCGAAATATCAAAAACCAGAGAATATGGAGAACCCTACGCAAGAATAGATCTGGCAAATAGCCTTAGAGATAATTCTAATATTTATCCTTTTATTCTTCAGGCAAGAAGCGCAACTTCGTCTTTTTTTGTAGACGCAACAAATGATGATGGCATAAATTCAAAATGTAATACTTATTTAGAAAATGCAGTCGGTTCAATTTTAGATAATGGTTCTTCGGAAACTGCTGTCCAAACCCTTTCAAAGGGGATTTCTCAGGTCCTAGGTGAGTATGGACAGTAAAAATCAAGCGATTATCAAGACTTTAATATACAGTGATATTTTTGATTTTCCTTTAACCAAACAGGAGATCTGGAAATATTTAATTTCGAACAAAAAAATCTCCCAAAAAGATTTCTTAAAACTTTTAAAAAATAAAAAAACCTTATCTAAGAATAATTTTTATTTTTTAAAAGGAAGGGAAGAAATAATTAGAAAAAGAAAAGACAGAAAGAAGATAGGAGTTAATAAAATAGAAAAAGCAAAAAAAATAATAAATCTAATTTCTATTATTCCATCAATATACCTTGTGGGAATAACCGGCTCGCTTGCTTTACTAAATTCGGAGAAAAAAGAAGACATAGATATATTTCTGATTAGCTCAAAAGGGACAGTTTGGATTACAAGGTTTTTGGCAGTAATTATTCTTAAATTATCAGGTAATTATAGATCTAGAACAGAAAGAAATGTTGAGGACAAAATCTGTTTAAACATGATTATAGGAGAAGATTGCCTAAATATAAATAATAAAAGACAAGATCTCTATACGGCGCATGAAATTATTCAATTATTGCCAATTTTTGAACGTAATAATACATATAAACAGTTTTTAAATAATAATTTATGGATTAAGAGGTTTATGCCTAATTGTATGAATAAAGAAAATATTAAAATAAATAGAAAAAAGGAAATAAAATGGTTGGTTAGTATGCTAAAAGTTTTTGAGCCATTTATAAGAAAATTACAATTTTCTTCTATGGAAAAATATATTACACGAGAAACGGTTTTAGATAATTTCTTAGCATTCCACCCAATAGATTACCGGGGAAAAATTATTAAAGAATTCAAGCAACGTATAAAAAATGATTAAAAAATACAAGTTAATTGCAGTCGGTGGGACTTTCGACAACCTTCATAAAGGACATAGAAGTCTTTTGACAAAAGCATTTTCGTTTTCCGAAAAGGTAATTATTGGCATAACGTCAGATACTTATGCTCTAAAAAATAAAATTAGAGAAATTGAAATTTATAAAAAAAGAAAGGAAGCAGTTGAAAATTTCTTATTCAAAAAAGATTTTGCTGATCGATCCAAAATAATAAAACTTGATAATAAATTTGGAAAAACAATTAATAGTAAAAGAATTGATTCGATAATTGTTACAAAATGTACTTTAAAAACTGCAAAGCTAATTAATAAAAAAAGAGGCTTAAAAAAAATGTCAAAATTGACAATCGTTATTTCTGAATATTTTCTTGCAGAAGATGGATTATTAATTTCTTCAAAAAGAATTAGGGAAGGACAGATAGACAAAGAAGGAAAAGTTTATCTTAATAAAGAATGGCTTAATAAAAATTTAATTCTACCTCAGAATTTACGACCTTTGTTAAAAAAACCTTTTGGAAAAATAGTAAAAGGAAAAATATTAATTAATTCTCAGCTTAACATTGCAACGGTTGGAGATGTAACAACACAAAAATTTAACAAGCTCTATGGGAATCAAAAAATTTCCATAATAGATTTATTGGTTGGTAGGAAAAAGGTTTTTTCCGACATAAAACAATTAAAATTTAAAAATAATAAGAAATTAATTAAAGTTTCTAATCCACCCGGAATGATAGCTCATAAACTATTTATAGCAATACAAAAAAGTTTTAAGTCAGATTATGAAAAAATAATTCTAATAAAAGGAGAAGAGGATTTGGCGGTTTTACCGTTAGCTATTCTAGCACCTCTTAATTTCCAAATTTATTATGGGCAACCGGGAAAAGGGATTATAAAAGTCGTGGTTAATGAAAGTGTAAAAAAAAGTGCTTATTCGTTGCTCTCTCAGTTCAATTTTGAGACAAGATAGGATCACTACTAGAGGTTATTGACAAAGGTTCTAAATTCTTATATTATGCCTTGAGGTCAAATAACTCCCCCTATATTTAGCTCGGGAGTTTTTATTTATAATTATGGACGTAAAAAAAATCTACTTAACAAAAGAAGGACTGGAAGAGCTTAAAAACGAGCATAACGAGTTGGTTAATGTAAAAAGACCGGATGTGTTGGAAAGAGTCTCACAAGCCCGCAACTTGGGGGATCTTTCCGAGAATGCGGAATATGTTGCTGCGCGGGAGGAACTTTCTTTTATCGACGGAAGAATAGATGAGCTTGAGGAACTTCTAAAACAGGCATCCCTGATAAGTGAGGATAAAAAGAATCTAAGTCATATGGTAGAACTTGGATCAAAAGTAACAGTAAATGTAAAAGGCAAAAACGAATCTTTTATGGTTGTGGGAGAATGGGAAGCAGATCCAATGGACAAGAAAATTTCACATGAATCTCCTTTAGGAAAAGCACTTCTTGGGAAAAAGGTAGGGGAAAAAGTAGAGGTAGAAGCTCCTGCAGGTAAAGTCGATTATACTATTGTTTCGGTTAAATAAACCTAAAAAATCCTCATAGTGAATTTTTAACTCTTTGCTGTATAATATCAATAATGACAGATACTCAATCGGATTTAAGACAAGCAAAAATAGACAAATTGAAAAAACTAAAGGATTTAGGAATAAACCCATATCCATCCTCTTTTGATAAAAAAAACACAGTTGATCAGGCGCTTAACTCTCTGGGAAAAATTGTAAAAATTGCAGGAAGATTATTTTCTTTCAGAGAGCATGGAAACATTGCTTTTGCAAATTTAAAAGACGAAACAGGAAAGATTCAAATATTTTTTAGAAAAGATCTTCTAGAAGATGATTATAAAAATATTAAGCTTCTGGATTTGGGAGATTTTATTGGTATTGAGGGGGAAGTTGTTAAAACAACCTCCGGAGAAATATCGGTAGCCCCAACTTCATTTATTTTGCTCACAAAGTCGATTCTGCCGCTTCCAAATGAATGGTTTGGTCTTAAAGACACAGAGCTTCGATATAGGCAAAGATATTTAGACCTTATGTTAAACCCCGAGGTTAGAGAAAGATTTAATATTAGAACCAAAGTGGTATCGGGTGTAAGGGAATATTTGGATAAATTAGGTTTTTGGGAAGTAGAAACCCCGACTCTTCAATCATTGTATGGTGGCGCAAACGCTAAGCCTTTTAAAACACACTTAAATGCATTAGGAGAAGATGTCTATCTTAGAATAGCAGATGAACTTTATTTAAAAAGACTTGTCATCGGAGGATACGAGAAAGTATATGAAATCTGCAAAGATTTTAGAAATGAAGGAATAGACCATACTCATTTTCCGGAATTTACGATGATCGAATGGTATGAAGCATATGCGGACTATAAAAAAGTAATGGATGTTGCAGAAGGATTATTTAAACATCTTGCAAAAAAAATATACGGGAAAACTCAAATTCAAATCGAGGATAAAAAAATTGATATCGGAACAGAATGGCCAAGAATAGAGATGGCACAAATTATTAAAGAAAAACTAGGACTAGATGTAGAGAAAGAAACAAAAGAATCTTTGCTCGGCTATGTTAAGAAAAAAATGTTCGATGTGAAAATAATTGGAGGAGAAACAAAGGGACAATTAATATTTATAGTTTTTGAACATGAAATTCCGCACCTTTTAATTAAGCCTACTTGGATAATTGATTATCCGGAAGACGTAAGTCCTCTGTCTAAAACACACAGATCAAAACCGGGATGGGTTGAAAGATTTGAGGGATATATTGGAGGTAAAGAAATTGCCGATGGATGGTCTGAGCTTACGGACCCTCAAATTCAAAGAGAAAGATTCGTTACGGATTCAGCTGTTGCCAGATTGGATAAAGAAGAAGCTCAGCATATTGATGAAGATTTTTTAACTGCAATGGAGTATGGAATGCCGCCAACCGGTGGAATAGGAATTGGAATAGATAGACTGGTAATGTTTTTTACAAACACATGGATTATAAAAGAAGTAATGCTTTTCCCAACCTTAAAACCTCAAAAAAAAATTCTAAAGGATAAATAAAAGAAATACAAATTTTTCAGTATTAATAAGATTAACTTTTTTTGGAATCAAAAATAGGAGCGTCGATTCCATTTTGAGGGAAAGATCCCTTAATTGCAGTACTTAGTGCAGTCGGAATATCACATTGCCGAAGAAGTATTCCCTCAATTGATGATGTTTTTATACCTAACTCTCTAAGGTCCAGTAATTGATTTACCGGAGATATGTGAATAATTCCTTCTGGTAACTGGAATTTACAGATTTCTTTCATAATATCTTGATATTATCGTACATTTTCTTTTAAATGCAATAGGTATTTTATGGTATACTTTTTGCATGAAAAAGTTACTAATTGCCACCGGAAATCAAGGGAAACTGCGGGATATAAAAAAATATTTAGAGGACCTGGATTATGAAATTATTTCCTTAAATAAACTTAATTTAAATCAAGATATTGATGAGAATGGAAAAACCTACAAGGAAAATTCACAAAAAAAAGCTGTATTTTTTGCAAAATTGTCTAATTTACCAACCCTTGCTGACGATAGCGGAGTAGAGATTGACGCTTTAGGAGGAAAACCGGGAATTGATAGTAGATATTGGGCGAAAAATGATGAGGAAATTATTAAAAAATTAACAAAACTATCAAAAGATCTGCCAAGTAATAATCGCAGGGTTACTTTTAAATCCGTAATCTCCTTGGCTTTACCAAACGGAAAAGTTTGGAGTGCTGGGGGTAAAGTTGAGGGAATAATTGCAGAGAAAGAGAATGGAAAAAGAGATAAGGGTTATCCGTACCGTTCTTTTTTTTATCTTCCGAAAATCAAAAAATATCATGACGAAGAAAAATTGACCGAAGATGAACAGCGGTTGTATAATCACAGATACAAAGCAATTCAAAAAATAAAAAAAATAATTGCAAAAGAAATAAAATTTTAAAACTATGTTAGATATTAAATTTATAAGAGAAAATACAAAGTTTGTTGTTGATGGGGCAAAGAATAAAGGCGTAGAGATTGATGGTGAGAAGTTATTAAAAATGGACGAGCAAGCAAGGGAACTAAATTTTCAGGTGCAAAACTTAAGAGAAGAGAAAAACACCGCTGCAAAAAATAAAGATATAGAAAAAGGGAAGAAAGTAAAGCAAGAACTGGAAGAAAAAGAAAAAAAATTTAATAAACTTAATCAAGAATTAAATGATCTCTTACTTCAAATTCCAAATCCTGCCAAAAAAGATGTAAAATCGGGGAAAAATGATACGGAAAATGATGTTTTAAGAAAAGTTGGAATACCTAAAAAATTTAATTTTGTTCCCAAAGACCATCTAGCACTTGGGGAAGCGCTGGACGTTATTGATGTCGAGAGGGCATCTAAGATATCGGGATCAAGATTTTACTTTCTTAAAAACGAAGCAGTTCTTTTAGAATTCGCTTTAAAGCAGTTTGCTTTCGAAACTTTACTTAAAGAAGGTTTTATTCCGGTTCTTCCCCCCGTGCTAATTAAAACGGAAGTTATGAAAGGGCTTGGATATATGGAAAACGGTGGAGATGAAGATATGTATATTTTCGAAAAAGATGACTTGGTTTTAGTAGGAACTTCGGAGCAATCAATTGTTGCTATGCATAGAGATGAAGTGTTATCTATTAAAGATATGCCAAAAAGATATGTTGGATTTTCAACTTGCTTTAGAAGGGAGGCAGGATCTTACGGAAAAGACACCAAAGGAATTTTAAGAGCACATCAGTTTGACAAAATTGAGATGGTTTCTTTTGTTAAGCAAGGAGAAGACGATAAAGAGCATGAGTTTTTACTGTCTTTGGAAGAAAAATTATTAAAAGCATTAGATATTCCATATCAAGTTATTAAAATGTGCACCGGAGACTTAGGTTTTCCTGCAGCGCGCAAATATGATTTAGAAGGTTGGATTCCATCTCAGAATAAATACCGCGAACTTACTTCTGCTTCTACGACAACAGATTTTCAAGCAAGAAGACTTAGGATTCGTTATAAGAATGGGGAAAAAACGGAATATGTAAATATTTTAAACGGAACTGCATTCTCTACACGACCAATAATTGCAATTATGGAGAATTATCAACAAGAAGATGGGTCAATTATTATTCCCGAGATTTTGAGAAAATGGGTTGGTAAAGATAAGATTACGTTAAAAGACTAATTTTTTCTCTTTTCTTAACAAAAAAACAGCATAATTAAGCTTTCTAATTTATGTTGATTTAACAGTCTAATCTATTAGTTCTGAAGCAGGAAAAAAGTCTTGACAAAAAGTTTAAAATATTTCACCATTTAATTAGCTAACTGCCAATTCTCT
>Ga0051987_10001681_pt1 | contig 11097 bp, 11 predicted proteins | sample CryGey08umfilter_2_FD_58083 | JGI IMG/M metagenome (GOLD analysis project Ga0051987, IMG submission 58083) | Groundwater microbial communities from aquifer in Utah, USA - Crystal Geyser 4/10/14 0.8 um filter | ecosystem: Environmental > Aquatic > Deep subsurface > Groundwater | place: USA: Utah... | reverse complement strand
CAGGGTCATGTCATACCAGGCAGATAAATCATATTTTTCCATACAAAAAAAAGGCACCAAAAGCACCTTTTTGTCAAGTAAGTAAAGATTAATTGACTTGGCGACGAAGGAACGCCGGAATCTCTAAATCATCCCACTGGGTCTGCTCTTCTTCGCGCTCTTTTTTAGCGGCTGCAGCGGTTGCAAAATCGCGTACATCTGTGGCTGTTTTAGGGGCAGAAATCTCCTCAGCCATCGGCTTGGCTTCCACACGAGATTTCACCACATTCAGGTCCAAAGTCTGCATGGTCTTTTTGCGGCCTTCACCCAGCCCCGTCGCCACCACACTTACGCGAATTTTCCCTTCCATGCTCGCATCTTGAGCCGTCCCAAAAATGATATTGGCTTCAGGGTCAACCTCTTCACGGATACGGTTAGCAGCCTCATCCACTTCATAAAGGGTAAGGTCGCTCCCGCCGGTAATGTTAATGAGAACACCCTTCGCACCCGCCATGCTCACACCATCTAATAAAGGAGAAGAAATCGCCATCTCTGCCGCTTCAATCGCACGGCGTTCACCTTCAGCTTCACCCGTCCCCATCATGGCTTGGCCCATCTCAGACATCACTGTTTTGACGTCATTAAAGTCAAGGTTGATAATCCCGGGCACCAGCATCAAATCGGTCACGCCGCGCACACCGCGGTAAAGCACATCATCGGCCATCTTAAAGGCATCACCCAGCGTCGTACGCTCGGTCGCAATTCTAAACAGGTTTTGGTTAGGGATAACAATAACCGTGTCCGCCACATCCTGAAGCTCGGCAATCGCGGCCTCAGCAACGCGGCTACGGCGGGCCCCTTCAAAGGTAAAGGGCTTGGTCACCACAGCAACGGTCAAAATACCTTGCTCACGAGCGGCACGGGCAATCACAGGAGCCGCACCACTTCCGGTACCACCGCCCATACCGGCGGTAATAAACACCATGTGGCTTCCGCGTATCGCTTCACAAATCTCGTCATAAGCTTCTTCAGCAGCGGCAGCCCCAATCTCGGGGTTGGCGCCGGCACCAAGGCCTTCTGTCAGGGTACGCCCAAGGTGCAGCTTAACGTCTGCGGGGTGGGCTTCCATCACTTGCATATCGGTGTTGGCAATGGCAAAAGTGGCGCCATTCAGTTCAGCTGCAATCATATTCCCCACAGCGTTACCGCCGCCACCACCAATCCCAATAATCATGATCCGCGGCTGATGAACGGTTTCCTTCGCAATGGCAAAATTGAGCGACATCCTGTCCCCTTTCGGTTAAAACTTCTTAACTACCACACTAGCCCTGCTAAGCGCCAAAAGCCAACCCCATACCCTACAAATACCTGCCTAAAACCTAAACTCTCCCTACCCCCTGTGGCCTTTCCGCACGCCCGCAAAAAACACAATGTCTTTTATTCTAAGCAGCTAATCCCGCTCTCTTAAAAGATAACCTTAATTCGCCAATTTCAGCATTTTTCCAACGCTGCCAAGCCAACTCATCAAACTACCCTCGCGGCCACGGCTTCGCTGCTGCTGGGCCGCTTGTCTGGCGCCATAAATAAGGAGACCCACAGCGGTAGAAAACTGAGGCGCGCCAGAAAGATCGCTCAGCCCTTGCACTCCCGTAGGCCGCGCAACTCGCACACTCTTATCCAAAACCACTTCCGCCAGCTGACGCAAGCCCTGTAGCTGGCTCCCGCCTCCCGTCAGCACCACGCGGCGGCCAATGGCATTTTCAAAGCCACTGGCTTCAATGCGGTCGCGTACCAGCTCCAAAAGCTCTTCACACCGGGGCTGGATAATCCCCGCCAAAGCACTTTTGGTAATGTGCACGGTGTCTTTGGCATCTTCGCCCACACTGGGCACGTCAATCTCATCATCTTTGCTAATGGTGCTGGCCATGGCACACCCGTGTAAAACCTTAATGCGTTCGGCAGCACTTAAAGGGGTAGAAAGCCCGCGCGCAATATCCGCCGTTACATGAGCCCCCCCTACAGGAATAACCGCGGTATAAACCAGCGCCCCATCGGCATAAATGGCAATATCACTGGTGCCACCACCCATGTCCACAAGGGCCACACCCAGCTCGCGCTCATCAGCAACCAAAGTGGCGAGGGCGCTCGCATAAGGCTGCACCACAATGTCTTGAACTTCAAGGTTGGCCCGCTCCACACACCGCACCACATTGCGCAGGGCGCTTGTCGCCGCACTAATAATATGAACATCCGCTTCCAAACGGCTTCCCGTCATGCCACGCGGGTCCCGGATGTCTGTCTGGTTGTCCAGAACATATTTGGTCGCCTGCGCGTGCACAATCTGGCGGTCGCCTTCAAGCTGTCTGGCCCGGGCCACATCAATCACCTTAAAAATATCCGCATCGCTAATATCTTGCTGGTTCAGCACCACAAGGCCATCCGTCATGTGGCTGCGTAAGTGCACACCGCCAATGGCCACAATCACGCCCGTAATTTCAACACCGGCCATGTCTTCGGCTGCGTGTACAGCTTCGCGTATAGCCATTTCGGTTTTATCCATATCCACAATGTTACCGCGCTTAAGGCCATTGCTGGCATGCTGACCATACCCCAACACGTGCGGGTTAAAAAACTCGTCGAGCTCGGCAATAAAGCACGTAATCTTGCTGCTGCCGATATCAAGTCCCGCCAAAATCCGGTTACGAGGTGCTTTAGCCATGGTGTACATCTTTCATCATCTTAAATCTTGTCTTCCACGCCGTTGGTCACGGGGTTGGCCCCAACGTCGGCAGGTAATTTCAGGGTAATGCGCTCAGAAAGACGAAGGTCAATCGTCCCGCTCGGCAACGCCAGCACATGGCGCGTGGCTTCCAAACGCCCCAGCAAAACCAAAGCAGCAGAGGCATCGTCTTCAGGCAGCATCACCATCACACCACTTTTAAACGCAAGGTTCCAGCGGCGTTTTCCCACAAAGGTGGCACCATCCAGCTGCGCCATCAGGTTCGGGTACGTGGTGAGCATCGCAAACAGCGTCGCCGCCGCCTCAGGGGCACCCTCACCATGCAAAAGGGGCAGGCTCGCAAAGCGGTTCTGAACATCCTCTTCAATCTTGGTACCATCCTTGTTCACCACCCAAATACCGTCATCATCTTCCACACGGGCCAAAGGCACATGCTCATAAACGGTGAGCAGCACCACATCGGGCAAGCGTTTTTCCACCGCCGCAAGGCGCACCCATGGCAACGCTTCCACGCGCTCACGGGCGGAAGATGTATTGTAGGCCACAAGACTGTCTCCCTTGGCAAGCTGTAAAGCAGTCCTCAAATCATCGGGAGAACTGTATTGAGCCCCCTCCACCGTAATCTTGTCCACTTCAGCGCCTGTGGCCTTTGCAATCTGAATCTGGGCAAAGTCCCACACAGGGGCGCGGTAAACATAACCCACACTGGCCAACGCCAGAATAATAAAGACACCGGCCCACGCACGGGCCCCCTCCAAAACACGGCGCCAGAGCTTGGGTTTCTGTTCAAGGTTGGCAAGGGCAATGCGCAGGGCCGCCTGTGTCCGCACAATGGCATCGCCAGAGCCATTAGGCTCGGAACGTCCACGGGGGTTACGCCAGCTCACGGGGCACAGGTGTCCTTATATTCATTTGTCAAAAAACAAGCTTGCATCCAACCTAGCAAAAATCCCCCAAAAAAGCCACCAACCCCCCTTAAGAAAAATCAAGGACATAGATACCCTTCAAACAATCTCCCCCACCCCCTGTGTCCCCCTAGACACCTCCCCTTTTTTGCTAGACACCCACAAACAAAATATGGTCTGATGCTTTATGCATTGGTTAACTTGGGTTTTCACAGGAATTTTCTTCGGCGTCAGTTATCGCTTGGGTTATAAGCTTATTTCAAACCAGTTTCCCCCTATACTAAGCGCGGCCATCGTAACCTTGGTTGCAAGCCTCACATGTTTTGTCATTTATTTTATTCAAACAAACATGCACAGCACAATTGTGACACCACCCCTAAAAACATTATGGCCTCTCCTGCTTGTTGGCCTTATTTTAGCAGGGCTAGAAGTTTCAATTATTATGCTCTATCACGCGGGTGGGCCACTCAGCATTGCGCAATCCATGGCAAGTAGTGCCGTAGGTATCATTGTTTTTATTATTGGTATCACATTTTTTAAAGAGTCTCTTAACACAGGGCAGCTCATCGGCTTTGTCTTAGGCCTATCAGGCATCACACTGCTCACTTACTATAGCTATGCAAAGTAAAAATAATCCCTGCTCTCAGCAAAATCCTAAATCCTTGCCCCTCACAAATAAATAAGCTAAAACCCCTCCCGTGCCCATGTAGTCCAACGGCAGAGACAGAGGACTTAAAATCCTTCCAGTGGCGGTTCGAATCCGCCCATGGGCACCATCTTCCTTAATAAAAGAAGCCTTCATGAGCACATCCTCAAAAATCACCGTTGAAATCACCGATGTCACACCCGAGCTTGCCACCCACTTTCTGGAAAAAAGCACCGTTAACCGGCCTCTAGAGGACACCCTCGCTCAAACCTACGCCAAGCTGATGAAAGAGGAAGAATGGCTGCTTAACGGCAAAACGATTGTATTTGATGAAGATGGCTTCATGCGCAATGGACTGCACCGCTGTCATGCCTGTATTGCAGCAGGCACCCCCTTCCCAAGCGTCGTCATCTCTGGCCCCAGCAGAGATGCCTTTAGCAACCTCAGCAGTAAAAACTAGGAACAGCACAAGCCTTCCCACACTTAAAAACATCTTGCCAGCACACTTTTCAAGAAGTATACATAAAAGATTTTTATCGTTTATCAGGGAGAAAGACCCATGAATACCGCACAAACACTTCATTCGCGTTTGGGCCCTCACACCACATGGTATGAAATAGCCCACCTGTGCACCGCCCACAGAGGTCACTATATGTCTCGTGACGATCTGACACATATAGATACCCGAAGAGGGCGTGGTATCACGGGCGATGAAGGCTTTTATTTTAGAGATGGTTCTCTCCTCATCGCCAATGGCCCACGAGAAAATCCTGAAATCATGTCTTCAGATTTTCATGAGCTACCACCTCGCTCAGAAGCCTATTATCGAAAACATCCAAGAGAACGCCCCGAGCGCGAGCGGATAAGATCTGGCTCAACAGATGGCAGCATCCTCGCCATCGTCCATCTCGGCGGTGGCCGTACAGCCATCGTAGATATGGGCAGCTAAACGGGCAAGGGCCTAAGATGTTCTGCATCTTAGGCCCTTGCGCTATTGTAACCCTTTTTTTATGTAATAAACCTACCGCAAAACCCCTCCCAACTCCACCACCATCGCACTCACCGCCGCCGCCGCGTCTTCCACAGCTTTGCCATCCTCACCACGTATCACCACGGCGGTGCCAAATTTGGCCTCGCCACCCACATCACTTTTATAAGGATAACTCCCCAGCTCCACGGTCTCAAAACGGGTTTGGAGAAGCCGCAAATCATCCGCCAAACGGCTTTCACTCAGCCACGCATCAATCGTCTTCGTGTGCAAGGGTGTGCCTTGCTGCAATAAGGGGATCAACGCTTCAAACATCACCTGCATATGCACGGGGCTGCCGGCCAAAATGGCCACATTTTCAATCATGCACCCGGGGGCCCAACCCTGGTCATGATAAATCACGCGTGCCCCTTCGGGGAAATCTGCCATACGCAAACTCGCAGGCACAAGGCGGTTGCCATAATAGCCACGCAAGCGGTCTTCCACCACAGGGTCTCGCACCACGCGCACACCAAAAGCCTTGGCAATCGCGGCCATAGTAATGTCATCGTGGGTGGGGCCAATGCCGCCGGTTGTAAATACATAGGTGAACTTACCTGCAAGCGCCAAAACCGCCTCGGCAATAGCGGCTTCATCATCTTGCACCACGCGCACTTCGCGCAGTTCAATCCCCACATCCGTCAAACGCCGGGCAATAAACGGAATATTCACATCCGCCGTGCGGCCACTTAAAACCTCATTCCCAATCACCACAATCCCGGCCGTCACCTTTTCCGCCATCACATTTTTCCTTTTCTTCTTCCTAAATCCTAAGGCCTCGGTTCTTAATCCCTATCCTCTAATCTCCCAAGCCGCAGCAAAATCAGCTAAATGAGTCCGCTCTTCTCCCTCTGCCACCAGGTAGTCCATCACATGAGAAAGCTCTCGTTTCAAACTCTCCGCCGCAAGCATGCCCACCAAGTGCTGCCAATGTAAATAGAGGATGTAGGTGTTCAGCACATCCGTTTCGCAATAATCGCGCACTTTGCCAAGCTCGCCGGCGGCATCCAAATCGGCCACCCAGCTGCCATCAAGGTCAAGCTTGCCGGGGGCCCCCACAAGGGCGCAGGCTTCATCCAGCTTCACCATGGCCCGTGCCGCCCCAAAGTCGGTCATGGCATCGGCAAGGTCCATGTGCCACGTCACATCGTAGCGGCTGCCGTAGTTGCTCCACTTGTCACCGGCCATAAACAGCCACGGCAAGGGCACGCCATGTTTTAAAGCCCGAACCTTCACCACAGGCACATCAAACCCGCGCCCATTGTAGCTGACCAACCTAAACGGCTGTCCCCCCTCAAACGCGCGCCCGCAAAAATCACCAAATTTTTCAAGCAGAACCTTTTCGCTGTCCTCTTCACTTCCAATACAACGCAAGCTTTTAAGGGTGTAACTTTCCTGACCATCAAGCTCGGCCATATCCACCATCAGCGCCCCAATGGCCACAATTTTGTGGTACGGGTGGGTGAGGAAATCGCTCCGCCCGCCGCTTTTTTCCAGCGCCGCGGCCGATAATTTTGCCCGCACGCTAATATCTTCAAGCTCCGCCCATTCAGAGTTCATCGCCCGTGCCAGCTCAAGGTCGGGCACCGTCTCCAAATCAAAAACCAAAAGCCGTGTCGGCCGTCCATTCGCATATTTCATAAAGTCATGATATACCGCAAACATGAAACTCCCAACCCTTATCAAAACAAATTTTCTAAGCAGAGAAAAACGCTTCTTCGCCCATTGCCAACTGCCGGATGGCACAGCCATCACCGCGCACTGCGCCAACACAGGGTCGCTGCGGGGCGTACTGGATAGAAACCCCGCCTTCGCCTACGTGCACCACAACCCCTCGCCCACGCGCAAACTGGCCTATTCGTTAGAGCTTATGGAGCTCGCAGACGGCACCCTCACAGGCGTGCACACGGGCCGCACCAACCCGCTGGCGGCAGAGTGGCTCGCCGCCCACTATCCCAACCACACCCTTAAACCCGAGGCCGCGTACGATAATTTCACCCAAGAGGAAATGGTGGAGAGCAAAGAGGCCAAAACCCGGTTCGATTTTCTCTTAACAGATGAGAAAGGCCAGCGCACTTGGGTGGAAGTTAAAACTGTTACCTGTATCGATGATGAGAGGAACAGCATGTTTCCGGATGCCGTAAGCACGCGCGGGCAAAAGCACCTGCACACCCTCATTCACGCCACGCAAAACGGAGACAGCGCCCTCCAGCTGTATATGATTATGCGAGACGATACAAAAGCCTTTCGCTCCGCGTCAGAGATAGACCCCGCCTACGCCGCAGCTCTAAAGGAGGCCCAAAAAGCAGGCGTCCAAATCCTCGCCCTGCAGCACAAAGTCACTCCCACCGCCCTCACCTTCACAAAAGCCCTCCCCCTGTCTGTATGAGCACGTCAACACCCGCAACCCTCTTCACCTTTGCAGAAAGTTACCTGCAAGCCGCCATACGTCTGGAGGCGCATCAGGGCACCCCCCTGCCCTCCAAGGCCCCCCTAAGCTTCCTTCTGGCCCACGCGCTGGAGCTCACGTTGAAAGCGTATCTACTCCATAAAAACTATCCGGAGGATCGCCTTAAAAACATCGGCCACAATCTGGAGAAACTGGCTAAAACATGTAAACGCGCGGGGCTGCCCCACCAAACAACGGTGGATGAAGAAAAAAATCTGGCCTACCTCAGCGGGCAGCACCAGAATCATCAAACCCGTTATGCAGATGCAGGGGGTACCGAACAGCCGGATCATAAAATGATGATCGAGATGATTCAGCGCATCCGCCACACCATATCCGAAGACCTCAACACCCCCGAAAAAAAAGTTTGACACCCCAAACAAATCAAAACACTATAACAAATCAGGCAAACGCCACGAGAAGAAATTCTGGTGGCCGCGTGTCATCAAAAACTTTTCGTCAAGCCTTGCTTGAATCCCGCCCAATGCATTCCGCAGCGGGCATCTCCAGAGAGGAAATGACATCATGCATATCAAATCCCTTCTCATTGGCTCCGCTGCGGCTCTCGCTGCAGTCAGCCTTTTCGCCTCGACAAGCTTCGCCATGACGCCGCTCGACAAGGCGCCCAACGAACCTGCCATGCTCGGCAACGCCGATATCATGATCGTGACCACAGGCGTGGCCATCGGCACCGATCAGCTCGAGCTTCGTACCAAAGAAATGGCTCTCGACGACACCAAGGTCGACACCGGTCCGCTCAACATCGCCCAGACACCGCTTCAGGCAAGCGAACATCTGGCAATCGTCATCAACGACGAAATCGGACGCGACATGGCTGCTATCACCGATGATCATTCGGTCAAGGACGTCTACACCGCTGAAACCGCGGCCATCTCGACCGCGTCTGATGCGCTCGATCTGCCGGCAACTCACGTCGCTGCTGTCATCAAGGACACGGCTGCGGAACACGAAGACGGTCTCATCCTGGCAACCTTCTACGGCGTCCAGAACAAGACCGAAGCCGAAGCGCTCACCGCCGCTGCCATCGCAGTCCCGGTCGGCCTCAACGCCACTGACGCAACCTACGCCGCGATCAGCTGAATCAACGCAACGGCCCAGCAAAGCCAAACACCCAATTTGCTCGAAGCCTCCCGCAAGGGGGGCTTTCGTCATGCGCCCTGTCTTTCTTCACACCTCCACATCTCCCTAAACCCAAACCCTTGCTCCCCTCCGTCAAAAAGTGTACAAAACTGGCGTGAGCCTCAAACAATCCCCCGTCATGCAGCAATACAGCGCCCTCAAAGCGGCCCACCCGGGGCACCTGCTTTTTTTCCGTATGGGAGATTTTTACGAGCTGTTTGAGGAAGATGCCATCGCCACGTCCGAGATTTTGCAAATCACCCTCACCAAGCGGAGAACCGCCAAAGAAGGAGAAGAAGGCATTCCCATGTGCGGCGTCCCTTTCCACGCGGCAGAGGGCTACATCGCCACGCTCTTAAAACAGGGCCTTAAAGTGGCACTGGCCGAGCAGACCGAAACGACCGAGCAAGCCAAAGCCCGTGGGGGCAGCACCGCCCTCGTTAAAAGAGAAGTCACGCGCCTCTTCACACCTGGTACACTTACCGAGGAGACGATGCTCTCCCCCGGCACCCCCAGCTATCTGGCCGCCATCGCGCAGGATGGCCCGCGTACAGCGTTAGCCACGCTGGAACTTTCTACAGGGGAAGTCAGCGTCCGCACCCTCCCCACCGCCCACGCCGCCAGCCTGCTCGCCGCCCTCAATGCGGGAGAAATCCTGACCACCGAGGCCACCGCCCCCCTCGCCGTGCAGGCCGTGGGCAAACGCCGCACCACGGTGGAGGATTATCTGTTTGAGGAGCGCCGGGCCTTCGCCGCCATCACCCGCGCCTATCACATTGCCGAGCCTTCAGGCCTTGGTGTCCCGGAAGGTGCCGCCACTTTGGCCCTCGGCGCCGTGCTGGGCTATGCAGAGGTCACGCAGTTCGGCAAACTGCCGCCCCTCCGTCGCCCGCAGGTGCTCACCCGCAGCACAACACTGCTTATGGATGCCACCACCCAGAAAAATCTGGAGCTTATCCAGTCTCAAAGCGGCCACAAAAAGCATAGCTTACTGGCCAGCATCACCCGCACGCACACCTCTCCGGGCACACGCCTGCTCGCCAGGTGGATGACCGAACCAAGCGCCGATCTCGCCACGCTCACCACACGGCAAAACGCATGGAAAGCTCTCGCCAGCCAGCCGGAAACCCTCGTAAAAATCCGCACACATTTAGCTGGCGCAGGGGATATCGCCCGTGCCACCTCACGCCTGCTGCTCGGCCGCGGCAGCCCGAGAGATTTTGAAACCCTGTGTCGCACAGCAAGCCTCCTCCCCACCCTCACCCCGCTGCTCACACCACTCAAAAACCCCCTTCTCACCTCGCTGTTCAGCAATCTGGAAGGCGTCACACAGCTGACCAATACGCTAGGGAAAGGGTTGAGAGAAAATCTCCCCCTCCTCACCCGTAACGGCGGCTTTGTGGCAGAAGGATATGATGCAGAGCTGGATAAACTCATAGGCCTCAGCACCCACGCGCAAGAAAATCTCGCCATGCTGGAGGAAGAAGAAAGCACCGCCAGCGGCATCGGCGTCAAAGTCAAATACAACAAAGTATGGGGCTATTATCTGGAGGCCACCAACGCCCAACTCACAAATAAAACACCTCTCGCCCATTGGCGCCACCGTCAAACCACCACAGGTGCCCAGCGGTTTACCACACCCAAGCTGATAGAGCTGGAGCAAGCCCTCTCCACCGCAGGCGATAAAGCCATAGCGCTGGAACTGGAAATTTTTGAGAGTTGGTTAAAAGAGCTCTCCCAAAACAGCAGCACATGGCTCGCCGTGGCGGAGGCGCTGGCAACGCTGGATGCTCTCCAGTCTGCCGCCACCCTCGCCGTGGAAAATGGCTGGGTCGCCCCCACTCTTACAGAGGGCACAACGCTCACCATCACAGGCGGCAAACATCCCGTGGTCGCAAGTACGGTGGCCGATTTTGTGCCCAACGATGTGGATCTGTCAGAAGGAAAGTTCTGGCTCCTCACCGGCCCCAACATGGCGGGTAAAAGTACGTTTTTGCGGCAAACCGCCCTGCTGGTTATCCTTGCGCAAATGGGCCTTCCCGTCCCCGCCACCTCCATGGAGCTGGGTCTGGTAGATCAACTCTTTTCCCGCATTGGCGCGGCAGATGATCTCGCGCGCGGCCAAAGCACCTTTATGGTGGAGATGGCCGAAACCGCGCACATCCTCGCCCGCGCCACCAGCAAATCACTGGTTATTCTGGATGAAGTCGG
>Ga0051987_10001680_pt1 | contig 11100 bp, 8 predicted proteins | sample CryGey08umfilter_2_FD_58083 | JGI IMG/M metagenome (GOLD analysis project Ga0051987, IMG submission 58083) | Groundwater microbial communities from aquifer in Utah, USA - Crystal Geyser 4/10/14 0.8 um filter | ecosystem: Environmental > Aquatic > Deep subsurface > Groundwater | place: USA: Utah... | reverse complement strand
AGTGAAGGCGTTACCGGAAAATGTAGTATCTATACTTGATGCCAATTTGATCCCAATGAACTTTGCGTTTTTTAATTTGGATATTGATAGTTATGACTACTTTGTCCTAGATCAAGTACTATCTAAATACCGCCCACAACTCATCTGCACAGAAATAAATGAAAAAATCCCGGCTCCCATCGAGTTTAGCGTAAAGTATTCGCCTGACCATAACTGGCACGGCGATCACTTTTATGGCCAGAGTATCAGTCAGCTATACAAGCTTTGCCAAAAATATAATTACAAGATAGTCGAGCTTTATTACAATAATGCGTTTATTATGCCAAATGAAACTAAGGGGCCAAGGAGTCTGAGACCTGATGATGCGTATAGAGCAGGATATCTAAACAAAGCAGACCGTAAAACCAAGTTCCCGTACAACAGTGATATGGAAGAGCTGATAGGACTACCAAAAGCAAAGGCTATCAAATTTTTGAAGAATAAATTTGCTAAATACAGCGGACATTATATTTGTCGGTAGAGATCCAGATATCTTTTTGCGATATTTCCCATAGAAAAATGTTTGACTATTTTAGCTCTACCTGATTTGGAGTACTCTGTAGCGATTTTGGGTGATTTAAGTATTGACTCTATCCCATGTGCCAAATCTTTGACGTCCCCAGGACTCGCAAGATATCCGTTTACCTTATGATCTATGAGATCTGGGATACCACCTACAGCGTAGGCTACAACTGGGGTACCACAAGCCATCGACTCCATGGTGACGTATGAGAGCGTTTCCATCTTTGATGGGACTACTGTGACTGTTGCAGATGCATAGATCTCAGCCATTTTGGTATCGCTCGTTACCTCCCCTCCAACAGTTATTACTTCTATATTCTGTCGTAATTTTGCTGGCAATAGACGAATGGCTTTTTGGAAATCAGAATAGCCTTTGTTAATATCTAATCCTGGATTGTTGGCAACGAATAATACTATATTTTTCTCTGCGATCTTGGCTTTAGTATTGTTAAATATTTTTTCATCTACCCCGTTAGGGATATGCATGAGTCTATGACCATCCATAGCCATGGCGCTTTTTGCTTGCTCATAGACGTAGCTACTAGGTGCTACATAGGTGATATCCAAGTCTTTAAAACATTTTATTTTCCTTTCCCAAACGTAGCGGTCGAGATCTATGCCAATATCACCCTGGGGTCGATTGCTTTTAAGATAACCTTTTTGAAATCTACTAGATCCTGGCAAATGTTCTGCACCACAGAGCGACCAGAGGTCATGAAGCGTCCAAACGATAGGTAGATTTACCTTTGCTATACTCTCTGGAGTGACAAACCCTGCCCCTATCCAGTGAATATGAATAATATCCGGCTTAAACTCATTTATTTTTCCAGATAAATTTTGCCCAAAATAGTTGTATGAGTGGAAAATGGGATTTGTGAAGTGAGCCAGTTTTCCGATCGCTGCGTCTATATAGGCAGGGAAGCGACTGGACATATGGAGAACTGATGAGGTTACTCCTAGGTTATTCAGCGTATTTGAGAGTCTTGTGACAGCTATCGCAGCTCCACCAGTCTCCCAAGTTGATAAGTGTAAAATTCTCATATCTGCTTTCCTTTATTATCATTTAATCCAGCTAGGAAATACATATAAGGAATAAACGGATAAAAGTAGTGTGGTTCAACCGGGAAATTGGTGACTACGAGTATAAAGTATAATATGGGGAAACCTAATACCCAATTTTCTTTGATTCGTTTCCAAACATTCACCCATAAATATAGTGATAAAAATATTTTACAGAAAATAAAGCTGAGTAACATCAGCGCGGAAGGCAATAAAAGTAGGACACTGGGGTAAATACCCTCAAATAAGACAATGTTGCTAAGACTGACTATCATAACCAGTAAATACTTGACTAGGTTGTACACTATGCGGATTAACCAATCAGAATAGTCGAACCCGTGTGCCCTACTGATATCGGCAAGAACATAAGGATTGCGGTCATACATTGACATACTGGGAGATGCGTCGTTTTGATGACACACTCCCTCATACTGTGGCAACAGTGCTTTACCTAGCGGATACGAAAGATAGTACGGAACGCACGATACTATCTGATCATATGTTTGTTCCACTTTGCTTGACTGAATATTTAGTGTATAGAGTGATCTGCCTCCACCCATAGAGCCAATGATGCTGGGTAGGAGAATAACTGGAACTAAGATCAACGATAATAGGTAGTGGAACTTGCGTTTATATAGCAGATAGATCCCGAGCGGGACAATAAAAGGCAATAGTGCCGATTTCGTACTAAAGAGAATAACTCCACCAATAGTAAGTGCAAGTTTACTATTAAAAGTTGGTTGTTTTGCCATGGAAACCAAGCTATAGATAATGAGCGATGCACCCAAGCTAGCAAAAGGCTCTGAGTAAATCTTACCCGAAAATGTGAGATAGAGCGGAGAAAATAGCATGAGAAATGAAGTGAGTTTAGCATGCTTTGATCCGAGCTTAACGAGCGAAATATAGATTAACCATGAACTAGCTATCCACAACAAATAATTGACGACCTGTAACGCTACTACATTGCCCGTCCCAGTGATTTGCATTAAAGTGGCAAGAAAAGTTGGGTAGCCGTGATCGATAAACTGTGATGAACTGGAAAAAAAAGATCTTAATATATTCTTTTGCTCCACCATCTTAACTGCCGTGTCGTAGTATGACCTAGCATCGTGTTCGAGCGCAAGCTCTCTAGTGGTAGCATTTACGACGACTGATGCGACAACTGCGAAGATTGATATTACTAACAACCATAATTTCATATAATCCCCAAGATAGATTTGACAAACAACGAGAGCTTGCCTAGCGAGTGCAAATATACTAGATTGTCGATTCTTCTATCAGCTATATCATCCACCACAAAATGTTTTGGATGAACTAGTGGGAACTGCATGGATGAGGTGGGTACACCAATGGTTATGTTAAGCTTTTTAATATTAGTTGAATCTGCGCCATAACCGACGTTTGTGACTAGATTGACCGACGGAATGATGTTTAGACCATGATTCTTGAAGCTAGCGTAGGTGAGCTGGTAGTCCCAGGTATTGATCTTGCCGCCATAGAGCCTATCGAAGATATATTTCCAGAATTTGCTGATGATAAAGCCATGCGTAACGTCCTTTAGCCAGCTTGAGTTTCGACGTGATGGCCAGTCAGATATATCGCCATCGTAGCATTTCCAGGCCCTTTTCCAGGTAGCCCACCCCCAGACATGGGGATAGCGCGAGAAATAATAACTATATTTTGTTGGCTGGCTACCAAACTGGAAGTTGTTACCAGAGATAGTCATGATTCTCTTATCGTCTTTGTATCTCTCTAGTAGCTCATCGCAAAATTTGAAGAAGGTTGGGTCAGCAATACAATCATCCTCGATAAATATGGCACTACCCGCAGTCTCAAAAACCCAATCTATACCAGTGCTAAAGCGTTCTTTGAGACCTAGATTCTTTTCCGCATAATTCTTGTGGACTTTGCATGGCCAATTAATTAACGTTTCTAGCTGGACCCTAGTTTTCTCAATTTGTGCTGACTCCATCTCGTTTTTTGGACCATCAGAGACAATATATAGTTCTTTGGGTTTGACCTTGCGGACTCCCGCAATGACCCTATCTAAATTATCTGATCTTTTGTAGATGAATATGACGATAGGAGTACTTATCATATTTTGATTACCTTGGCGTACGAGGGCGTTCCACCTGCTTGATATTCTACCCCCCAATTGAACCCTAGCCAGTATTTGGGAGCAATGACCACATCTCTATTTCCCATCAGGTATGAACCCCACCAACTAAAAATACTTGGGGACATCACAGCTCCCCGGCATTTGGACATAATTGCCAAGTCTGTTCCTGAATTATTCCCATAAGAAATTACTTTGTTTTTTATGTCTTTAAAATCCACCCCTAGTGTGTCTGGCTCATCACTGACAAAAACAAAGAAAGGGTTCTTTTTGTGCTTGGTAAACCAAGATATCGCCTGAAGGTAATAGGCATTAGGAACATCTGTGCTCTTGCCAGAAATGGTGTGATACCTATAATCACCTTTGTGAACATGAACAAAAACTGGATAGACGTTTTGAGGTAAAGACTGCATAAACTTTGTCGCACTACTTACGTACTCTGGTTTCAATTTTAGTGAGGAAATACAGCGTTTGTTAATAAATTTTTCGCTCTGAAAATATCCGAGTTTTACAAATTTGATACCTCGAAATAATCCGTAATGAGTAATATATTTTGTGGATTCGCGTGATAAGCCATCTATTTTCTCCATTACCACAGAAACTACAGAAATGAGATGGATATACCCCATAAATATGAGTACTTTTTGGATAATTTCGTAGACAACGTATCGGAGATATCTATTTTGTTTGTTTATATTACAAAAATAATCATGTTCAAAATACTTGTCTAACTCTTCGAATCCAGATATGAGCAATAGTTCTTTGTCTTTTTGAATAGATTTTAAAAATGAATACTGGAATAGTTGATTACCTAGTCTTCCATCTGCTAAGAAAATGAGCATATATTACTTCTTTTTGAATAGATATAAGCCAGTACCAAAACCAAGAGAGGCATCATAATTGTTCTGCATATCGTACCCATAAATATATTTTTCTTCTACTATGGTAAAACCACTAAATAGTTCGAGAATATAATTACGTGCAAATGCCCTATGTGCGTTAAAATAGACCCTATTGCCTACGTCTACTGGCACGCTAATGATGATATAACCTTTTCTCTTAACCACTCTACAGAGCTCTTTGATTGCCTTCTCACTACCGAACCCGTCTAGTTTGTCACCATATCTTCCTAGACCGATGTGTTCGACTACACAGATGGAGCTGATGGTCTCAAGTGAATTATCTTTAAATGGTAACTTGAGAATAGACCCCTTGATAAAAGTAAGATTGTTTAGTCTTACCTCTAGGGGTCTAATATCTACCATAGTGGTAGGTACATACTGAGAGATAATCCCAATGGCGCTAGCTGAGCTACCGACGTCAACATGCTTCTTAGGTTTGAGTTCAAACAATTTACTAGCTGCCCAACTGTTTTGATAGAAATATATTGGCTCAATCGGAGTATCTGTAGTTTTGTCATCCAGACATGGATAAAAATATTTTGCCTTGCTTTTGAAAGCAGTATTATTTTTTAAGATTTGATAATTATTATAATTTTTAAGATACCAATCAAGTTTTGTTATTAGTTCAAATGGTGAGAATTTGAAATAGCCCTTGATGACTGAGATAAAGGTATAAGTTGCACTAATTACCCAAAAGTACTTATACGTATTTCTAAGGTATTGTGTTATTTTATTCATTTTTTTAAGTAATTTTTTTATCTTGCCAGTGAATCCGAAAACGTATTTCTCAAGCTTCTGTCTTAGTAGAATTATTCTTCTTGAAACGGATACTGGTATAGAGCAGTATATTCGTGTATATATCCAATCTATACTAATTTTATCTGATATCAACTTAGCTTTTTTAATGGCTTCTATGGATGAATGTGCATACCCTCTTCCCTTATAAACTCTAACTACATGGAGTAGCCGTGAAATAGATTTATTTCCATATTCTTTTTTGATCTCACTAAGTAATATTTGTTTGATTATCTTTAAATAGAGATTGTCTGCTTCATCTGCTCCTGCGTAAGTATGACTACCTTGTTCAGAATGTAATCTAGATCTAATGGATGAAATTGGCACGTAATCATAGTTGTAATGCTTTGAAAGTCTAAACCACAGGTCATAGTCTTGAGTAGTACGCAGAGATTCGTCAAAGTTACCAACTTTATCAAAACATTCTTTTTTGATCAGCATGGCACATCCATTGAGTGGGTATGAATCAATGAGTCTTAACTGCATGTTGTTAGTTTTTTTTGGTTTTACAGAAACGTCATGGAGATGCGCGCCCTTTTCATTGACTAGCTGATAGTCTGTATAAAGGATTTTGGCGTCAGGATGATTGTCAATATATTTTACAAGTTCACTAATTTTGTATGGCTCATAAATATCATCGTGACTTAGCCAGGCAAACCACTCCCCCTTCATCTTCTCTATACCGTAATTTAGGGCTGTGGCTACCCCACCATTTTTCTTAAGTAGATAACGTATTTTATTACCATATATTTTTGCAACTTGTTCAGTTTTGCCATTGTCAGAAGATCCATCATTGATTACTAGAACTTCTATGTTTGGATAAGTTTGGCCCAAGGCGCTATCAATCGCCTCTTTTAGGTAGTTGCTGCCGTTATAAACAGGAATAATGATCGAGACAAGTGGATCAGATGATTTCATATAGTTATTTTTTTATCGAGAAGAAATCATGCATTTCGGATATTTGTTGACTCAGTTCTTTAGTAACTGCTTTCTGTGATAATGGATATTTTGATGTTAGGTCTCTAAATATCGATTCTGGGGCATCCTTTTTATGAATGTCTAGTTCTAGTTCATATACTTCGTTCATTATTACTAGTAACTCGTATTTTGTGACTTTGGTTGGACTATAGATATGAAATATACCCCTCTCATACAAGCCACCCCGATATATTTTCTCTAGAATCTCAGCTAGATAAAGCGTAGTGACACCGTTCCAGACGTGATTGGAATAACCAGTCACTCTTTTACCTTTCTGACTCTTTGCCCATTCGAATAGAGAATATTTATTATTGATCTCTTCGCCAATGATTGATGTGCGTAGAGTCATGCAATCAGTAGTTTCGCCAGCACTCTTACTGAGTCCATACATATCACCCACATCGTAGTAATCGTCTTCTGAATAGTTACCTTTTTCCCCAGAGTAAACACAATCGGTCGTGATATGAAAACAAGGTATGCCCATGTTTTGAGTTAGCTTGGCTAGATTCTTTGGGAATATCCCATTCACTAACAAACATAGTTCTGGGGGAACATCGCCTATACGAGGTTTGATTATCCCCATACAGTTGACTACATAGTCACAGCCCGTGAATTTGCTTCTCAAAACCTCTACACTGTCTTTTGAGGCTTCAAAGGACTTTCTATCTACTAAGATTACCTCGTAACCTTGTTTAGAATAGTAGGCTGATACAGCATATCCGAGCATCCCAGAGGAGCCGAGAACTGCGACTTTGTTAATTGCTCTAGTTTTACTCATGAGTTTAGTATACCCTAGATGTATAATGGTGAATATTATGAGCAAGAAAATGACTTTTAAAGATAAAACTCTCCTTATTACCGGTGGAACTGGTTCTTTTGGTAACAAAATGCTTAGATACTTTCTAGAAAATACAGATGTGGGTGAAATTCAAATCTTTAGCCGAGACGAAGAGAAACAAGATAAGATGAGAAATGAGCTGAATAGTGACAAGCTGAAGTTTTTTATTGGGGACATACGTAATTACGATAGCATCAACAAAGCCATGCGTGGCGTTGACTTAGTATTCCACGCCGCAGCTCTCAAACAAGTACCATCATGCGAATTTTTCCCAATGGAAGCAGTACAAACAAACATAATAGGCGCTGATAACGTACTAAATGCAGCTGAGAACAATAATATTGAGAAAATTATTGTTTTGAGTACTGATAAGGCGGTATATCCTATTAACGCCATGGGAATGACAAAGGCTATGATGGAAAAACTTATGGTTGCAAAGTCCAGGTCAGTGGCGAAGAATAAAACAATTTTCTGTGCTACACGATACGGCAATGTAATGGCATCTCGCGGGTCGGTCATACCTCTGTTTATTAAGCAGATTAAAGAAGGTAAAGACATTACCGTTACTGACCCTGAGATGACTAGATTCTTGATGTCGCTTGAGGAATCAGTAAAACTAGTGTTATATGCCTATCAGCACGCAATGGGAGGAGATATTTTTGTCCAAAAAGCACCAGCCTCTACTATGTTGGATCTAGCCACTGCATTGCAGAAGATATTTGGAGCAAAAAATAAGATAAAAATAATTGGTTCTAGGCACGGAGAAAAGCTTTATGAAACGTTGATAAACAGAGAGGAAATGGTGAAGGCTGATGACCTGGGCGATTTTTACCGTATACCTGCAGATAATCGAGATCTCAACTACTCTAAATATTTTAGTCAAGGAGATAAAGATATCTCTAAACAGAGCGATTATACGTCTCACAACACACGTAGATTAACAGTCGACGAAATTATCGAAAAGCTAATGACAATTGACTATGTTCAAGAACAATTGAAGGATAAACCATGAAAATAATGACAATAGTTGGCACTAGACCTGAGGTAATTAAGCTGGCACTTACTATTGGAGAGCTGGATAAGTACACTGACCAGATACTTGTACATACTGGTCAAAACTATGACTACGAACTAAACGAAGTATTCTTTAAAGAACTAAATATACGTAAACCTGACTATTTTCTAAATGCAGTTGGTGATAATCTAGCCCAAACGATAGGTAATATCATTGCAAAATCTGATGCAGTCATGGAGAAGGAGAAGCCCGATGCCATCCTCCTATATGGCGACACCAATAGTTGTCTCTCAGTCATTTCTGCCAAGAGGAGGAAAATTCCAGTCTTCCACATGGAGGCAGGAAACAGATGTTTTGACCAACGAGTACCAGAAGAAATAAACCGTAAAATAGTCGATCACTTGAGCGACATAAATATGGTTCTCACTGAGCATGCGAGAAGGTATTTGATAGCAGAAGGAGTGCGACAGGAGACTATTATCAAAACGGGTTCTTCAATGAAAGAGCTCTTGAACAAATATTCAAAAAAATTTGAGAGCTCAGATGTTTTAGCTAAATTGTCGCTAGTAAAATCAGAATATTTTGTGGTAAGTGCACATCGTGAGGAAAATATTGATTCTGAGGAAAACTTTAAAAACTTATGTAATTCTCTCAATAGTTTGGCTGATAAATATCATAAGCCAATTATATTCTCTACTCATCCTAGGACTAAGAAAAGGATAGAATCAATGAAATTTAAATTTGATAAACTAATTCGATTTAGCAAACCTTTTGGCTTATTTGATTACCTTAAGCTGCAGCAAAACGCTTTATGTGTGCTGAGTGATAGCGGAACTATCACAGAGGAATCATCTATCCTAGGATTCCCTGCTATTACTATGCGAAATGCACATGAGAGACCAGAGGGAATGGATGAAGGCATCTTGATTATGTCAGGACTAGAGAGCCAAAAAGTACTAGATGCAGTTGCAGTGACTATCGGTCAGTATAATGATAATACAAAACCTTTCAAAATTGTTAGTGACTATGATGTAGATAACGTATCAAAAAAGGTCGTAAAGATAATTCTTAGTTACACCGATTACGTGAACCGTGAGGTTTGGAAAAAAAGATAATGAAAAATCCCTTGGTGTCGATTATTATTCCTGTATATAACGGTGAAAATTATGTCAAAGATGCTATTGATAGTGCGTTGACACAAACATATAAGAATATTGAAATCATTGTTGTAAATGATGGGTCAACTGATAAAACTGAACAAATTTTACATCTTTACGGCACAAAAATAAGATATTTTAATAAAACAAATGGTGGAGTATCTTCAGCATTAAATCTTGCAATTGAGAAATCTAAAGGATTATATATTTCATGGCTTTCTCATGACGATTTGTATTATCCACAAAAAATTGAAAAACAGGTAAATGTTCTGCTGGGTCTTAAAAATAGCGAGTTAGATAGAACAATAATATATTCGAACTACACATTAATTAACCAATTTTCAAAAAAAATAGTTGATTTGAAATTTGAGACTCAGCATCCATTAGATAAAATGAATTACCCGCTTTATCCACTTCTTAAGGGTTTAATAAATGGTTGCACTTTATTGATTCCAAAAGCTTGCTTTAAGGTGGCTGGTGGGTTTGACGTAAAGCTAAAAGCCACTCAGGATTATGCATTGTGGTTTCACCTTTTTCCTAATTGCAACATTGTATTCATGAAAGATCAATTGGTTATGACCAGGATACATGGTGAGCAAGGAACAAAGACAATTGCGTCTGTAAATAATGAAGGCGATGATTTATGGATAAAAATGGTAAAAAATCTAACAAATAGTCAGAAGATTAAAATAGGAGGTAGTGTTATCGAATTCTACCAGCAGACATGCGTTATTGTTAGTGGAGCTGGATATCGCGGGGCGGCGGAATACATAAATAAAATAATTGAATCCTCTAAAAGGAGAAATACACCAGACATTAAAGTCAGCGTGGTGATACCTTTCTTTAATAGAATTGACTGCGTTCATAGGGCTATCAACAGCGTACTAAGACAAACGCACAGCAATATTGAAATAATATTAGTAGACGATGGTTCTACAGATGCAATTACTTCAATCAAGAAATTATCCAAGAATGAAAATATTCGCTATTATCGAAATAAAAATAATAAAGGAGCGTCTTTTTCTAGAAATTTTGGTATTAATAAGTCGCGAGGTGAATTTGTTGCTTTTTTGGACTCTGATGATGAGTATCTTCCAAATAAGATTGAAAAACAATTAGAATTTATGGTGAAAAAAGGATTAGTTTTCACCCATACATCTTACGTATATCGAAAAAAAAATATGAAAGATATATTATTTAAGACTGGCAGAATTAATTTTAAATATCCATCAATTATTGCTTACTGCGGGATAGCAACACCTACCGCAATGATTCATAGAGACCTTCTGTCATGCAAGCGAGAGTTTTTTCCTGAATCTTTTTTTGTTGGAGAGGATATTTGCTTCTGGATTAGCTTGTCTAGAGAACATATACTTTACGGTATAGACGAATGTTTATCTACAGTTATTAGTAATGGAAGTAATACTACTGATAATGAAATAAAGCAGATCCAAGGATTAAAAAATATTTTTTCTTATGTAGTAGATAACTTTCTAGACTGTCAAAGTGCACTAGAATTAGAACGATTAGGGAATACTATGTTAGCTAGCATAAGAAAAGAATATCTACCCAAGAGCTTATATTATTTTGTTCACAACTACGTCATTGAAAAATATTTAGAGATGAAATTAAATCTAATACAATTTATATTAGAATATAAGATAAGGTTTTTAATAAAA
>Ga0051987_10001676_pt1 | contig 11109 bp, 8 predicted proteins | sample CryGey08umfilter_2_FD_58083 | JGI IMG/M metagenome (GOLD analysis project Ga0051987, IMG submission 58083) | Groundwater microbial communities from aquifer in Utah, USA - Crystal Geyser 4/10/14 0.8 um filter | ecosystem: Environmental > Aquatic > Deep subsurface > Groundwater | place: USA: Utah... | reverse complement strand
TGGTAGCGCACTACTCTGGGGGAGTAGGGGTCGTGGGTTCAAATCCCGCCGGTCCGACCATTTTTTTATAAGACGACATTAAAGAGGTAAACATGGTTATCGTTGCAGCATTATACGAATTTAGAAATTTTCCTAATTTTAAGGATGTGCGAAAACCTCTTTTTGATTTGTGCCATAAAAATGGTGTTGTGGGGTCTTTGTTATTGGGCAGCGAAGGCATAAATGGCACAATTTCTGGCACAAGAAATGCTATAAATAGTATAAAAGATTATCTTGTCAATACGTTGGGTTTTAAAGGTCTTGAATATAAAGAATCTTTTGCAGATACCCAACCCTTTTATAGGTTAAAGGTTAAATTAAAAAAGGAGATTGTAACCCTTGGTGTAGAAGGATTAGATCCAAATGATAAAAAAGGAACCTACCTGAATTCACGCGAATGGGACGCGTTAATTGCAGACCCCAATACAGTTCTGGTGGATACGCGTAACGATTATGAATGCCGCGTTGGTTCATTTAAGGGTGCTATAGATCCTAAAATTAAAAAATTTACTGACTTTCCAAAATTTGTTGAAGAAAATATTGAAAAATGGAAAGACAAGAAAGTTGCCATGTTTTGCACAGGGGGGATTCGTTGTGAAAAATCAACCGCACTTATGCGCCATCTTGGCGTTGATGACGTATTCCACCTAAAGGGTGGTATCTTAAAATATATTGAGGAAACACCCGAAGAAAAAAGCCTTTGGGATGGTGGATGCTATGTGTTTGACCACCGTGTTGTCGTAAGCCACGGTCTAAAACTGACGGACTATAAATCATGCGGGGCTTGCCGTGAACCTATTTCAAAAAAAGACAGAGCATCAGAATTATTTGAACATGGAGTTTCTTGTCCGTTTTGTCACGGAAAGCGCACAGAAAAACAATTAAAAACAGCACGTGATCGCCAATTTCAAATAAACCTTGCTGAAAAACAGGGCACAAAACATATGGGCGCTGTGATTGGTCATAATCAATAAGCCCCTATACAAATAGATAAAATGCGCGCACACTATAGATAGGTATTCTTTTACTTGTCTTTATTATGACTCAATCCGAATTCATGGGTTCTTCTATGCGGGACGCTATTGAAAAAGCAAAAAAAATCCTGGGTGAAGATGCCTATATTATCAAATCAGAACAAACGGAAAAGGGTGTTAAAATTTTTGCAGAAAAATCTGAAGATGAACTTTTTTTATCAAAACCTAGTTTAGATTTTACAACAAAAAGTCTGGCCAAAGTTCAACGCAAACCAATTTTAATCAAAGACCTTCAAAAACAAAAAGCCTTAGATGCGCAAAAAAATACTGACCCAATCACATTGATAAAACGCGTCGTCAGTATATGTGATAAACACAAGTTGGATCGTAATTTTTGTGATAGTTGGATAGATCTTATATCTAAAAATTTTTCTAATAGCGAAAGCTTACTAGAAGATACGCTATCACAACTTATTAAATTTTCCCCCAACTGGATTCATACACTAAGCGCTGACATTCCAGTTACTTTTGTTGGACCCCATGGCGCTGGTAAAACTGCGTTTATTGGAAAATTAGCTGTTGTTTTAAAAACGCTAGATCGTAACATTCGCGTCATTACATTGGATGAAAAGGCTGGGGCCTTCCATCAGCTAAAAACATATATGGACATGTTAGAAGTTTCAGTACAACAAGGAATTGAACATTACCTAACGGAAAAAAATACAGCCATTCAAAATAATGAAATTCTTTTAGTCGATACACCTGGTATTGATATTTTACTAAAAAGTGGGCAAGAATATTTATTCAAACTATCAGAACAAGTCAAAACACCATTAACACTTGTTTTACCAAATGACATGGATGCAAGTTTAAGGATGGAAATGGTGACAGAATTTGTTGAGTATAATGCACAATATTTGGTTGGCACGCGTTTTGACACATACACTAGTTACGGTTCATTTTTTAATTGCGCGCACAAACACAAGCTAACACCCCTTCTATATAGCAGTACGCCAGCTATCAGCACACCACCAAAGGTTTTATCTGTTGAAAGCACTTTTGCGCTCTTTGAAGAGTAGATGAAAAGGGCGTAACTTCCGGTGATTTTTATGCGCACATGTTATTTAGCCTATACCACGATTAAGATACGGCATTTGTACCGAAGTAAGCTGCTAAAAAAATAACTAAAATTTATGCAGTTACCACAAAAATAATAAATATTTAAAACCCTAATCCGCAACCAGTTGCATGACAAATGCCATAAAATAAGGCACAATAAGGTTAAGAATTTTATATTAAATGCACTATGCACACATTATCAGAAATCCGTGACGTCTTTTTAAGTTATTTTCAAAACAAAAATCACATTTTAGTGCCATCCAGCGCCGTTGTGCCCCAAAATGACCCAACACTTATGTTTACTAATGCTGGCATGGTGCCATTTAAAGATGTGTTTACGGGTAAAGATAAGCGTGATTATGTGCGTGCCACATCTGCACAAAAATGTATTCGTGCAGGTGGTAAGCATAATGATTTAGATAATGTTGGCTATACGGCGCGTCATCACACTTTTTTTGAAATGTTGGGTAATTTTTCCTTTGGTGATTATTTCAAAGAAGAGGCGATGAAGTTTGCTTGGGATGTTTTAACAAAAGAATTTTTAATTCCTGCAGAACGATTAGTGATTACAGTTTATGCGCAGGATACTGAATCAGCCGCTATTTGGAAGAAAATTACAGGTTTTTCAGACGATAAAATTATTAAAATTGCAACAAACGATAATTTTTGGTCAATGGGTGATGTAGGCCCCTGTGGACCTTGTACAGAAATTTTTTATGATCATGGCGACGATGTGTTTGGTGGGCTTCCTGGTACAAAAGATGAAGATGGCGATCGTTTTATTGAAATTTGGAATCTGGTTTTTATGCAATACGAGCAATTGCCAGATGGAAGACGAATCAATCTGGAAAAACAATCTGTTGATACTGGTATGGGCCTAGAACGTATCGCTGCGGTTTTACAAGGCGTTCACTATAATTATGACATTGATTTATTTAAACACCTGATTCATGCAACACAAGGTATTGTGGGCAATAAAGGCGCACAACAATCTTATAATATTATTGCGGATCACTTAAGAAGCTGTTCCTTTATGATTGCTGATGGTGTGATGCCGTCTAATGAAGGGCGGGGCTATGTGCTGCGCCGCATTATGCGTCGTGCTATGCGCCATGCTCATTTGCTAGGGGCAAAAGAACCTTTAATGCATCAGCTTGTGCCATCACTAGTTTCTACAATGGGGGCCGTCTATACAGAACTGCCCCGTGCGCAAAGCTTTATAGAACAAACTTTCAAGACAGAGGAAGAAAAATTCCGTCAAACTTTAAGTAACGGGCTGAAGTTATTGGAAGATACTAAAGCAGATATTTGCAATAACATCCTGTCTGGTGAGGTTGCTTTTAAGCTTTATGATACGTATGGTTTTCCCTTAGACTTAACGCAAGATATTTTGCGGGCTGAAAAGGCAACAGTCGATATTGATGGTTTTGATAAGGCGATGGCAGCGCAAAAAACGAGAGCTAGAAAAGCATGGTCTGGTAGTGGTGCAACAGCGGATGAAAAAATTTATTTTGATATTAAGAAAAATGTATCCTCAACAGAGTTTTTAGGATATACATCCTTAAAAGCAGATGCATTGGTACAGGCCATTATTGTTGAGGGTGAAAAAAAACGTGTAGCACAGGCTGGCGATCCTGTTGAAATAGTGTGTACGCAAACACCTTTCTATGCAGAATCAGGGGGGCAGGTTGGCGATGTTGGGATGCTTAAAACGGATTCGGCAACTGTGGAAGTAACAGATTGTCTTAAAAAGTTTGGTACGCACTTTGTTCATAAAGGGGTGGTTAAAACAGGTTCTGTTAAAGTAGATGATATATGTTATTTATCTGTTGATGCGAACCATCGCGCCCAAGTTGCAGCAAACCATTCTGCAACGCATTTATTGCACGCGGCACTAAGGTCTGTATTAGGGGAGACCGTTGTTCAAAAAGGATCTTTAGTTGATGCAAAGCGTTTGCGTTTTGACTTTACGCACAATCAGGCGCTAACAGGCACTGAAATACAAAAAATAGAATCTTTGGTAAATGAACAGGTTTTAAGAAATAAAGAAACACTTACAAAATTGATGATGTCACAAGCTGCCATAGAAGCGGGTGCAATGGCATTGTTTGGTGAAAAATATGACGACGAAGTACGTGTTGTTTCTGTTGGTGATGCTGATTTTTCAACAGAACTGTGTGGTGGAACGCATGTGCAATCGACAGGTTTTATTGGGCTTGTTAAAATTGTGTCAGAAGGCAGTGTCGCATCAGGTGTGCGGCGTATAGAGGCTATTACTGGCTGTTCTATTATTGATTATGCAAATAGCCTAGAAGTAAAGACTGATCAGCTGTCAAAAGAACTAAAAGAAGAAACTTTGTTATTACAAAAACAAATTACAAAATTGAAACAGCAGCTTGTGTTTGCCTCTCTTGGGTCTGTAGATATTGAAAAAGTTGACCGCAATCATGTGCATTGGGGCATGAAAAATCTTAAAGATGTTCCGGCAAAAGATTTGCGACTAATAGCAGAACAAATGATTCAAAAGCAAAGCGGCAAATATGTATTAGTTGTAACGTCTGTTGAAAATGGGAAGGTAAGTTTAATTATTGTCACAAACAAAGATGCTCAGCCCCAAATAAATGCAGCAACATTAGTTAAAAAAGCAGTAGAACATCTTGGCGGCAAGGGTGGGGGAGGACGCCCCGATATGGCGCAAGGCGGTGGGTCACAACCCAAAAATGTTGCAAGCTTACTTGCCCACATTATGGATTTTTAAAAATATTAGGAAAAGGAATAATAAAATGAGTATAGGTCACAAGATTACAAATTTTACAACACAAACACATGATCATAAAACTGTTACACAAGACAATTTTCAAAACGGAAAGTTTGTCTTTTATTTTTACCCAAAAGATAACACCCCTGGTTGTACGCAAGAATCATGTGATTTTCGTGATAATATGGCAGCATTAAAAACAATGGGTATTGAGGTTGTAGGCATATCAAAGGATAGTTCAGAAAAACATGTGAAGTTTATGGATAAGTATCAATTGCCCTTCACGCTATTAGCGGATGAATCTGGCGAAATGTGCGAAGCCTTTGGCGTGTTTAAAGAAAAGTCGATGTTTGGAAAAACATTTTTAGGCATAGAAAGATCTACTTTCTATATTGTTAACGGTATCATTCAACATGAATGGCGAAAAGTTTCTGTTAAGGGTCATGTCGAAGATGTGGTAAATGTTGTAATGCGTATGAATGCAACTTCTTAGTTTGTTGATGAACAGGGCATTGCACCCAGAAATTTACACCAATCCTTAGGTGTATTTTGCGTATAAGATGTGCATGAAAAAGGAACAAAAAATACGCAAAACACACAAAATAAAGAATTTAAGTTTAAACTGATTTTAAAATCAATGAGGGGTGATTTAAAAACCGCATTATTTACTGTACTTCTTTATAAAGTTTTTTAGTGTTTCTTGTTCTGCTTTATCTAGCCGATTATCTGTTGATAGCGCTTTGATTGTAGAAAGATTTTTTGTTATATTAATTCTACTTAAAAGCAATTTTTTGTGTTTAGATGTTGTATTCTTAGAAGAATTCATTAAGCTGCTAATCTGACCAATTAACCTTGTTTCTTCACTATTAAGTTTTAATGAAGGTGCTTCAGAAGTTTTTTTTGTATCAGTTTCATCGCCTAAAGCATCGTTATGATTTGGAACGTGCCCTCTATCATCTATGTCCCCATCACTATCAGTCATCATTTCCGGAGGGAGAGAGCCAGCAGTACATGTACCTGTTGGATTTGTTAATCCTTCTTCAGTTTTTGCCAGTAACATTTTTGTACACTCAGGCAAGCAATTTTGTGATCCCTGAGCAGATCCAACAAATTTTTGAACAAATTGTGTGTAAGCTTCAACAATGTTAGAGAGTGCTTGGTTAACAGCTTTTTTATTTACGCGGCCAGTAGAGTAGGTTTTTAAGGCTATTTTAAGGTCTGCTTTAATACGTTTAATTTCTTTTTCCACCAATTGTTTTGCAAGGCGCTTATCACGCAAACCCTGTGGGCGTTTTGATAGACCAGAGTCTTTTTCAGACTCTGCTTTAAGATCCTGAATTTCTGTTTCGTTATTTTTAATTTCTTGTTGCGCTTTTTCAATTTTCAAATTATTTTCTGATAGTAAAGTTTCTTGGGTTTCAATAAACCCTGCTAAGCGTTTATCTCCACGTTTTGCTTTACTTTCAAGGCCTTTAATTTTACCTTTTGTCACACTAGCTATATTATTATACACTTCTATGGCTTTAGATAAATCCTGATTTTTACCTTCTAAAAGTGCAATTTGTCCGTTAAGTTTCCCGGCATTTGGCTGAACTACTAAAGATGGGGACGTATCATTATATTCAAGCGCATCATATTCAGCTTGTTTTTTTGCCAGATTACCACGTAATGTTTTAACTTCTTCGGGTTCTTCCTTGTCAGACGCAAAACCGTTTTGCGCTGCTTCGTATGCTGCATTCAATGCGCTAATTTCTGCCCATGCATTTGCATATTCTTGTGTCTTATCCGCTACAAGTGCATCAATAGGAACGACAATACCCTTTTGAACAAGTCGTTGAACCAACTGTTTAAATTGATCTTCAGTAGTTTGTACAGCATCTCGTTCTTTGATGATTTTATTAATCATATCCGTAGCTTCAGCTGGAATTTCATCAGCATCTTGCATCATACCAGCAGATGCTGCTACGCGTTTAACGCCCTTATCTAAAGTCTTAGTAGGGTCTGCCATTAATGGTGACAGTGCACCAAGTGCAATTAAGCTTATGCCAGTTAATTTTTTAAGATACATATAAAAATCCTTTTTTCGGTTCTAGGTAAGTCATTAATTTTTATTATAAAGTTAATTAGTTAACAAAATGTTAAGTGTCAAAAAATTATGTTGTTTTATATAAATGTTTTTTTATTTACACTGTATATAGAAACTTTAAACTTAATTTAAATTTTATGAATAAGTTAACTGTATTAACTGTATTTTTTTTAATGCCCCTAAACGGGTTCTATTTAGGTAACTACAATACTTTTGCATCATCAACATCTTCTTCTTCACGATGTCAATCACTAGAACTATTTGATCGTGAACATTCTGGTGGCGGGGTTCTATATAGAAATTCTACTTGCAGTAATTCGGTTACAGTACCTATAGATATTGGGCAGATAGAATCTTGTGTCATTAAAGACCCAAAGGTAAATTTTTTTGAAGGCGCTTTCATTACAGAAACTGATCACGTATATTGCCCGCAATCACCCACACTTTTAACAAAAGAAAATTTACAGCAAATTATTGAGGATGTAAAAGATCTAACCAGTGATTTTTTCTTACCACCTAATGCGGAATTCTATCATCAACAGAGCCCTACAACAATGCCAATTTCCCTACAGTCTGCAGAAATAATTTACAGTCATTTATTAGAAGCTGTTCCTGCTGAAATTGAATTAAAACACTTAACAGATGCCCGCATACAAGATGATAATATTTTCATCCCCAGCTTAAGCCGAATAATTACAAAGGACAGGCTACGTGGTATATTAAGATTACCTAAAAATGTTCAATTCGTGAGCTCTGTTTTGCCAGCTGGCCTTAGTAGGGCGCTGAAGGTAAATCAAAGTAAAGTTATTATACGTTCAGTATGCGTGCCTAAAGCGGCATCTTTGAAAAACAAAAAACCACACCCTAAAAAACTTAAAGTTTCACAAAAGAAAAGTTCGATTGGCTGAAACATAAAAAACATGTCAAAAGACATAAATTATTTATTGCAGGGGCCACTTATAAGGCAATTGAAGACAAGGCCCCTTGAAAACCTTGTTACAGCTAGAAGAAAAAAACATTAATTTCTTCCTTTTAACGTAAAAATCCTCTATAATTTAGGCACAAGATAAAATTTTAAATAAAGCGACGCATGGCATCTTACCAATATATTTATGTTATTAAAGACTTATCGAAAGTTTACCCTGGCGGTAAAGAAACATTAAAAGGTATTTACCTTTCTTTCTTTCCTGGCGCAAAAATTGGTATTATTGGGCCAAACGGTTCTGGTAAATCAACCATTATGAAAATTATGGCTGGTCTTGATACTGAATTTAATGGCGAAGCTTTTGCTGCAGATGGTGCGACTGTTGGTTATTTGCCGCAAGAACCAGAGCTTGATCCAAAATTAACAGTATCAGAAAATGTTATGTTGGGCTTAAAAGAAATTAAAGATCTTATGGATCGTTTCAATGAAGTGAGCGCCAAATTTGCAGAAGAAATGTCTGAAGATGAAATGAACACCTTGCTTGAAGAGCAGGGAACACTTCAAGATAAAATTGATGCCCTTGATGCCTGGGATATTGATAGAAAAGTAGAAATTGCAATGGACGCGCTTCGGTGCCCACCAGGAAATGCATCTGTTGAGAATTTATCGGGTGGTGAAAAACGCCGTGTAGCCCTTTGTCAGCTTTTATTAGCGCAACCTGATTTATTACTTTTAGATGAACCAACAAACCATTTAGATGCTGAATCTGTTGCTTGGCTAGAACGCCATTTGCAAGAATATAAAGGTGCCGTTATTTTGGTAACGCATGATCGTTATTTCTTAGATAATGTTGTGGGATGGATTCTAGAACTTGATCGCGGACAAGGCATTCCTTATGAAGGTAATTATTCTAGCTGGCTAGAACAAAAACAAAAACGACTTGCTACTGAAAGCAAACAAGAATCAACGAGACAAAAACAATTAGCGCGAGAATTAGATTGGATTAAACAATCCCCTAAAGGTCGTCAAAGCAAAAGCAAAGCACGTATTTCATCTTATGAAGAATTAAGAAGTAACAGCCTTGATGCTGGTTCTGGTGATGGTGCGATTTACATTCCACCAGGGGAACGCCTTGGTGATGTTGTCATTGAAGCAACTGATATTTTTAAAGGATATCATGATCAACTTCTTATTGATAATTTAAGCTTCAACTTGCCAAAGGGTGGTATTGTTGGTGTTATTGGGCCAAATGGTGCTGGTAAAACAACATTATCCAAAATTATGGCAGGCTTAGAACAACCCGATAAAGGTAGTATCCGCATTGGTGATACAGTTCAGATGGCTTATGTTGATCAGGTTCGTGACGCGCTAGCAGATGGCAAAACAGTCTGGGAAGAAATTTCACAAGGCCATGATGAAATCATGCTTGGTAAAAAACCGATACCAAGTCGTGCGTATTGTTCCCTATTTAATTTTAAGGGAAGCGATCAACAAAAACGTGTATCACAGCTTTCTGGGGGAGAGCGCAACCGTGTTCACCTTGCAAAATTATTAAAGTCAGGCGGAAATGTACTGCTGTTAGATGAACCAACAAACGATTTAGATGTTGAAACATTAAGTTCGCTTGAAGAAGGTTTGTTAAATTTTGCTGGCTGCGCTATTGTCATTAGTCATGATCGTTTTTTCTTAGATCGCATAGCAACGCATATTGTTGCCTTTGAGGGTGATAGTCAAGTTATATGGTTTGAGGGTAACTATCAGTCCTATGAGGCTGATCGCCATAAACGTTTGGGCACGTCTGCAGATCAACCAACACGCATCAAGTATAAGCATTTAGTACGCTAGTTTTGAATATTCAAGAAACAATAAAATATATCTATGAACCTTGCAAGCTAACATGCACACAACCAGTTATAGACAAAAATTGTATAGATTATTTAGGATGTTCACTTAAAATAAACAATCAACATGTTATCTTCCGTGTTGCAAAAACAACCCCAACAAAATTTGGGCAATTTGTAACACTTTGGAAACGTGTCAATAATAGCTTGCCGCTTCCTTTTCATATAGATGATTATATCGATTTTTGTGTTGTCAATGTCAGCAAGGGCAGCGAAGTTGGTCAATTTGTATTTTCAAAGTCAGTCCTTGTGAAACACGGTGTTTTGGCATCAAAGAATACAAAGGGGAAGTGTGCTTTTCGTGTTTACCACCCTTGGGATATAGTAACAAGCACGCAGGCCATACGAACGCAAAAATGGCAATTAAACTATTTTCATTCTTTTGATTTAGAGAAATCTTTAGACATAAAACGTATCTTGTCACTTTACAGCTAAATAAAGAACCCTCAAATTAACTGTTTAAAATGTACTTATGGCTTTTGACCCATTTTGAAAAAGGAGCATCCGTAAAGCAATGCGGTGAAAAGTATGATGTTTTTTATTTGGGGATCTATTTAGTGCCTATATTTACGCCCTCTTATTAAATCTGATGAGCGCTCAAATAGCAAGCTGCAAACAATTATTTGATGAAAATTCCTTGTTAGGTTCAAGGTAGACCGGAATTCTTATAATGCATAAGTCTTCTTCTGGGGTCATTTATGTAATTTATATGTCAATAAAACCTTGCAATTTTATAACCCAAATATTATATATAGTTCATAAAGCAGAACAATGTTTTTTTAAAGCAAGAGTATGCAGACAGGTAAATGTCGCTTTATGTGTGAAGGTATCACGTGGGCCCACACCACGCAGTTGAAAGCCCTTCATACATTTTTAAGATAACCTGCCTGATTATATATAACAGGGTAAGGGAGCCAGTCGTTATGAATAAGCTTGTCAGCAAGATTACGCTAACTGCATTTATATACCAAACCTTATTAGCGCCCTTAGCGGCAATGGAAGCGTCATCGCCTATATCTAACAATTCTGGTACTGTCTTTATTCAAATAGAAGAAAATATTGGTCAAGCCGCATTAAAAGACGCTGATAATATACAACAAGACAGAGGCGCTCATCTTAACAATTTAACTGAATTGTCTTCAGCAGATGATATACTCACAGTTTTTAAACTATTTTCTAAGCAAGAATGGCCTCAGATTAAAGGCTTAGTATCAAATTATCCGGAAGGGTCAAATAAAAAGTTGGCCCTAGATAGTGTCGTCATGAGATTTTCAGCCATAGAACTAAGCACCTTATATGAACCGCAG
>Ga0051987_10001675_pt1 | contig 11111 bp, 11 predicted proteins | sample CryGey08umfilter_2_FD_58083 | JGI IMG/M metagenome (GOLD analysis project Ga0051987, IMG submission 58083) | Groundwater microbial communities from aquifer in Utah, USA - Crystal Geyser 4/10/14 0.8 um filter | ecosystem: Environmental > Aquatic > Deep subsurface > Groundwater | place: USA: Utah... | reverse complement strand
CTCAGGGAGATATTGGCGGTCTATGGTTTGAATTGATTTCAAAACCCCTCTTTGCAAAAGCCAGCTCAGTTTTCCGCTGTCTATGGGATTTCTGGAAAGACGATTGATTTGCCAACACAATATTCCGCTGGCGTCGCCTTTTTCGATTCGTTCCACCATTTCGTCGAATATCGGTCGGTTGTTCGGTTTTTTGGCTGACTTGGCTTCGGTGTAAATTTTAACGACCTCAATATTCAAATCATCGGCGATTCTTTTCAAACGGTTAATTTGATCGTCAATAGATTGCACCTGACGATCCTCACTCTCCGATGACTTTCTGGAATACAGAAAATATTTGATTTTTGCGTTGTCTTTGGTCATTGTAATTTTTGGCTTAAATATGCCTTTGGTTGACACTTCAAACATATACGTTTTATTGAATAATATCCAGTTTTTCAGCTATCTTCGCCCACATGATTTCCAACCTTTCCCGAAGCCTTAAATAGCGCCTGAATTTCCTTGTAGGCTTGCCGTTGTAATAACGGGTTGTAGCTTCCGTCAAAGCGTCCTGAATGTTGGGTTTTGTGCTTGATCCGACACGGTATTTTCCGCTCTCAAACTGGGCGCGATAGGCCACATTAGCGCAATACCGACAGCCGAACAGCTTACCGACGCTGTAAATGACGCCGACTCTGCGTCCGCAATATTCGTCATTTGTCGTTAAAGGGCATTCGAACCAGTAGCGCTTTCCGCCGTAATTACAGGAAGTCGTCACCAGTTTGATTTTGTATTTCATCTCGGTTTTTTCGTCCGATTGTCCGTCAGTTACCGCGTATGTCAGTTCGATATAACCTGAATTGTCATCTGTTTGCGTTTGCACGGAAAAGCCGATATTGCTTTGCCAATCATCCCAAGTCCATTTGATTCCGCCGTTGCGCCAAGAGTCTCCCTGTGGCAGAAAGCCGTGTTTTTTCAGGAAGAAGACGCTCAAGCCGTTTGATATTTCCGCGATTTTTCTGGTCATGTTGAGTTGTTACATGCCGAAATCATTAGAGATTTTCGTCTCAAGATTACAATCATCCGTTCCGTTTCGGTCGTCCGTTGTTTTTACCCCACCCTCGGTTACACTATTGTTTTTCTGCTTGTCAGTTCGTAAAGACGGGTAAATCAGAATTTTTCTTTTGTCGTTTTGATCAAGTTCTTGAACAATCAATCCTGCCGTTTCCAACATGGGCAATATCTGCTGGCGCAGTTGGTTCGTATCGAGCATTCGGCCGTAAACCTCAAAATGTTTTTGCAAAACCTCTTGCCTTGCCAAGCCGACCTTTTCCGCATTGGGAAATTCGGCATTTTTCTCTTTCCAAGCCTGCAAAATAACCTCCTGATAGAGGTTGTAAATGTATGGCGGTAAATTGAGTTCCTGACTGGCCGAAATAACATCCCAAACCGCAAAAGCCTGTTCGATGTCCGCATCATTGGCCGTAATGGTCGTGCCTTTGCGGTCACGCCACCAAAGATTGATTAACGCGAATGATTTGATGAGCGATATCAATCGTTTGATGTCGCGCTGATGTCTTGGTTTAAGAAGTTTGGTCTGATTAAAAAACCGTTCGATGATTTTTTGCTCTCCAGATAACTTTATTTCTTTGATGTTTTCCTGTTTGATGGCTCGTATGCGTTCTTTGAGCAGTTTTCGTTCAGGATTTTCATCAAGCCAGCTTTTATAATTTTGGGAGTCGACCTCTTTTTTAATGCTTTCCAAAATTCCTTGTCTGATTTTTTCTTGGTTGATCTCGGGACTCAAAAGCAAGAAGCGAGTGGCTTCCTGTTCATCGATACGCAAACCTGCCGTGCAGAAAATCACGGACGGATAGCCTCTCAGTAAAACGTTTTTCGTTTTGAGTCCGAACTTTTGCGATTTGTCCGTTATCTTGAGCATGATTTGCTTTTTGTCGTGCGACAATAACGGTCTCAATCTGGCCAAAAGCTCATTGTGCGGTTGATCGAGAAAGATGAGAATTTTACGTGATAAGTCCACCAAATAACCCTTCATCTCTTTGTCGTATTCTCCCACGTCATGGAAAAAAGCGGTCGGACTGCAATACGCCAGTTCAAGCACGTCATCCTCTGGGAACAGTCGTGCTATTTCGGTCGGTATATAGCTTTTGCCCGTGGACGATGGCGCATTGTAGCTGATGTTGAATTGCGCATTCTCGGTGAAAGCCGAAAGCTGGCACAAGAACGTGGCGATCTTGTTTTCCTCGTCTTGTTTAATAGTCAGCCCGAGAATTTCAACCAGTTCTTTTGTCGTCAACGGTTTGAATTGCGAGACATCAATTTTTTCGGGATACGATTTGGCATATTTGCCAAACAGGTCGTCTGGGTTGCCGTTGAGTTTCACCAAGTAATCGGTTATGTCTCCGCCGTCGCCGACCTCGGAAGGTAAGGTGATGATGTGAATTTCGCGCTTACCGTTATGCAACATTTTTGCCACCCTTTCCGCACCTTTTCTCCCAGCCTCGTCATTGTCGTAACAGATGTAAATTTCCTTGTCGTCGCCGAATCGTTCGCACCATTCCTGTTTGAAAGTCATGGCGCCGTGAGTTGAAGTGACGGCGTTTATGTTTCTGGAAAGCAAAGCGAGCCTATCCATTTCGCCCTCGCAAATGACAAGCCGATCGCTTGAATAGTTCAAACTCTCCCAGTCGTAAATTTGCGCTTCGGCACCTTTCGGATAAGTGATTTTTTCGTCACCCGCGTTCGGGTCTTGTCTGAGTTTGAAGTAGCGATAAGCTCCGTTAACGTCCTTAATCGGTATGGTAATCCAGTGTTTGCCGTAAAATTCTCCCCAGCCGATCTTGTGGCGGTCGATAACCTCGTCACAAACGCCTCTGTCTTTGAGATACAGGCGGATATGGTCTGGAAGTGCCATAACGGCCGACTCGACCGAACGGGCGTCAAATTTCGGCGTACGTTGCGAAACACGGTTGAACGGTCTGTCGTTGACGGCGATGTCGCGCAAATCATCACCCAACCGCTTGGCAAGCGTGATCAGATTGCCTCTTTCTCCGCACTTCTTGCATTCGTATTGTCCCGTTTCGGCGTTGAGGTATAAATGCGCCTCGTTGCCTTTACTGTCCTTGTCGCAGTCGTTAAAAAGACAGCGGACGATCAGCTCTTTTCCGCTTTCCATGAAAGCGATTCCTTTGGATGTCAGGTATTCTTTCGGGGCGACGGTTTCAAATTCTCGGTTCATATAATGTTTGGTTAAAATTTGTATGCGTTAAGTCGTTTGCCGTCTTGCCCGTAAAAGCTCCAAGTCCTTTTCGGTCATCGGCTTGTAAATTAATTCCATGAGTCGGATGAGTTTCACGCCCTGCTCCAAAGCGTCCTCTCGGCTGATTTCTTTGCCAAAGCGGTTTTTGTAGAGGGTCTGAAATTTTTTGATTTGCTCATCCGACAACATGGCTTTCGATTAAGAGCTGAAAATTTGGTTCTTGAGCCGTTTGATCTGGTTGAAATAGCTCTGCGCGTCCACGGCTGATTTGAAGTCCCAATACTTCTTGATTTCGGATTCAATGGCTTCATCTTTCTTCAAAATGAACAGCACCTTGTTTCGCATCGCTTTGTCCAAGCCGACCAATTCAAAATCTCGGCAAAGCAAATAAGCCACCAACCCGATGTCGTGGCTGTAAAAATAATTTTCCGAGTCGTCCAGCGGAACATAAACTGGCTCGGAAGACGGAGCGAATGCGTGTTGAGTCATATAATTTCGTTAATGGTTAAACGGCGTTTTCGCGCCATAAAAAAATAGCCTTTGATTTCAGGCTACTCTTTGGGCGTTGACTCAATGTTGAACGGTTTCCGCTCAACTATTCGATTGTCTTTTTGATATTTTTGTTTTGGTAATCGATCATGAAAAAGTCAGCTATCTTGAAAGTCGATTTAATCTTGTCGTTAAGCCTCTTGGTAGTATCATAAAGCTGGCGCCAGTCCATTTCCAATTCATCAGTTAGGGTGTCGATTTTTTCACCAACGGGTGTTTTCAGCGCAGTTTGAATCAGTCTGTATTCGAGTGTGTTTTCTCCGCCAATCTTGAGAATGGTATCGCAAAAATCCCTGAACAGAACCCCCTGATTGAAGCGAAACATCGGCGTGCGCGTGTCTGTCTGTTTGTCGGACGATTTGCGTTTAAGCTCATCCAGATATTTTTGAAATTTGCCGATATCGGACACGTTGAATTTGTACACGTCTTGATCTTCGCCGATTACAACATCGAAGGAATACGGTGTTCTGAGCAACTCAACAACACCTTGCTCGTCGGCAAGTTTTTGAAAGATTTGTTTGATTTCGACCTTGGAAAGGGATTCCTCAAGTTTCGTCGGGTCGATCTGCATTGGTTGACCCTTGGGTGAAATTTCAAGGGTTTCGGCAATGGCTTTCATAACAGCCAAAACCTTGTTTCCAGTTGTCATAGTCATGTTAATATCGTGTAATTTTTTGTTTGCAGATTCTTTTTTTCTGCTGTACAATAATGTTATCAAATGTTAAGTGATAAATCAATGCATACTTCAGACCAAAACGACCAAGAACTGCCTGAACTTCTGAGCCTCAAAGAGGCGTCGGAAATTTTGAAATGTCACCCCAACACTTTAAGGCAGTGGGACAGAAAAGGAATATTGAAAGCCGTGCGTTTCGGGGAGCGCCAAGACAGACGCTATCGCAAGGAGGATATTTTGAAACTGATAAAGAAAAATATCTAAACTTGTTTTCGTCTTTTCGGGCGAGTCTTTAAATTAAATTTCAATTACCATGACACAAGATCAAGCCATATTGGAACTGACAAAAACCTTTGATATCAATGCTATTTACGCATACAGAGTTTTTTTGCAGGCCAATAAAAATAACCTGATTGAGGACGCAAAAAAGATTATTGGTTCAAAGCCAAAGCCATTCGTGAAATGGGTTGGAGGTAAAAGACAATTATTAAGCCAATTCAGGTTACTTGGTTTATATCCGCCATTTGGATTCGATCCGCTTACCGCAAGTTATTTCGAGCCATTTGTGGGCGGAGGTGCAGTGTTTTTCGATCTGCTTCCAGAGAGGGCTGTTTTATCAGATTTGAATAATGAATTGGTGGTCACCTATAACGTAATAAAAAATGATGTTGAGAAACTGATTTTGACCTTAAAGAAACATCAACTGGATAAAGAATATTTCCTCAAAGTTAGGGATTTCGTAGTGGCAAACCTTTCTGACGTAGAAATTGCTTCACGTTTTATTTTTCTTAATCGCACTTGTTTTAACGGGATGTACCGCGTAAACAGCAAAGGAAAATTTAATGTGCCTTTCGGTCGATATAACAATCCGTTGATTTGCGATGAGGACAATTTAAGAAAAGCATCCGACGCGTTACAGTCAGTTGAAATAAAAAAGCAAGACTACAAAGAAGTTTTGAAGCGTGCAATAAAGGGAGATTTTGTATATTTTGATCCCCCTTATTATCCTGTCAGCAGAACCGCCTCTTTTACTTCGTACACCAGCCAATCATTTTTAGAAAAAGAGCAGACGGAGCTAAGAGATACCTTTGTAGAACTGGCTTCACGCGGTTGTTATGTAATGCTTTCAAATTCCGACACCCCGTTTATAAACGATATTTATTCTAATCTTGAAGGAATAAAAATCTCAAGAGTTTCCGCAGGAAGAGCCATTAACTCCGATGCAAGCAAACGCGGAAAAATTTCGGAGGTTGTAATCACTAATTACTAAAAATATGAAAAACTTTGACCACCTTGTAAAAACATTCAAAAGCTCAATCAAGACATGGGATTATTTTGTCAATTGGAAAAAGGTTTTTGAAAACAAATCAGATCTGGAAATCACTTTAAATAAACTCAATTACTTGCTCGGGAAGGAAAATCTGGAATCCGAATTTAACAAGTTATTTGCCTCAAATCCTGACATTGTGAAAGCACTTCCCAGTGCTATTGGCAGTTCGTGAAAGCAAGCTCGAAATATTTGATAAACAAGAAAGAACCACTGAGCTGTTCGACTTTACTTCAGGTAACAGTATTCCAGATAAGTATTATGAGTTTTTGGAAAAATCAGGCCTTGCGAAGTTGTTCAAAAAAGACGGCGTTAAAAACCTCGTTGATTATGTGATGGGCGTTGAGGTTGGACTTGATAGCAATGGAAGAAAGAATCGCGGAGGTACCCTGATGGAGGAAATTGTTGAGCAATTTATTAAAGAATTTTGTGCAAAACATGGGCTTGAGTATCTGGCACAAGCTCGATCCAGAGCGATATTAAGTAAATGGGGAGTAATGGTTCAGGTGGATAAATCAGAACGTAGTTTCGACTTCGCAATATTCAATCCAAAAAACAAGAAGATAAAACTGTTTGAAGCTAATTTTTACAATGGAGGCGGATCAAAACTTAAAGCTGTTTGCGGTGAATTCAAGAGTCTTTTTGATGAATTGAAGGCGCAGGATATTGATTTTATTTGGATCACTGATGGTCTCGGATGGCACACGACCAAGCGCCCACTTGAAGAAACATACAACCACAATGAATACGTTTTTAATCTTCAAATGCTGGAAGATGGCGCACTTGAGAAATTAAGCTGGTAAAACTATGGGAGCAAGCAATTTAAATCCAGATAACTTTGAGCTTGAATGCACATCGGTATGGGCGTTTCCTCGCCGTGGCAACTGGGCTACACACACATCTGATTGGAGGGGAAATTGGGCGCCAGAAGTAGTTCGTAATTTAATTTTGCGATACTCGAAGGAGGGCGATATTTTACTTGATCCGATGATTGGCGGAGGAACTACCGCTATCGAATGTAAGCTATTAAATCGCAATCTTTATTGTTCAGACATAAACGATCTGGCTATTGAGCGGACGAAAAAGTGTCTGAATTTTAATGTCGACAATCAGTCTTGGCAGAAGGTTTTAAAAGCCGATGCTCGAGCTTTGAAAGACCTTCAGGATAATTCAATCGATTTTATTCTGACCCATCCGCCTTATGCGGATATTATCAAGTACAGCGAGGGAAAAATCGACGAGGATCTATCGAATATTCATAGCATTGAGTCGTTTGTAGCTGAAATGGATAAAGTCGCAAAAGAGTTATTCAGAGTGCTGAAAAAAGGCAATTATTGCTCAATCCTAATGGGAGATACGCGAAGGAATAAAATGTATCAACCTTTGGCAAATCGAGTTATGGAAAAGTTTTTAGGGGCAGGTTTTACTTTGAAGGAGGATATAATCAAACGTCAGTTTAATTGTAAGGCAACTGGTTTTTGGGTTAATAAATCAAGAGAGTCGAATTTCCTTTTAATAATGCATGAGCATATTTTTGTTTTTCAAAAAGTTTGAAACTTTTAAGCATGGAAGATAAAGCACTACCACAATCGATCGGAATAACTTCTCTCCCACCAATCCGTTTAACGGACGAGCAAGAGGATTTATGTAAACGCCTTGATGAATGGCATACATCTGATGGACTGCAAATAAGACCGTCGGAGATGTTTCGAGGCGCTGTTTTTGCCGTTCGAGACGAGTGCGATAATAATCCCGACAGAATAGCTCAATCCGCAAATTCATTGCGTGAAATTCTATATCCTTTTATAAGTCGCCAAGTGAAAAAGATCACGAATAAAAAAGAAAAAGCCTTTGAGGGATACGGCTCCGTAACAGTGGATCAAAATTTTTATTCGCTGAACATAGAACCTCTTTGGAAAAAGCTCAATGATCTTGCCCATCATGGAGTCAATCCAAACGATCCGAACTTCAATTTCTTATCGTTTAAATTGAATGATTTCAAGAAAATTATAGCCGAATTTGAAAAGAACATGAACGTAGCGCTGACAAGGCAATTGGACGTTCACCACCAATTGGATGAAATTCTGGCAAGCGCACCTCAATAAACAGCGATTATGAGCACCCAACCAAAAAACAATTTCGACTCCGAAAAAATCCGAAAACTTATCGGACTGAATTTTGATTCGCGTCAATATTTTTTCACCAAAGCGGATGGTAAATGGTTAATTTGGCTTTGGGATAACGGATTCCTTGATGCCATAAAAGAAAAATCGAGCGATCCGACACGATACGGCTATCGTACGCCTGAATTGAATTATCTTGTTCGAATGGCTGAAACAATGCCGAAAGAAGTTGTCGATATCATGCTTTCCGTGGATACATCAAAAAATAATTTCAATCCCGAGGTGATAGACCAGTTTTTACGGATTTGCGGTTCATTGCCAGCAAACGAACTGGCGAGAATGGTTGAGAAAATAAAGACGGATAATTGGGTGCAATCGATGAGTGTTTTCAATGAATGGGACTTTGAATACGAAAAAATGTTTGAATCCTTAAAAACGAACAATGACGGCAAGAGTCTGCTAATGTTGGCCGACGCAGTGCTGGTAGTCAAAAATAAAGATGATTACAAGAAAAAATCCAATGGCTACCTTTTTGACAATCCCTTTTATTTTAAAGATTTATCTTACACCAAAGTTTTCGAACATTTGGCGGATATTGAGGAAACGCATATTGCGGAAACGCTAAAATTGGTATGCGGAAAGCTTGCGGAAACGGTTAAGCTGGCGGAAGCCGATGACGATGGAGTTTTTGAATACGAAGACATTTTCCATCTTTATGATACGGATTTATTCACATTAAGCCTGAATCAACAGAAGCATCTTTCCGATCGTGAAAACGCCAAGGATTTAATCGCTTGCGTAAAAACACTTGGTGAAAGGGCTTTCGGTGTAAATTGCGACAAAGCCGACCGTGTTAATGAACAATTTGAAAAAATCATACTTCAAATTCCAGAAAATCAATCGATCTGGAAGCTGAAACTTTTTATTCTCAGTCTTTGCCCCACGGCCTTTAGCGAAAAGCTCAAAGTGGCGTTTTCGAGGCTGTTTGAGGTTATAAAATCAGGGAAACATTATTACGAGATTGAATTTGGCACCGAGTATAAAAAAGCCTTGAAAAAGTCTTTCGGTTCGATGGGCGCAGATTATCAACGCCAATATGTAGCAAACATTTTTGAATATTTCGGTAAACCCAATGAAGATAAGCAAGTGGAAAGTTGGTATAAACGCGATGGCTGGCAAATTTTGTCCAGCGTATGCGAATATTTGACTGAGGATGAAAAAGAAAAATGCGAGACGGTATTCGGGAAAAGATGTGACGATAAGTTTGAACCCGAGACATCAATCGGTCATATGCGCGGAGGAACCGTCGTACCAAAAGGAGCCATTTCACAAGATGAATTCGGCAAGCTTGAAATACCCATTATCGTTGAAAAACTGAAAAATGAGTGGCAACCAGCGTTATTGGCAAAACAAAACTCGCATGAGGATTTTCTTAATCCATTGAATGCGGAAGGTGTTGGGTCTCAACTGCGCGCAGATATCGCCAAAAGATTGACTGATTATGTCGCCAATTCAAAATTATTTTTTCAAAGGGATACTCTTGACGAACATTACTCATATTCCTTTTTCAGAGGCGTTCAAGAAGCGATTCGTGGAGATAAGTCGCAGGCGGATGCCATTCAATGGGGCGAATTGATCGACACTTTGGTTTTGATGGCTGATTCGGGTAAATCCACCGCTTTTGATTCCCAAAAGCGTGATCGGGAAACATATGATGCGTGGCTTGCCAATTGGACTGGCGTTTTGTCCGCAGTAAGTGATGTTTTGCAAGAATTGCTGAGTGAAAAACAAGGACGAATTCTGCTGAATTTCACCGAACACCGCGATAAACTTCTTAACATTCATGAATTCCTACTCTCATATCCCGATCCCGAACCGAAGGATGAAGAGTTGGAAACCGCAAAATCCAAAACCAGATTGGCGGGCGAAAAGGAGGAATATTTGGTAACAGATCCGTTTACAATGGCCATCAATTCGGTACGAGGCCGAGCGTTCCAGTCTTTTGTATTGTTTGTATATCAGGACGGCAAAAAATTCGCCAAAACAGATAAAATAAAAATTGATGATGACGTTAAATCTCTGCATGAAAAAGTTCTGAAAGCCGAGAATACTCGCGCAATAATGTTTATGTTCGGGCATTATATCGCTACATTCTACTTTAGAGATCGAGATTGGATTTGCGGTTTATTTCCTCAAATATTCCCGCAAGAGTCAGAAAAGCGTCATTTGTATCTTGCCTCTTGGGAGGGCTATCTTGCAAACAATTTGTACGAAGAGCTTTTCTTTGACCCCAAAATACAAGCTCTGTATGAACGAGGGCTGTCTTTGGTTGGAGATGAAGATAAAACACGAAGACATTTTAAGGAACCTGACGAGGGACTTGCTATTCACCTTGCCTTGGCCTTCATGTTCTATTGTCCGAAGTTTGGTTTTGATGATCCTTTATTCAAGAAATTCTGGGAGAAAGGTACGGACGTTGAAAGACAGGCTGAATTTGTCAGCTTTATAGGACGCATGTTTGTTTCTGGCGATAATGCACAAGCCAAGGAGTTACTGGCCAAAAATGCTCAATGCAAGCAGAGATTGATTGATTTTTGGGAATGGGCGGTTACAAGTCATGATGATGGCAGAATATTCGCGGATTTCGGTTTTTGGATGAAAATGGATAAAAAAGTTTTTGATTCTTCATGGCTGGCTAAAATGGCCAAAAAAACTCTTGAAAAGACCACAGGATTTTTGGAATGGGATTATGCTCTTGTAAAAAGCATCGCCGAATTGGCCAAGGTCAATCCCAACGACACCTTTGACATTGTCCGTTTACACTTGCTGGAAGGCGGTATTCGAGGCGGAAAGATGCGTTTGCCGTTTATGTACGATGATGAGTGGGTCGAAGCCTTGACGATTCTGTACTCAAATCAAGATACAAAAAATGCCACCTATACTCTGATTGATTCGCTTGTCCGTGAGGGAGGCAGTACGTTCTGGAAGTTCAAAAGCGTTATTGGGGAGAAATAGTGAGTTGCAGGGTGGGGTAAATTCTTATTTCGTGGCAAAACCGCTCAAATCAGGGATATAAACATACTCGGTTTGCTGTTGAAAGATAGTTCTGACGTTGTCCACGATTCGGAGCCATGGAAAGAACGCCTAGAAATGGGCGTTTTTTCGTCGGTCCCAGGTGGGATT
>Ga0051987_10001662_pt1 | contig 11148 bp, 11 predicted proteins | sample CryGey08umfilter_2_FD_58083 | JGI IMG/M metagenome (GOLD analysis project Ga0051987, IMG submission 58083) | Groundwater microbial communities from aquifer in Utah, USA - Crystal Geyser 4/10/14 0.8 um filter | ecosystem: Environmental > Aquatic > Deep subsurface > Groundwater | place: USA: Utah... | reverse complement strand
AAGGGATTCGAACCCTCGATACAGAATTAACCCGTATGACGGTTTAGCAAACCGTTGCCTTCAGCCACTCAGCCACCTCTCCAAACATACCTCATTTTCTCGCGTTTTCCGTTCTTTTGTCAAGATTTTTTATCACATTATAAAAAACTGTTTTGCACACTAAGTTTCAGCCCGCTGAATAGAGGATACGTGCAACAAATTACTAGATTCAGTTGTGCCAAAAGGTGCACTTGCAGAAATTACAATAACATCTCCATTTTTAGAAAAGCCTTCTTGATAGGCAGTATCACAAGCAGTGTCTTGCATTTGTTGAAAGCTAAAAACTTTAGAGTGCATAACAGCATGTACGCCCCAGACAAGTGTCAGCATTCTACAGGTTTTCTGTTCTGTAGGTAGCGCAATAATGGGCGCTAACGGCCGTTGTCTTGCTAATCGTAAGGTTGAGCCCCCACATATTGTGAATGAAACAATAGCCGATGCTTTAATGGTTGATGCAACATTTTTTGTTGCAAACATCATGGCATCTTTTTCCATATTTTGTTCTATAGAATGTAAAATATGTGACACCTGCCGGTCTGCGGTCATATCATGCTCTACAGTTTTAATAATTTTATCCATTATTTTAACAGATTCTACTGGATATTCACCTGTAGCGGTTTCAGCAGATAACATAACGGCATCAGCGCCATCATAAATAGCTGTTGCCACATCTGATGTTTCAGCCCGCGTTGGGGAGGATTGATATATCATCGATTCAAGCATCTGTGTTGCAACAATTGCGGGCCGTCCTTGTTGTTTGCACTTTTGTAGAACTTTCTTTTGAATAACGGGCACTTCTTCCAAAGAAACCTCGACACCCAAATCGCCACGCGCCAACATAATTGCATCACTGTGAAAAATAATATCATCAATGTTTTCTAAAGCTTGGGGTTTTTCTATTTTTGCAATTACCTTTGCGCGGTCTTTTATCAGTTCTTTAATATCAATAATATCTTGTGCATGTTGCACAAAAGATAAAGCGACCCAATCTATGTCAAGCGTTAAACAAAAATCTAAATCTTTTTTATCTTTTTCAGTTAAAGCTGAAATTGCAATTTTACAATCAGGCAGGTTTACACCTTTTTTACTGGACAATTTTCCACCCTGCTTTACCTTTGTTATAATATAATCCGTTCCACATTCAGTAACTTCAAGAATAATTTTGCCATCATCCAATAATATATGTCCGCCATTTTTAACCACTTTAAATATTTCTGTATTCGCAATATAGACACGGTCTTTTGATCCAGGTGATTTGTGCATATCAAGACAAAACGCGTCACCCTCTTTTAAAATAATGCTACCCTGGTCAAACATCCCAATACGTAATTTTGGCCCTTGAAGATCTACCATAATGGCAATAGGTCTTTGATATATTGCTTCTAATTCACGAATATAAATCATCTTTTGCTTATGGTCTTCATAGGCGCCATGTGAAAAGTTTAATCTAAAGACATCCACCCCGCTTAAAAACAGTTCTTCTATTGTTTCTTTTGAAGATGTCTTAGGACCCAGTGTTGCGATGATTTTACTTTTTCTTAAACGATACATGTAAGAACCAAGATTATGAAAGCTATTACTAGTATGACGTGAATTATTCTTTTTGTAAAAAAAAGATCGTTTCTTAATACTATTTTAATATTTTGTTTATAAACTGAAGTTATACAATCACTTAAGTAGGATACTTATAATGCTAAAAACAATACTCAAAAAATTATACCTTGTTATGTTATGCTTTGCCTTTTTGGGAAGCTATGTCGTGCAAGCTATGGCATTTGCAACAGGCGCAGATATTCATTTAATTGCTAGCAAAAAAAAGAAAAAATCTAAGAAGAAGTCTAAGAAGAAAGCATCTAAAAAGAAAACTAAGAAGAAAACATCTAAGAAGGATAAGAAGAAAACATCTAAGAAGGATAAGAAGAAGTCTAAGAAGAAAACATCTAAGAAGGAAAAGTCTAAAAAGAAAAAGATGACTAAAGAAGAAAGAAAAGCAGAAAGAAAGAAAAAGGCTGAAGCAAAGAAAAAAAGACGCGAAGCTGCAAAAAAAAGAAGGGCTGAGAAAAAAGAAGCAAAAAGGAAAGCAAAAGAAGAAAAAGCAAAAGCCAAGGCAGAAGCCAAGGCAGAAGCCAAGGAAAATGAAGATGGTGATGACACAGGAGTTGATCTAGACACCGATGATGACGCACCAAAAAAGAAAAGCAAATTAGCGGCGCTATCAGAGAAGGTTAGTGATGAAACCAAAGCAAAAGCGAAGGCTGCAGGTATGAAAGCCGGTTTGTTTGGCGGGTTAACAGTTGCAAGCGGATTAATAAGTGGAAAAAGTATTGGTGAATCCCTTCAAGCAGGAACAAACGTTGTGGCAGATTCTGCAATTGGTGATGCGGCGCAAAATTCAGAAATGGCAGCGGGACTACTACAATCAGATGGTATGAAGGCAGCGCGATCAGGAAACATTGCGGGTATAGCTGAATTTGGAAAAACCGCGGTACAAGGTGCAGTAACAGATCCTGAAAAACGTGCAGCACTGGCAAAAGCTGCTGCTGCCAGAGCAGGCCAAGATGAAGACTTTGCTGCTGAAATGGCTGGTTCAGATGCATTTGGTGAAGGCGCGGATATGCTAGCAGATGGTGATTTTGATGGTATGGCTGAATTTGGAAAAACCGCAGCACAAGGTGCAGTAGCTGCTAAAATGGGTGATTCAGATCTGTTTCCTGACGAATCTATTGAAGAAGGTGGTATAAGCGATGAGGAAAGTGATTTAGAAACTGATGATGAATATAGTGATAGTGAATCAGAAAGTGATGAAGATCTTTCCTTTGAAGAAGCAGAGTTTAACCCCGAAAAAATGAATGCAGAGGAACTTTTTGCATAAAAAACTTTTGTTATAAATACGATAAAGGCTATCTTCTAATAAACAGGAGATAGCCTTTGTTTTTTTAAGATTGAATTTTCATACACTTCACAGTGTTTAGCAATAAATTTGCAACAGTCATAGGCCCAACGCCACCAGGAACGGGGGTAATGGCTTTTGCTTTTTGTGATACAGCCTCAAAGTCGACATCACCCAAAATTTTCCCCGTTTTACCGTCACGTGAAATACCCACATCAATAATAACAACACCTGGTTTAATATGGTCTTCCCCTATTAAGTGCGCTACACCTGTTGCCACAACTAAAATATCGGCTTGGCGTGTCAAGTGCTTTAAATTTTTTGTATGTGAATGTGTATAGGTAACCGTTGCATGCTGATGTAGCAATAGTTGCCCTATAGGGTTTCCTACAAGTGTAGATTTTCCAACAATGACCGCATGTAAGCCTTTTAAATTAGGAATAACACTATGGATTAATTGTAGGCACCCTTGCGGTGTACAGGGTTTTATACCAGATGTATCGGTCATTATATGGCCCAAATTATAAACCGTTAGGCCATCAACATCTTTACAAGGGGCTATATGCTGCAGCACGGCATCACGATTAATATGATCAGGAAGTGGTAGCTGAACTAAAATACCGTGAACCTGATCATCTTGATTAAGTGTGGTAATTTTATCAATAAGTTCTTGGGTTGTAGCGATTTTGTCTATTTCATGAACCGTTGATGAAATACCAACATTGTGGCATGCCGCAACTTTTTTTTTTACATAAATAGCACTGGGTACACAAGACCCAACAACGATCACATGTAGTGATGGTGTTTTTTTTAAGTGTTGAATTTGTGATTTAATTGTTTGCTGTAAATGTTCAGCCTGTTTTGTGCCATCAATAATAATGAAAATATCCTCCTGTTATTTATGTTTCTTAACCCGCTATTGGGCTTAAAATAAGCTTAATAATAATTTGGTAAATAATGCCATCAATAAGGGATACCAGTAAAAGCAGCACAACAGGGCTAAGGTCTATGCCACCAAAATTAGGTAGAAATCGTCGTATACCAGCTAAAAATGGTTCAACAATCGAAAATAAAAAATTATGAATTTTATAAACGAATTGACTATAAGGATTGATAATTTTAAAAGATTCTAACAAGTTAATAATGACATATACAATAATAGCCCACCGAAAAAGACCTAGTACGGCTGACACAAAATCAAGCATTGGTTTGAAAATAATATCCATAAAAAAACTCACTATATTTTTAGTATAAGATATCATATATACAGCTTATTTAAAAATAGAATTTACTAAGAAGTTTTTTGCGACAGTACATACGTTGTTTTTCCAAGATCTAAAAATAACAGATAAGAACGGTGTCAATGTGACGTTGCAAAAAATAGGTATTAAAATACGTTCTTAATCGACTTTTCCCTAAATCTCTTGTATTCTAGCGATATCTTTTAAAATAATGGTTAAAAATTATGAAAATATCAGGAAACGAAATTAAGGTTGGCAATATTATAGAATATGAAAATTCTTTATGGATAGCCGCTAAAACACAACATACACAACCTGGTAAAGGTGGCGCCTACATGCAAGTAGAGCTTAAAAACTTAACAACAGGTACAAAAAAAAATGAGCGTTTTCGTGCTGCAGAATCTGTAGAGCGTGTCTACCTTGAGGAACAAGAATTTTCATACTTATATGCAGAAGGTAATGACTTTGTATTTATGGACCAAAATACATTTGAGCAAATAAACCTTTCCAAAGATTTTATTGGTGATGCGGCCCCTTTTTTGCAAGACAACATGATGGTTCAAGTTTGTTTGCATAATGAACAGCCCATCAGCATTAAACTACCTGAACATGTCACGTTAGAAATTACAGAAGCAGATGCTGTTGTTAAAGGACAGACGGCTTCATCATCCTTTAAGCCCGCCATACTTGAAAATGGCGTTAAAATTATGGTGCCGCCGCACATTGCCTCGGGCATGCGTGTTGTTGTGAACACAGTAGACGGCACTTATGTTGAAAGGGCAAAAGGATAATGTCAATTAAAGTTGTATCCAATAGCGCAATTATTAATGTCATGGCATCGGCTGTATTTAAAGCAGCAAAAGGGTTGCTACATGACTATGGTGAACTTGATCAATTGCAAGTATCACGTAAAGGTCTTGGTAATTTTGTGTCCTCTGCTGATAAAAAATCAGAACAAGTTTTAATACAAGAGCTTTCTAAAGCGAAGCCAGATTATAATTTTATTACTGAAGAATCTGGTGAAATTAAAAATACAGAGTCTGACTTTTATTGGGTTATAGACCCTTTAGATGGCACGCAAAACTTTTTACATGCCCTTCCTCATTTTGCAATTGCAGTTGCCCTTATGCGCGGTAATACGGTTTTAGCTGCTGTTACCTATGACCCGATAAAAGATGAACTTTTCTGGGCGGAAAAAGGTAAGGGTGCCTTTTTAAATAAACGTAAAATTCGTGTGTCGAATAGAAAAGAATTTGACAGATGCGTTGTTGCAATGGGTTGGCGTCCCCGCGATAAAGAGCATGCTCGCTTTATTAAGCTTAGCAAAACACAAATGTTTTCAGAAATGGGCGCTATTCGCCAAATGGGTGCAGCAACTTTGGACTTAGCATATGTTGCATGTGGGCGCCTTGATGCATATATAGTAGATTCAGGGCTAAAATTATGGGATATGGCCGGTGGTATTTTATTGGTTCAAGAAGCCCTTGGAACTGTGACCGAAACAACATATGCTAAAAAAATGCTAGAAACAGGCAGTGTGTTGGCGGCAAACCAAGAAATTCATCAACCATTGCACAATCTGTTAAATACAGAATAAAAAGGGTGGAGTATACAAAGAAATGAAACTTTTACAGTATGTGATTGTTATCATCTGTTTTGCATGGTGTTCGCAAGGGCACAGTGTTCCTTTAATTGAAATTACACGTGGACAAGTAAAACCAGAGCCAATTTTTATTGCAGAGTTATACTCTGAAAATGCATCTTATCTTGCTGAAAAAATTAGTAAAGTAATACAAGACAACCTAAGCGGGTGCGGTGCTTTTAAAATAATGGATGCAGAAGTATTTATTCAACAACCCGTTACTTTACGGACAGAATCTGTACGTTATGCAGATTGGCGCGCAATCAAAACCCGGTTTTTATTTTTTGGCGAAGTCGTATCTGATGATGGTAAAATCGCGATTCGCTTTCAATTACATGACGTGATTCGCGGAAAGAAAATGTTAGATTTAACATTACGTGGTGAAGAAATGCGCTGGCGTAAAATTTCGCATATGGTTTCTGATGCCCTTTATAATTCTATAACGGCAGAAGAAGGTTTCTTTAACACACAAATAGCTTACGTTCAGCCAACAAATGCAAAAGGCAGATTGCAAAACACGTGCATTAAGATTATGGATAGTGATGGCTATGAAGATTCAGTTACACAGATAACCGATGGCACAAAACTTGTTTTAACGCCGCGTTATTCGCCTGATGGTAAAAGCCTGGCTTATTTATTGCTAGGAAAGAACAAAGGCGAAGTTCATATTATGAATCTTCAAACGAAAGTTTCTCATTTAATGGGCAGCTTTCATGGATTAAGCTTTGCGCCAAAATTTGCACCTGATGGTAAAAAAATGTTGTTTAGCATATCAAAAGGTGGAACAACTGCGATTTATAAGCTTGATTTAATAACACATAAAACAGAAAAATTAACGGAACATATAAGCATTGATACATCTCCTGGTTTTAGCCCGGATGGTAACAAAATTATTTTCGTATCAGATCGCGCTGGCAGACCGCAGCTATATACGATGAATGCAGATGGGTCTGATCAAACACGCATTTCATTCAAACAAGGTGTCTACACACAGCCAGCATGGTCACCACGTGGTGATTTAATTGCTTTTACACGCATGAAAGAAGGCCAATTTTATATTGGTGTCATGCGACCCGATGGTGAAGGCGAACGCTTAATTGCAAAAGGGTACATGCTAGAAGATCCGGTTTGGACTAACAATGGCCGTTATCTCATTTTTACAGTTCAAGAAAGTGTGAAAGATAAGCAGCATTTAGTACGTATTGATTTAACGGGACGCAGCATGTATCAAATTAAAACAAAAACAGAAGCATTTGGTGCATCTTTATCCCCATTACTGGGCAGTGCTATTCCTAACAAAAGTAGCTTTTAATAAAGCCCAAATTTTCTAGCATCTTACTTCCTAAAGACGAGCAGCTGCTCGTGAACCTGAAAAAGATCTACGTTCAAATTCTAATTATGTTATGTTTTTGTAGATTTTTCCCCAAATAGGTATCATTGGCCTTGTGTTCATTCTTTAAGTTACAGGACATATTTTTTTGCTGTTTATTCTTAAAAATGCTAGGTTATGAAGTGAATTATATAATATATAGGTAAAAGCCATGTTTCAATCATTATCAACAAAACTAACAGGTGTTTTTGATAAAATTCGCGGGCGCGGTGTTATTCGTGATGCTGATCTTGATGTTGCTTTGCGTGAAATTCGTGTTGCCTTACTAGAAGCAGACGTATCTTTATCTATTGTTAAAAGTTTTTGTGCAACGATAAAAGAAAAAGCACAAGGGGCTGATGTTATTAAATCTGTATCCCCTGGGCAAATGATTGTTAAAATTGTGCATGATGAATTAATTGCCCTTTTAAAATCAGATGAAGCAGAAACAGAATTAAATATTAATGTCTCAACGCCGGCAACTATTTTAATGGTTGGTTTGCAAGGTGCAGGTAAAACAACAACATCTGGTAAACTTGCAGGTTTATTGCAGAAGAAAAACAAAAAACGTGTCCTGTTAGCATCCCTAGATATTTATCGTCCCGCTGCGCGTGAACAATTAAAGCGTGTGGGTGAACAGTTATCTGTTGATGTGTTGTCTATTATAGATAACGAATCTGTAGAAGAAATTACAAAACGCGCCGTGCATGCAGCAAAGACAAAAAGTTATGATGTTTTAATTTTAGATACTGCCGGTCGTTTGCATATTGATGAGCCTTTAATGCAGGAGGTTCAGCTTGTTAAGAAATTAGCGAATCCATCTGAAACCTTACTGGTTGTTGATAGTATGACAGGACAAGATGCCGTTAATATTGCTAAATCTTTTGAAGAACAAATTGGCTTAACTGGCATCGTACTAACACGTGTAGACGGCGATGCCCGTGGTGGTGCAGCTCTTTCAATGCGGTCTATTACAGGAAGACCCATTAAATTTATGGGCCTTGGCGAAAAACTTGATGCTATCGAAATATTTGATGCGCAGCGCATTGCTGGCCGTATTTTAGATATGGGGGATATCGTTTCCTTAGTTGAAAAAGCTGAATCTGTTCTTGATAAAGATGAAGCCGAATCTATGGCAAAAAAAATGGAATCGGGCAAGTTTGATATGAACGATTTAGCAAAGCAAATTCATCAAATGAAAAAAATGGGTGGATTGGCAGGCGTTATGGGCATGCTGCCAGGTATTGCAAAATTTAAAGATAAAATAGAAAAATCAGGTATGAATGATAAAGAAATGGATTATCAATTAGCCATTATTTATTCTATGACAAAACAAGAACGTCGCTACCCTAAACTATTAAATGCATCGCGAAAGAAACGTATAGCATCTGGGGCGGGACGGTCGCCTCAAGAAATTAACAAGTTGCTTAAACAGTATGAGCAAATGTCAAAAGCTGTGAAGAAAATGAAAAAAATGGGCATGAAGGGCATGATGCGCGGTGGTCTTGGCGCCTTAATGGGGCGTTAAATTTTCAAGGTTAACAAGACTTAAAAGTATAATATATTCTTTTCTTGTTACCTTGTGTGCGTATGGTGATGTTATATAAGTGTGGACCATAGTCTATAGCGTTTGCCAAATAATCCTAATTCGGGCTTAGGCTTTGCCAGTTAATAACTTAAAACGTTCAATAAAAATACTAAAGATTTGTGCGTTAACTTGACCCCGACCATTTAACTGGGGGATTTCTGTCAGGCATGCAACCTCGACAACGTGGCATTTTTGTTTTTGAATCGACTCTATCAATTTTTGAATTTTAGTACCTGTTTTAATAACGTCTCCTATCATGACGTAATATCCATCTGCGTTTAAGCTTGGCAGGCTAGCTGCCATGTAAACTGGCTTACTATGCATATATCCAAGGGCTGTTGCAATGGCAAAACTGTTTTTGGTTAAGGCAATATATCCGTTAATTTTTTGATCCTTATAGCGATCATGAAGAATATCTATGGCTGTTTTTAAGCCCGCAACATTGCTAAATAAGCTGGAAAAATCATAAGCATAATGCGTGTCATCTTTTTTCACATCATGCTTTTTAATTGCCATTTGTACTGTATGATTTTTTTGTATATCTGCAGATACAATGGTGGTTAGGGCAAGAAACATGTAACCTGTTTTACTTATAAACATATTGTATTCCTTTGTGTTAATTCAAAGGCACGTTGTTCAAAAGCATCTATCATGCTATGAGCACCCTTATCCAGATATGGAGTTAAAAGCTTTTTAATTAAGATGTTTTTAAAATCAAAATTTAATGTTAAATTCACTTCACAAGATTGCTGATCGCCCCCAATACTGTTTAAATCCCAGTAAGATTTAAGGTGGTGAAAAGGCCCATCAATTGCAGTTGACCTGACATAAGCAGAGTGGGCTTCTTTTTTAAATATTACACGGGATTGATACGTTTGCTTTAGCGCCTTGTAGGCAATAGTTAACTTTCCAGTAAAGTGGGCATCTTCGTGGTCATATGTTTCTGAGGCTTCAATACCAGGTAAAAATTCATTGTAATGATCAACATCTTTAATAATATTAAAAAGGACCTCTAAGGAGTACGGCAGTACTTTATTGAAGTGATATTCAGCCATGTATTACAATCCACTTATTTGTTTTAAACGGCTTTCTAAATTATACAGTTTAACTGTTTCTTCCTTATTTTCATCATCTGTACTTTTTAAATCTTTAACGGTAACACTTTCAACGGCCAGTTCATTGGCACCAAAAATAATTGCATGCGAGCATTGGGCCCTATCTAGTTGTTTAAAGCGTTTTCCCATATTACCACTTAAAGGAAATTCAATATTGATACCCTTTTTTCTAAAAGAATTAGCCATTTTTAAGGCTGTTAAAAATTCATCTTCACCAACAGGTAGTAAGCCAATAATGGGTGCTGTTTCAATTTTAGTTTCTTCCATCAACAAGCATAAACGCTCTATACCAATACCACAGCCAACAGCAGGAACATCAGGCCCGCCCATTTGTTTTACAAGGTGATCATATCTGCCGCCTGCAATAATGGCGTCTTGTGCGCCAAGTTGATCTGTCTTAAATTCAAAAGCTGTATGGCAGTAATAGTCAAGCCCGCGAACAAGCGTTCTTTGAATGGTGTAGGAAATATCCAAGGCATCAAGCCCCTTTAAAACAGCACTAAAAAAATCTTTTGATTCCTGATTAAGTGCGTGTTGATATTGCGGCGCATCCACACATAATAATTTATCTTGTGGGTCTTTAGAATCTAATATGCGCAGTGGATTATTTTGCAGTCTGAATTGGCTATCAAGAGACAGCTTATTTTTAATTGGTGTAAAATAATCAACCAAGGCTTTACGATAAGCTTGACGGCTTTCTATGTCACCAAGTGTATTTATATGCAATGTTGTATTTTTAATGCCAAGCTTTTTTAATAATGCATGCCCTAAAGCGATAGATTCAACGTCAGCAAGCGGGCTGTTAGAACCAATGTATTCTATGCCAGCTTGAAAAAATTGACGGTAGCGTCCTTTTTGTGGGCGTTCATACCGAAACATGGGTTCAACGTAACAAAATTTTTGCGGTAAGCTTTGGGTTAAACCGTTTGATATAAGGGCGCGCACAATGGGTGCCGTGCCTTCAGGCCTAAGCGTTAAAGAATCGCTTCCTTTATCATTAAAGGTATACATTTCTTTGCCGACAATGTCGGATGCTTCACCAAGGGTGCGCTTAAAAACGCTTGTATGTTCAAAAATGGGTGTCTCAATTTTGTTAAAATTGTAATTTTGTGCAAGTTCATAAAAGCATTTTAGAATGTGGGATTTTAGCTTGGCTTCTTGACCATAAATATCGCGTGTGCCGCGTGGAGAGTTTAATTTCATGTTATAATCTGTGCGTTTTGTTTTACTTAAATTTTAACATAAAACAAAATATTGAGGGGAA
>Ga0051987_10001659_pt1 | contig 11150 bp, 8 predicted proteins | sample CryGey08umfilter_2_FD_58083 | JGI IMG/M metagenome (GOLD analysis project Ga0051987, IMG submission 58083) | Groundwater microbial communities from aquifer in Utah, USA - Crystal Geyser 4/10/14 0.8 um filter | ecosystem: Environmental > Aquatic > Deep subsurface > Groundwater | place: USA: Utah... | reverse complement strand
AGAACTAGTTCTACAGACTAATTCCTAACTTCCTAATCTCCTAATTCCTAATCGTAATTCATAATTCCTAATTCTTGATTCCTGATTCCCTCTTGCTTTAGCTTGTCTTATCACTTTTTTATATAACATAACATATTTTCTCGCTGGTATCTCCCAGGAAAAACTTTGCTGCATAGCTCTTCTTACTAAAGATTGCCATAATTTTTTGTCTTTGTAAAAGGTAAGTGCTCTTTCTATAGCTGAAAGTAACTGCAAGGAATCGTATTTCTTAAAAGTAAAACCATTACCTGTTTTTTCTTTAGGATCAAATTCTTTAATAGTATCAGAAAGCCCTCCTACTTTTCTTACAATAGGAATAGCTCCATATCTTAAGGAAATCAAGGGGGAAATTCCGCAAGGTTCAAACCGGGAAGGAAGAAGATAAAGATCAGATGCAGAATCTACTTTTGGCTCTATTTCGCTTAGAAAAGGAGTGATAAAGGAAAGCTTTCTAGAATACTTACCTGCTTTTTTCTCAAAGAAACTAATATAGCTTTTTTCTCCACTTCCTGCAATCACAATCTGCAAGCTTTTCTTCATAAGTTTATCAATAATTTTAATCAACAAATCAAAACCTTTCTGTTCACTTAATCTATTTGTAAGACCAATGAGCGGAATATTGGCATCTATTTTTAGACCTAGTTCTCTTTGAAGTTTTAATTTATTTTTAACTTTTTTATTTAAAGAACTCTCGTCAAAATTTACATAAATCCGATCATCAAACTTAGGATTATAAACTGAGTTGTCAATCCCATTTACTATGCCAAATAGATCTTTCTTTCTCGACTTTAAATACCTCTCCAGTCCCTCTCCAAAATCAGGCGTCACTATTTCCTTAGCATATCGTTCAGAAACAGTATTTATAGTATCAGCGTGTAAAATGGCCCTCTTGGTAAAATTTATAAGGCGGAATTTCTCTTTATGGCAAAATTTGGGAAGTTTAGATCCTCCATCATCTCTTAAACTTCTCGGGGTCTTTCTTTCATTTAATATACCCTGTCCCTGATAAGCGAGATTATGAAGAGTAAACAAGGTAGGATAGCCTAATTTGATTTTCCTTTTTAGCAAATAAGGTATAATACCAGTCTCCCAATCATTACAATGAATAATATCAGGATTAAGATTAAGCTCTTTGATTAGACGAAGAGCTGCCATGCTGAAGAAAAAATACCTACAAGCATCGTCATCATAAGAATAAAGCCATTTTCTTGATCTAAAAAGACGATAATTATCAATAAAATAAATTGTGAGTTTTCCTCTTTTTTTACCTTCTTTAATTTCAGTTTTTAAAAAAGAACACTCAATACAAGTGCCCTCTGACAAGGAAATAGGAATATGCTCTCTTATTTTTTGGAATCTAACGTGCGGCACTAAAAGACAATCGCGATGAAAAGGAGTAATAATATCTACATCACAACCTTCTCTTACAAGTTGCCTAGGAAGAGAACTTGCCACATCAGCAAGACCGCCTGATTTTGAAAAAGGCGCAAGTTCTGATGTGATATAGACAATTTTTAAATTTTTACTCATCTAAAAAAATCTCAAAGCTAGCTTTCACTAACTCATTTTCCATTTTCACTATATCACTAATCTCCATTAATATCAAGATTGAGATTTTTCTTCAAGGTAGGTTTTCTTCTGTAAAATGAAGAGAAAGGCTTAAGACCCATAAGTTTATAAACTTCTTTGCAAACTTTACTTGCCCAGGGGTTTAATTTTTTATAACCATCTAAAACTTCTCTTAAAGTTATCACTCGTATCAGCCTCCCGAAAGGACCAATAGCTGAACCATATCTTGGAATTCCATCAGACACAAGCAGTTCATCATTAGCTTTCAAATGTCTTAAATCATAGCCAGGACGGTCAAGTTTTAATTTTTGTCCGTCAAACTTGTACACTCCCGCCTTAAGTTTACTCATAATTTTACATGCAATTCCTTCTAGATTATGAAGTACAAGTTGTGTGCCTACTTTCTTTTTCTTTATCAATTTATTTACAGAATCTAAATCCAAATCATATTGTATGCCTAGAAATTCTAGAGTATGCAGAGCGATAAGAGGAATTTCACCACCTTTTAACTGTACCATACTAATAACCGGAAAAGATCCTAAAAGGCGAGGGTTACATTCTACTACATAAAGCTTTTGAGATTCCTGGTCCAAAAGCATATCCAAACCAAATATCCCTTTATATCCAAATTTTCTAAGATAAAGTCCAATTTTCTCGGTAAACTCATGTGCCTGTCTTGCTACTTTCTCGGGAAAATTAGATTTAGTCCAATCATGCCCGCTAAAAAGTCCTGAACCCTTTTCTAAATTGAAACACTCTGGTGCGTCTAAAACTTGATACTGGGGATTAGTATATAAAATGCCCTGTCGGGTAACACAACCAGTAATACTTGGGGAAGGGCCAGTGATAAACGAAGCGAAATTAAGTTTAATATCCCTGTATTCTTTAATTTTCTTACTATTTACAATTTCACGATACTCATCTTTAGAATTTATAAAGAAAGTGCCTTTGCCACCACCACAATCTGGAAGCTGAATTACAAATTTCTTTCCATACTTTTTTACCAGATAACTGTAATTTACATTTCTCAAATAATTTATTTCAGAAGGTATTAAATCTATCCCACATTTTTTCAAGACATCTCTAAATTTTACTTTATTTTCGAATTTTTCTCTTAAACTTTTGGGGTTAGCAACAAGTGTCCACTTCTTTCTTCGGATAATTTCCTCTATTTCATTAGTTGTTTCATAGAAAATAAGTGCAGGATTTTTAAAAGAGGAAATATATTCCTGACCTCTCTTGTCTCGCAAAATACTAGTTGCATTCTTTTTTACAGGCAAATGTTTGTTGCCAAGACCTTTCTCTAAGGAGAACACAGGAATATCTTTTTCGATCACTTCCGCATCTAAGCCGTATCTTAAGGAGATAATTTTGTAATCGGAAATAACATCTTCTAGACCTAATCTATTAAAAGCTGTTACTCCTACACCTATTACAGAATGTTTAACATTCTTTTTACAAAAGCTTTTAAGGTCGGAAAGTGTTTTGATTTTTGCCATATCTTTTTCAACTTATTTAATAATACTGTGATTATTTTTTATCTAGAGGTAAAACATAATCTACTATATATAGTCGGCTCCAAGCTTTCTCGCATTAGCATAATAATCATAGCAACTACTTATTTTTATTAATGATTCTTTGTATATTTAGTTGGTATAGAGTGCTAATCAAGAATAAGAGGAGACATTAAATTAAAGCAAAATTACTCCTTTATTTCAAGCTATACTAAGAAAGAAATCATTTAACGCTTCAATCTCTGGCGATTTTTTTATATCATATGTAAAAGCAGGGGTAGCATTAACCTCCAAAATGTATGGTTTGCTATCGGAACTTGAAACAATTATATCAACTCCAGCGATTTCTCTCTTAAACAAATTAGCTGCCTCTGTAGCAATCTTAAGTAGGCCTCTTACAGAACTTGGTGCGATAAATTCTTCCTTGGCTCCAACTGCTACATTATTTCTGTGGTCTTTTTTATCTTGCCTTATTCTTTTCTCGGCAACTTTTACTTTATTACCAAGGACTAGGAGCCTATAATCAAAGTGATTTGGAATATATTCTTGAAAGATAAAATTCACTTTATTTAAATTTCCTTTTTTTAATATTTGTAAAATATCTTTCTTACACTTAAGTAAATAGTTGTCTTTTCCTTTATGCCTTAAACTACTTTTCATAACTAAAGGTAAACCCAATTTACTTATTACATGGTCTAATTTGTATTTAATTAAATTTTGTGAGAGGAATATCGTCTTCGGTGTCGGAAAGTTATTCAGTTGCAATAAGAGAGTTTGCAGTAGTTTATCGCTATATAATGGTAATGCTATAGCAGTATCAAAAAACTTTTTCTTTTTATATTGTAAAAATCTCGCTAAAGTTTTAGCAATCTTTATACCATAAATACCTCTGAAGCAGACAAGATTATATTTCTCTAAAGGTATATCAGAGATAGTAACTTTAACACGGTCTTTGCCTTTATTGGGTAGCAATATCTCAATATTCTCATAATAATTAAGTGTGTAACTTAATCTACCTCGTGCAAAGCTATTCAGATGATTTATTAGATAATTATCTGAATCCAGTCTTTTTGATTTAAATATAAGAATATTCTTACCCATTATTGTAAATCTTACAAAGTTCTTTTTTTTATTCTTAATTTCTATTAACTGTTTTATTGTATGAATTCTATCACCAGTTATATTAGCTGGTATTCTTTCTACAACATCCAAGACATTATTTTTAAAAACAATAATTCTGTAATCTGAACCATCAGTGTATTCTTCAACAATAACCTCCTTATGAAACTTTCGAGCATGTTGTACTGCTTTTTTTAGCTGAGAGTCTGATACTAAACTAACACTTATGCCTTTCCCTCCTTCACCTCTCATCGGCTTTGCTACCAATGGCTTTCGTAGTTTTTTCACTTTTTTTAAGATATCTTCTAGCAATAGCATACTCTCTTCTATAAGCACTGCCTTTGGATGAGGTAATTTATTTTCCCCCAAGAGACAGTGGGTAATCAGTTTCCTTCTAGTGAAAGATGAAGGAACTGAATTAGTACCTCTAAGCTTCCAGCGAGAGAAAAAAAGTTTTTTTCTTCCTCTATAAAAATATCCGATTGGTTTTCCTGGAATATAGAGTTTAAATTTTATATTTAATTTTTTTGCTGCATTGAGAATATAGATCAGCATCAAAATCTCCAGTAAATCTTTCTATCATGGATAGTGTTTTCTATAAAAAATGGCAACAGTATATTATGATTTAGATTATCAATAGTGTCAATTTTATCAAGATCTGGAATATTGGTTTTACCAAAATAAAGCTTCTTTATAATATTTCTTCTGTCTATTATGTTCCTAACTTTTAGATAACCTGAAAAATATAGATAATCTTTAGTAAAACCTCCAGGGGAAGATGTATCAGAAAGACCCCTTTTCACTCTCGCACTAAGATTCCAGGCCTTTTCTGAAGAACAACCATATTCTAAAAGTTTTTCAAAAACTTCTCTAAAAGATTTTTTCAGAGCCAAGCTAACTGCTATAAGTAACAAAGGCTGCCAATAATATTTTTTGTCATTCTTAGATAAAAACCGCCTTCCATTAAAAGTAGCGAGCCCTTCTTCGCACTCCACATAATAAGGAAAACCTCCCCTGAAGATTCTGTAAGGTTGTTTTCCCCCATTCTCTGATCGTAAAATATGGGTCTCTATCTCATGAGCAGTAATTGATCTTAAATCTCTTCTAGAAACTTCTATGCCTCTTTTTACAAATAACACTTTTTTAAACCTGTCTACCGAGAAATTTGGAACGATCCCTTTTGCTATGCTCACTTTCCACTTTTTTTCTTGTAAACCATACTGCTTTAAGCTCTGCTCTAATATTTTTATAATTTTACTTTCTTTTAAATATCCTTCTTTTTTAATAGGTTTATCTTTTTTAAACTTTAATTCTTCCTTTGCTTTATTAATTATCTCTTGAGGGGGAGTACCAAAAGCTTTCTTGGAATAAAAAGTAAATTTCTTATTATTACCAATATTATCCCAAAGACTTAGAAGGCATACAAGCTCTTTCTTTTTTTTCTCCAAGAGAATTCCTAGGGGAGAGCTATCAAAAGAAATATCATCCAATATTCTAAATAGCTCTGAAATATCTATCTTAGGTTTTTTGTATCTAAAGTAAGGATTGTAATTTTCTAAATTAAAAAATCTCCGCTTTTCTTTTGCCAGATTGATAGGATCAAGACTGCGGAGGATTTTAATCTTTCGCGCTACCTTATTAATTTTTAAATCTTCTTTTTTCAAATTATAAGTCATTTTTAAATCTTCTTAACTTTTTCCAACTTCTTCTCAGGATCAACCAAGAAATCCTTTAAATCCTTTCTTCCAATAATCATAGGGTATTTTAAATTCTTTCTTTCTATTACTGATGCTTTAGTATCGACCTTTACTCCTGAGATATAAAAACTCAAAGGTACCATTATGCGCCAGGTTGTGCCTGATGCTGAATGAATAATTGCAGTATCTACTATATCTTGATGCTCTTTTTTTAACTTTTCTTTAAGCTCCCGGGCAAGGCGTTTTGCTTCTTCTCTTTTCAAATGTCTATTTATATCATTATATCTTTCAAACACTTCCATTGCATCTTGAAATCCTAACTTTTTTGCAAGACTTACATCAATAGAAGTAAGACCTGCGCCAGTATCTATTTTTGCAAGGACACTGTGAAGCTCGCCTTCTTTATCAACTATTTTTACAGATTCAACAATTCCTAAAACCTGCTTTCCTGTGATATCTTCGACTTTTCTTTCTATTTCTCCTCCAAATAAGGCCTTCGCTACTCTCACTCCATGACTTATGGATTTAATTTTTAAACCCTCTACTCTATCAAGGCGTTTTCCAAGTGCTGCTAAATTAACATTTTGTATCTCAAGCCCTCCTCTGGCATTAACCTCTAAAATCACAGGGCCTTTGTTTTTATCAATGGCAATATCGACTGCTAAGAAACCCAATTCGGATACTTCCTGAGCTTTAATTGCCATTTTAAGAATTTCGTCCCAAAAAGGAATTTCTATTGCAGATAGGTCTCTTTTAGTATCAGGGTGCTTATCAACAAACATCCTTCTTGGTTTTTTGATTGATGATGTTGTAGTAAGGCCAGTTGCAAGATCAATACCTACTCCTACTGCTCCTTGGGCAAGATTTGCTTTTCCATTTGATATCTTAGTAGGAAGCCTGAGCATTGCCATCACTGGAACATTGTTATAAACAATTACCCTCACATCTGGCATTCCTCTATAAGTATAATATCTTAGAGCGGGGTGGATAATTAATCTTTGTTGAATCAATGCAATATCAGGCCTACCAGTAATAGAGAAGCGACCATCAATAATGTCGTAACAATGAGATCTTAATCTCTCAATGGTCCAAATATCACCATCAATTGCCTCCCAGCAAATCTCACTCTCATCAACCAAAAATCTACTGCCTAATTTTAAAAAGTCTTTTAATTTATCTATAAAGGCTTTTTTATGTATTTTTTTTCTCCTATCTTCTTCAACCTCGAAAAGTTGCTTTTTACCTTTTATCACAATAATGCCTCCTCCACCCAAACCGCTATTAGGTTTTACAACAAAAGAGTCAAGAAGACTGTCCCAATTAAATTCCTCAACTTCTTTAGCATTTTTTAAAACAGCATACATTTTTGGCACAGGAAGTCCATTCTTCTTAAAAATTCGAGACGTCTTAAGTTTACTATCAGCAAGTCTAATAGCTCTTCTTCTATTGAGGGGTTTAATATACTTTAAATTCCTTTCGTTCATTCCGAGAATGTCTTTACTTTTGGCCATAAAATAAATTCAAAATTCAAAGTTATAGAATATAGGCTTTGGAATTTAGAATGTATATCCTCTATACTCTAAATTCTTACTTTACGCTTTTTCAGCTTCGGCTGATCTCTGCCGCAGACGGATGGCGTAAAGCTTTAAGCTTTACGCCTTCTTACCATCCTTCCGAATCTAAAATACTCAGAAAACCTCAATCCTGTCCATCTACCAATAATGACATTAAAAATAATTAAGAAAAAGACGATTTCTGGATAGGCAAGGATAAAAGTACGTAAAAATTGCCAATTCATGATGTAATAACAAAATATTGATACGGCAAGCGTCTCTGCTGAAAGAGTAACAGCAGAAAAGAAGCCTTTCTCGATCTGAACTGCAACAAATCTTTCTACTAAAATAATCATAATGAGCATTGGGAAGATTGACATGGAGATAAGAGCTGTTCTTCTGGAATAAGCACCATATGTCAACATTGCTAAAATAGTAAGGCTAACTAGTGTCAAAACTATTGCCATTCTCGGCAGATAAAGAAGTCTCAACTTTCTTATAAAGATTCTGGCAAAACTTCCTGCGATAAGCACTACTAAAAAGACAAACAGGCCGTGTTTTAGACCTGTTGATAAGAAGGAAAGGGTGATAATCGTAGGAATATAAATGCCAAATGTTTTTACTCCTATTACTTGCCTTAAGAAACTAATGATCGTTGCAACTACCGGAAGAATTAAGAGTAAAGTAATAGTATTAATAGGAACGCCTTTGTTAATCATGTAGTTCACTCCATAGGACATAAAATTAGTAAGGGAAAGCTTTTTTATTATCCTTCCTGAGTGAACTCCTACAATCTTGTAGTTTACTCTCTGTTCAATATTTGCCTTTTTTACAATATCCAAAAGATCTTCTGTGTCTTGTGCTACGATTAATTCTTTTACTACTTCTTTTTGGGTAAGAATTATTAATTCTGGTTTTAGAATATCAAAAGTAGACTGAGCAATTCTTGATATTGCTCCTATGCTTGCGCCATTAATATTAATAATTACTTTTTTAGAAAGGCCTAGGCTTTTAAAAGTGTCTGGCTCTATTCCCTGAGCAAGCCTTGAGAGAGAGTTTAATCCTATTGTTCCCTTTGTATCACAAATAATAAATTTGGCTTTTTCTAAGTTAAAACTTTTTTCTAGCAGTTTCTGACTCAGGCTTCCCTCAACAATATAGTCAGGGCCGCTTGCATCATCGTGAATATTTACAAGAAGAATATCTTTAGAAGAAGCATAACTTATAAGCTCATTAATTTCTTCTTCATTTTTTGATCCATCTGATACTAAAAACACTACCTCGGAAAAGACAAAGACAGAAACATAATAGTATTCATTTTCTCCTTGTTCATTTAGAAAGCTCAAAGCCGCTGTGTATTTCCCCTTTCTATCATACTGATGAGTAATTTCTACTCCACTATCTGTGCCGCCATCACCAAAACTCCAAAAATAAACCATTTCTTCTTTGGGCTCAATATTAAAATCACTCACACTAAACGAGACTGTCTCATTTTCTGATGCTAGTTTTTCCAATTCAGGTGAATTTGATTCTTGCGCAAGGGCAATACTGCCTCCATCCTTTCCTAGCCCAATAAACAAAGTAAAACACAAGCTTACAAGAAGAAACTTTATTAGAGGAAAAGTCTTTTTTGCCATAAATTTTCTACTTAAATTTATTAATTTTTGCAGAGTATATATCGCAAATAGCAATAGCTAAAGCATCAGCGGCATCATCAGGTTTAGGAAGGTCGTCTAACTTCAAAATTTGTTGCACCATCTTCTGAACTTGAGTCTTTTCTGCTCTACCATAACCTGTGACAGCTTGTTTCACCTGAAGAGGGGTATAGTCAGAATAAGGCTTTTTGCAATGCTCTATTGTAAAAAGAATAACTCCTCGTGCCTGGCCAACCTTGATTGCTGTCTTAGAATTTTTGTAAAAATAAACATCCTCCACACTTACTCTATCAGGCTTGTATTTTTTAATTATCTTTTTTAAACCCTTATGAATCTCACCAAGACGAACCGCTTCCTTTTTACTAGGATAAGTCCTAATAACACCAAAGTCTAGCATTTTTAAATCCTCATTTTCTTTCTTGATCACACCGAAGCCTACGCTTGCTGTACCTGGATCAATACCTAAAAAAATCACGAGCTTTGTTATCACTTTAAATTAGTAAAAATCTCCTCTATATCTTCAATCTCAGAAAGCACAGAAATAACCTCCTTGACTTTTTCTCTTTCTTTACTATCAATCTCTAATGGCGTTTTAGCAACACTTGCTAATTCAAAAAAGGAAACATCAACTTCCTTATCTCTAAGCCCAGCAATTATTTTATTCAACTTTTCTGGTTTTGTATAGATAATTAGCTTATCATCTTCTTCCTTAATATCTAAAGCCCCCAGATCTATTGCTAAAAGCTCAATTTCTTCTTTTTTATTTTCCACATTATCAATTGTAACTACACCTCTTTGATCAAATAAATAAGAAATAGCACCTTTTTGAGCAAGCTTTCCACTGTTTCTCTCCAAAACATGCTTTATCTCACTTAAAGTTCTGTTTTTATTATCAGTAAGAACCCTGATAATTAACCCTATTCCTTGTCCACCTCGAGTAGGAATAAGCCCCTCATAAGTCTCTTCAAAAACATCAGCCGCATCTACTCCTGCTGCTTTATCAATTGCTTTTTTGATGGTCTCCTGAGGCATATTAGCCTCTTTTGCTTTTTCACAAGCAAGTCTTAAATTAAAATTAGCTTCAGGATCAGCTCCACCTTTTTTTGCTGCAACAGTAATCGCCCGCACTAACTTAGAGAAAGACCTTCCTCTTCTCTGATCAGTAATTGTTTTCTTATATTTTATTGATGCCCACTTAGAATGTCCAGACATAAATAAAATTCAAAGTTAAAAATTCAAAAATCAAAAATAGTTTAGGGGTTAGGTTGTAGGGGTTAGTCTGTAGAATTAGCTTCCCTAGTTCCTAATATCCTAATAGCCCTAATACCCTAATTCAGTGCCGAGGGTGGGAGTCGAACCCACAAGAAGTGTTGCCTTCAAGAGATTTTAAGTCTCTCGCGTCTGCCAGTTCCGCCACCCCGGCAAGAACAACTCAAAATTCAAAATGAAAAATTAAAAATAAATTTACTAGGTAGGCAAGGCTAAACTATAGCTATGGGGGCAGTATGAGTTTTCTTTAAATTTTGAACTTTTAATTTTTAATTTATCAGGCGTGGAGGGGAATTGAACCCCTGTACGGGGTTTTGCAGACCCCTACCTAGCCACTCGGTCACCACGCCATACTTGGTTTAAATCCCAAATCTCAAATTCCAAATTACAAACAATATCTAAATTTCAGCCACGGCTGATCTCCGCCCAAGGCGGATCTGCCTAGGGCATGAAGCCTGAGGATAACAAATGACCAAAATTCAAAACAATCTGGGCTAGGAGTTCTAGCTATTTAGAATTTTGAATTTAGACATTGGAGTTCGTTTGTAATTTAGTGCTTGGTGCTTGAGATTTTCTAAACAGAATATTGAACTATCATGAAATTTGAAATTGTCGAGCAGAATTTACCTTTAGCAAAATCATGCATGAGCGGGTGAGCGGACTTGAACCGCCGATCTTCTCCTTGGCAAGGAGACATTCTACCACTGAACTACACCCGCGATTCAATTAATGTGC
>Ga0051987_10001649_pt1 | contig 11191 bp, 3 predicted proteins | sample CryGey08umfilter_2_FD_58083 | JGI IMG/M metagenome (GOLD analysis project Ga0051987, IMG submission 58083) | Groundwater microbial communities from aquifer in Utah, USA - Crystal Geyser 4/10/14 0.8 um filter | ecosystem: Environmental > Aquatic > Deep subsurface > Groundwater | place: USA: Utah... | reverse complement strand
TATAATTATCGGATGCAGGTGATACAGTTAATTTGCCGGTAAAATCCAGTGTTGAATATGCTTGTACTACTTCCGCTTTAGATGCAACGATTTGGTTAATCATAGTCACTTCTTCATAAGGAAGTGTTATTAAACTACCAGTCAATTTGTATCGAGCAGCATTTCTAGCAGAATCCGTTATACCAGTCGGTTCCATTAATGTAACACCATCCAATACAGATATTGCTCTGCACTCTTTATTTATCGGGTCAATTGCAGTAGATAAATCCGGATTTGATATATCCGAAACACCTAGATTACTAAAATCATCAATCAAGAATCCATTCTTATCCCGTTCAAGTCCAAAACTATCTTTAATGGACATATTCACAGTACTCTTTTCGATTTCATTGAGTACTACTTGCGATTCGACATTATCCAATCTTTGAGCAATACCCTTGAGGTCTTTCATAGTATAATTGAGCACTTGGTCATCAGAGAATACTACATCAGTAGCTGGTACTTTTGTTTTTGGTGCTACGTTAATCGTGGCTAATGTCATACCTGATGCCATTGTGCCACCGATGATATAAGTCATTTCACCTGAACTTGATATACCCAGAGCATCTTTTCTTGGTAAGAAATATGAATAGCTAGTACTCATAGTAGACTCAGATGATAACGGGTCTGATACAGACGCACCAGTTGCAACATTGAATTCTGTGCCATTATCAGAAATTCTACTTCTGAAATCTAAGCAATCTGGCAGATAATATTCTCTTGTACCTATTCTAACTGGTTTCAACATGGCAGCTGGTATAGATGAATATGAATCTATGCTGAAATAATCTCCATCAGAATGGACGAAATATTCAAAGACAACTCGTATCGGCCTCGTAGTAGTTCTACTTGTTTTTATTTTACCGACATCATAAAATTCTGCTCTCTGACCATTATCAAATACGTATTTTGTCGTTATATCAGATTCACCAGCTTCGACATAATTTGTCTTGTCGCTTGGGCTACCTGATTCAGTTATTTTAATGATGCGCAAACAATCTGCTTCGCCTAATGAGATGCTCTTGCTGTAATATTTTTGTAGAGTGGCATTAGTTAATGTTAATACACCAACAGCCAATGATTTACTCTTTTCTTTAGCATAAGAACCTGTTCTTTTTACAAGAACCAATGCCTTGTAATCAGTTACTCCAACCAATCCACCAATTGTCAATGTGGTAGCTGGAACATCAAGTGAATAAGTTGCGTTAATTGGTAATCCACTTGAAACTGCAACAACAATGTGCTCAGTAGGTAAGAAAGTTTCACCATTAGTTAATGTAATATCGTATGATGTACCAACAGTAGTAAATTGATAAGATTTAGTGACGACATATTGCATATCGATGTCACCATTGCTATCTCTCAATGTATTGATAGCAGTAGATGGTAACGTTCTAACATAATCACCCAACGATACTATCTCAGCAACTTCTCTATATAGAGTGCTAGCAGATGCAGAAATATTAACAGATGTAGTTATCGATGTTGGACTTGTGATTGCTGTTACTTTTGCTGATGTTCCACCTGCTACGATTCTATCACCAACAGATAATTCGAAGTCGAAATAAGTACCAACACCAGTCACTGTAGTAGTAGCGGATGTACCAGAACCGCTTAAAGGAATCAACTTGGATACTACCTTTGCGGTGAATGAAACATTAGAAAAAGAATATACATCTCTTGCGAAATTCTTTCCTCTATTTAATTTTATATTAAACAAAAATAATCTATACGTATCCGTTGAACCAGGTGTACCGGAAAGATATTCTAATGACCTAACCCAAGCACTACCAATAGTAGCACCACTTACGTCTAATATATTAACACTAGTCAGATTATCCGTAATCGTTGGTAGCCCAATTACATCTTTGACTATAATATAAGAACCAGCTGGTGTGTATAATTGAGCTTGAGATAATTGTCTAGTATCTCTTGCCTTCGAAATGATAGTAGATGTAGAAGAATTAAATTTAATCTCGAATCCTTGAACGTATGCTTTACCTGGCGAAGTTTCTATTGACATAGAAGTTTCAGCCGCAATGTGGTCGTCTAATATATCACTTGTTATTAATGTAGTTCCTTTATTAGCGAACAATCTCTTATTAGGCACTTGATTCCAGTATATGACACCATCTGATACAATACCATAAGAGTGACTTGGAGCTGAAGAACCTGAATAACCCTGATTCATAGCAATGAATGTTTTACCGGCGTTCGACACCAAATCACCGATGAGATACGGTTTATTAGTAACCCAAGCACCTCTATCATTATTGCGATACTCTGCTGCACTAAAAGAAAATGGTTCGACTACATAATCACCCGATTCATCATAAGTTCTACGAGCTAACCATTTTTCGATTTCAGCATATTTTGTGTCATTTTTCAGATATTCGATTTTACCTGCTTTGACCTTAAGCAAGTCGATGAATTTAACTTCAGCTGTGTCAGCAGATGTATACTCGTATGGTTTTTTAACCAAATCCAATGTTATTTTTAATCGATGTGCGCCGGGCGCATTATAATTGGTGAAGCCGAATGCGTTATCGTTCAACGACTCATCTTCGTTTTCACTTACAATAGATTCCGTATAATCGAGACCAACAACAGCTGATGCTTTGTTAGAATATTTTGATACTGTCACTGTCTGTTTGAGCACTTGGACGAAATATCCATTTACATAATAAACACCTTCACCTATTGTACATATAGAAGCTGAACCTGTATATGCAGTGAGTGGCGAAATTTTGAAAGTCAAACCTGGAATTTCTATACTGGTCAATGTTTCACCAGATAAGAATTCTTGTACCGTACCTGCAGCCGACAAGTATTTAATATAAATCGTAGGCTGATCCGTATCAGTAGAAACATCATAATGCAATACTGTTGCTGTGATACCGTTAGTATCACCCGCGATTGTATTACCAACTAAATCCGAAATATAAGTTTCGATGTTTACTTCGTTATAATTCACTTCAAGTTTCAGGAATTTTACTTTATCATCATAGAATATATGACCCGGAATAACAACTGTTCCATTCTTAAACACATGGTCACCATGTCTCTTCACTTGCTCCTGAAGGATTGTCTGGATTTGTGTTAATTCTCTTGCTTGTACTGGCTTAGCAGGATGAAACAAGATTTTATGATAACCTTTAGATGAATCAAAGTCATCATAATATGGATATGTATTTAGATTAAGCATTTATTGTTCCTGTTATGTTTCTATCGTTATTTATCACGAATTTGTATCCTTCGTTTTGCGGAAACCTTTGTTATTTCCTATCATTGATTTAGACATCTTTGCTTTTGATTCTTCTGAATGTATTCTTCCAGTTAATTTTTCTGAAATTTTACGTTTAAATTCTTCAGACCTTTTAATTCCGGTCAACTTGATCTTATTAGCCGCCCCAATTTTTCGTTTTGTTTCCTCTGACATCGGTTTTCTAATTCTTCTCTTTGCTGCTTCTGACATATTCTTCCTGCCTTCTGCTGGCACTTTCCAAGTTTTGCCTGTCATTGCCATTGCTCTTTTCTTTTTCGTCTCTTCCGATTGTGGTGGAAGAACTCTGTCTTTTAATGCTTGGCGATGTGCTTCAGATTTTGGTCGACCTTTTGATGATATAGATATTTTAGCTTTTGTTTCTTCTGAGTGTTTGTATCCGGATATTCCACCCGCATTCAACCCAGTTTCAATTATAAGATTCGCCCACACATTCGATTCGACAATGTTTTGTTGTTCAGAAAACATTAACGCAAATTTGTTGCACTCTTCCTTGTCGTAAAACAAGCAATACCAAAGTGTTTCTATGTATTCAGAACCGTGGTAGTTATAATGTTTTATCCAATGTTTACCAGAGCCTTTATAATCATCCACATTTTTATTTATCCTATTTGTTTTACCAAAATATAATTTTCCGGTCTTGCTATGTTGTTTTATATACAAATACGTCGGTTTAAAATCAGTCATAAAAATTCCTCCTATGACCTATTTATTGAATTTGTATACCTCAATACTTGATTATAATATTCAAATTTTCAACTTGTAGTTCTGACCGATTTATCGGTGTTCTATATTCAGAATAAATGATATCGCCTGAATGTGTTTGTACTTCTGGGTCACCTATACTAGAAATTGCACTATTACCAGTACCACCAATTGCAGTGATACTCTCGGATAATTGAAAAGAATTGTTTGCACCAAGATTACCTAGATTTTCAGACGATGTTCTAATAATACGAAGGATACCGGTAGTAGAATTGTAATCTACGACTCTTCCCTTTGCGCCAGATGTCGCACCTGTTACAATCGAATCAATCGGATATGCATTTGCTGCGAGACCGATATCGATGCCAATGCTATACGTCGCATCTAATGTAGATGTAGTAGCAATTGTTGATGTACCGAATAATGTAGGATTATATACTAGACTCACTTTGCGATAATCATTTAATATTGTGAAGTCCCCTGAACCTTCTGCACCAGTCAAAATAGAATTAATTAATAAAAATCTAGCAACAGTATCTTTAACTGGGTCTGTTCCTAATCCACTCATAGGTGTATATATGACATCAAATGAAGCACCTGTTCCAACATTAGGAGATATTGTAGCATGAGTGTATCCTGAACCTGGATTGGTTATTTCAATATCACTAATAGAACCACCAGCACCGTATGTAACAGTATATTCTAGGCCTAGACCATCGCCGATTACTTTGAATTCAGCATCAGTTTCTGCATTAGTTACATCTCTTGTACCTGCAATACCACTATTATATCCAGTTCCACCAGACAACACATTAATTACATAAATGCCACCTTTGTGTTGGGCGGCATATCCTTGATGCAACCATTGAGTATAATACGGGTCAGTCGGCGCTGGCGCAATCGAAACAGTTGCAATCGGATGGTAATATTTGCTAGAGAATTTAACCAACTCAGCTGGAGATGTAGTAGCTAAGAATCTCCAATAATATCCGTCTGCTGTTTTAACTACACCAGTATTAACTCCAATTCCTATACCTACTTCAGGAGAATAAATCGAAGGCTGTACGATTCCATTTACTACACTCTGTTTTAAACATACATAGATTGAAAAGTTACTAGTGATAACAAAACACTTTACATCGCCCAAAGATGTTGGAGTCGTAGGTGCTTGATTTGGTCCATTATAAACGGCAGTAATCGAACCATTCCAATCGTGTCGCCAAATGTCATATTTAACATTAGCTTGCCACATTTCTTTGAAAATACCAGGGTATACATCGCTTGATACTACCTTCTTCAATGACAACATATCTTCCCAGTCAGCGTTAATATCTGTTAACGTATTTTCTGGTAGAGGTACTGTGGTGTCTAAATCTGATACTAAATCCCATGGCTGTGAGCGACCAATACCAAGATATAATGATTCTGTATTTAATGAATTGATGAAATTTAAAAGTGCAGTTGTTTTGAAAGTATCTCGGATGATTGCAGCCATATATGTTCCTTTAATTAATCTTCTATTTATTTATCATTAGATAACAACGATATCAGTTTCTGTTGGTGTTATGTAAAACATCATATCAGCATACGTACTATTAACTGCTCTAACATATTCGAGTAATGGAGTGACTCCAGTTATATCTTTTACTATTGGTGCTGATGCAGAAATTGAACCTATTGCAGTAATATCAGCTGTCCAAGGGGCAGAAATAAAAGATGTCATCTTGGCGAAGGCCGGAATAAGTGTAACTTTAAAATTAGCATCAGCAGCTACGACAGTGCGTGTAGCTCTTACATACCAGAAATCACCTACAGATAAAATTTCTATTGTACCTGTACCAGATGTCTTAACTTCTCCTGTTTCTGTATTAAAAACAACTGAAAATGATAATCCACCAATCACACTGTCAGTCAAATCAATCCTAGGATAAGTAAGAGGATTTATTTGTTTCTTTACCATGAAATCTACTGAATATGTTCTACCTGTGGCAGCAACAGGCACAATTTTATAAAGAGTAGCGCTATGTGTAGCATACAAATCAGATAATCTAAACATATTCAATTGATTATCTGGTCCTGCTGAATAATTCTTTATCACCTGAATATTATTAGTCAATACCCATTTAGACCAATCTGGTGTGGCTATAGGAGCACTTGGATATCCATTGATAGTCCTATATACTATTTTGCTCGTCTGAGTTGGAGTCAGATTCTTGACATTATTTATGGACAAATCGACAAAATTAAACTTCGTAAAGTCACCGAACAAATCATCTAATGTCGACCACTCTTGACCAACAGCACTCTCTTGATACATTGCATATATCGAATATATGAACAATGTAGATATAAATTTATTATATCCAATCTCGTTGAGTATATTAGATTCATTCATGGATTGAATCACTACATCACCGAATAATGCAAATCCGGCTGGATGTACTGTTGTTTTAAGTAATTTCTCATAATCTTTTAATGCTCTTCCTGCTTTAACTACATAAGCATAATCCTGGTATCTGTTATTGTCTGCCAGGACTGAAAGATGTTCATTCAATTTACCGACATTATTAATAAACTTGAACTCTCCCCAGCCATTTCCACCTGCAATACTAATGCCTGTTGCACGATTTAAATATTTAATCGTAGCATGTCCGCCGGATTTTTCACCGATTAATACATCCCCAACATCCAAAGAAGCAGACAATTGGTGTACGATATCAGACCCGTCCTCAGTGATGATTAATTTGTCCTGTTGTTCGCTTGCAACAAAAAATATATCAGATGTAATATCGAGCTTAATTAAATTCTTTTCATAATCGAAGCTTATAACCTTTGCGGTAGTACCAGAATCAAATGTAGAGTCTAATACATCGAGTTGCGACTGAGTACCATCTTCTAGTAATAAGAAATCTCCGTTCTCCAATAATATATCAATTGGTGCAGTAACATCTCTATAAGAATTAGATGAAACAGTTATTGTCTCACCAAGTTTAAATGCTGCATTCTCAGCAAGAGTTGCAACAAGTGGAAAAATTGGTATTGGCAATTCATCATAAGATGCACCATTATCCAAAAACGATATTCCTTTGATAGTACCAATATTAGTACCAAACGAGGAGAATTTTGTGCCACTAGCGATAATATCACCTAGTCCGTCATATTTGTTTTCTAAAATCAGAATAGGTGGAGTAGTATATCCACCTCCATTAGACTTTATTGCAACTTTAGATACCGCACCATAATTGCTATCATCTGATAATATCACGGATGGAGTCAATGTATAGCCTGTGCCTGCATTTACAATTGAAACAGAATCAATCGAACCTAGTTTATCAAATGTAAGATTTACATCTGCCCCTTCTCCATCACCAATAATCACTACATCTGCATAAGTATATCCGATACCAGCATTCACAATATTAAAATCCGTTATATGTCTCTTTGTTTTTGCTACGAGTTCTGCACCAGAACCAATAGTAGCTGATAATGTAGGATTTGTGTATCCTGTTCCTTTATTGATAATATCTAATGCTACGATTTTATTATTGCTTATCACTGGTTGAATTTCTGCACCAGTACCAGTTGGGTCTGTTATGATAATGGACGTATAACCTTCTACATAATTTATGCCAGCAGCTATCACTTCGGCTGATGTTATACCAGTTTCTACTATTGGAGTTATAACCGCGCCTGAACCATCGCCAACAACAATTGAAGATGTTCCATATTGATACCCGATGCCAGTAGTTACTACTGTGACATCTGTTATTCTGTTTTTATATACTACCGCTTTCAATGTCGCGCCTGAACCACTCCCAACGACAGATATGATAGTGCTATTCGTATATCCTTGGCCACCCTCGTGTACATTAACTGCTATTATTTTTCCGGCAGAATCCAAAACAGGCAATAATATAGCACCTGAACCAATATTAGCAGTTAATGATATAGGAGTTACTTCCGATTGTGTATAATATCCTGAACCACCATTTGTGATTTGATGTGATACTATCTTACCAGTACCAGAAACAGTCACCGATATATCAGCACTAGTACCAGCATTTACTGATATATTAGCTAAATCTGCTGATACGTATCCTTCACCCTCAGTACTCAGTACACTCTTGATTGTACCATTATCTATAATTGGAGTGAGGGTAGCTTGAATTGCACCCGGTTGACTTGTTGGTGCTGATATTGTTGTACCATAATAATATCCTGTGCCTCCTGATATTATTCTAAATTCTTTCAGGACACCATCTTTGATATTACCTACACCCAACAAATTTATATTAGCATTAATACCATCACCTATGATATTAACTTGGCTCGTAATATCATAACCCCATCCAGAGTTATAGATTGTTACACCTGTTATTACCCCACCAGAAATATTGGCAACACCTACGAAATCATATCCTCCGACAACAGTCAAATATGCATAAGTATATCCTGTACCACCATTCACTATATTGAATGAATTAATTGCACCATCTTTGATAATCGGATTGAATATTGCACCTGTGCCATTACCTGTTATTGTAGCATTTGCTGTTTGATAATAATGTCCTGCATTACCAATGGACGAATTAAGCAATCTAAAATCCATCGATATCTTAGCATCTTCTCCTGTACCTACTTTAGATACGAGTGCATTATCGAAGCAATTTGGCAGACTTTCATACTCGCCTCGAGTTAATATTGATAAACCTGTGATAGTACCTGTGTTATCAGTCGTATTTTGAATTTTTGGGACAGCTGAGAAACCAGTACCGTATTTCTCACTTATCCTAACTGTTGCAGTAGTATATCCTGAACCTCCTCTTACTAATGTAATACCAGTTATTGTACCACTACTCATAATAGGTAAGGCGATTGCACCAGTACCATCACCTATAATCTCAACTGTCGGATTTATATAATTTACCCCAATATTATTTTGTGTAAAAGATACTACAGCACCACCAGATAGATTGGCAGCATAATTAGCACCATAACCATTTACGATTATCGTCAAGTCCTTTGTTGTAATTGTTGGTGAAGTGACTACTTTTATACTTGATATACCACCAGTATTATTAAAGGATGGAACAGCAGAAAATCCACTTATTTTACTTAAGGTAGTAGAATTAATCAGTTCGACTTTTGAATACTTAGGATAATTATTACCACTATGGATTAATTTAATTCCTTTGAATAACCAACCAGTTGATACTGATGTCACTTGTAATCTTGCTGGTGGTGTACCTGTTTTTCTCTTACCATCGAGTACAATCAACTCATCATTTACTGCATAACCCCAACCACCATCTGATATGGTGAATGCATTCAATTCTGTTGTGACAGTAACATTACCATCGATGCCATCTATCTTGTCGACTATGACATTAAGACCATCCCCGCTCGAAGCATCATTGATGATAGTAAGTTTATCTCCGACAGAATATCCATATCCCTTTTTGATGATATTAACGGTGTCGACTCCTCCCGCACCAATATCAGATACTATTGCAGAAGCATTTGTTCCATTACCTGCTAAAAACGAAATTTTATCTCCAGTTGTATAAAGAGAGCCACTATTTTCAAATGCAACACCGACAACGGATTTTGATACTACACCTGTCTCATAATCTGTTTTTGTGTATAAAGAGTCTTCTATGGTTACTGGAAATATATATAATTCACCAGTATTAAATGTACCTGTAATATTGGTCAATTTTACTTTAATGTTGAAGTGGTCAGTTTCTAAGCGCCTGGATACTAGAGATTGAATCACAGCCCTGAAATCAGACCCCAACTGTTTTACTATCAGCGAATTATATGGTCTAGGTTCTTCTGTCTTGGCTGTGAATTCTAATACATCTGTTAGGATGGATACAGGTTTGTAATATTCTTCGATATAATGTAAAGAAGTATCGATGTTATTATGTAGCGCTCTGGATACTCCTTTAGGTACAAATCTTCCTATCACACTTTTATCATTGAGCTTTAGCCAATTTAATATTTTACCATTGTGTGTAGTACTAACACAGCTTTCAATAATAGCAGATGCTGGTGTAGGAAACGTTTGTTCTAATAAAGCATTATCTACTTGTGACCATGGTGTATCAGATTCTATTACGACAGATGCTCTTCGAGAATATTCATTAGCAGATGCTCTGAAAAGCTTATCTGAATTCCAATCTATTTGAATGATTTCACCGTATATAGCATTCATTATGAACTCGAAAGACTCAAGACTACCCTTGGACTTCAAGAATTCAGTAATGTGCTTTGTCATCAGCACCTTGTCTGCGGCCGATGTTGATGGTATTGCATGATATAATGATGATGCTATATGTTCTCTAAATTCATCCGTAGTTAAATCAATATCCCGGTATTCGAGTATATTATGGATAAAATCAGTAGGTTGACCAGCTTGAATCAGCCAATCGTAATAATGCTTTAATAGAGCATAGAATTTTGCATTCTCTTTAGTACGAGATTGTTCTGGTATTTGTGATAATATCACATCTGGGATTGTTGGGGCCAGCTCAATCATTGAATGGTGTCCTTAATTGCTTTTACTTTAATGTTAGATTGTACCAGAGTCAATATTATATTTTGACTTGAATATATGTCTAATGTAGCTGGTTTGACTGACAATTTGAACTTCATGTCATCGACATTAGACATCAATATGTTGTTTAATACAACGTCGCCTGTGATATAATTTATCGTGCCAACATTAGCATGATATATTACGTTTTTACCATTAATAGAATAATATGAGTGAATCTTTCCATTGACGTCCATCAAGAATAATTTATTAGCTAATATACCATCGTTGAATTTTGTACTCTTGAACGTTCCTTTTAATATTTGATTAGAATATGTAAACACAAAGTTATTAGGAGCATAAAGATTCGGTCTAACTTCTTTATTCAATGTAACTATTGTCTCGTTGCTTGTAATCGAATAGTCCGCGGAGTCAATAAGTGACACAAGATTAGAATATCTAAAAACACCCCTAAACTTGTTGATTGAATCGCCTGCATAATTTGTTATAGCATCTTTTACGACATATTCAAGTTCGTATGGAGACAACTGCAAATCAGATACTGAATATTTTAGCGTAGTATCAACTTCAATATTGATATATTCAGGGTCAATAAAATCTATTTT
>Ga0051987_10001635_pt1 | contig 11239 bp, 11 predicted proteins | sample CryGey08umfilter_2_FD_58083 | JGI IMG/M metagenome (GOLD analysis project Ga0051987, IMG submission 58083) | Groundwater microbial communities from aquifer in Utah, USA - Crystal Geyser 4/10/14 0.8 um filter | ecosystem: Environmental > Aquatic > Deep subsurface > Groundwater | place: USA: Utah... | reverse complement strand
AGAGCATTACGATAGATATTTTCGTTAAGCCCACGACCAAGCTCTTTATAAGTCTTAAAGAAAATCCCTCTAAGTTTATAAGTAAGATCTTTGTAAAGCAATTCTTCTATTGCCATTTCGGTCCCCTCCGTGTAAATCAGTGGTTAATTAGAATCCGTGTCTATCTGTGCGCTAGCTCTGCTCGCGTGCTTCTTTGCGTGAAAGATTAAATCGTCCTTGATCATCTTTCTTAAGCAACTTCACTTTGATCGCTTCTCCTTCTTTCACTTCATCTTCAACTTTTTCAACTCTGTGATCAGCAAGCTCGGAGATATGAACGAGACCTTCTTTTCCGGGTAGAAATTCTACAAATGCTCCGAAGTCCATGATTTTTACCACTTTTCCATCGTAGATCTTCCCTACTTCGGGGTCTCTCACGATATTGTTTATCATCTCAACGGCGTTTTTAGCACCTTGTGCATCAGCAGATGCGACTATGATTGTTCCGTCGTCTTCGATGTCGATCTCAGCACCGGTTTCGGCAATAATCTTATTTATAACTTCTCCGCCTTTTCCGATCACTTCGCGGATCTTGTCTGTATCTATCTTTATCATCGTAAGTCTTGGCGCATACTCAGACATTTCAGTCCTTGGTTTTGCAATCGCAGCATCCATAACATCTAAGATCTGTATCCTCGCTTCCTTCGAACGCTTTATTACTTCGGCCAAAAACTCGATCGTAAGTCCTTTTACTTTGATATCCATCTGAATAGCGGTTGTGCCTTTTCTAGTTCCGGCAAGCTTGAAGTCCATATCGCCGGCAAAATCTTCCGCTCCCTGAATATCAGTCAAGATGACATGTTTCTTACTTAGATCACCATCGGTGGTGATGAGCCCCATAGCTATTCCGGCAACAGAGTCAGTGATCGGTACGCCCGCATCCATAAGCGCGAGTGAAGATCCGCAGACAGAACCCATCGAGCTTGAACCATTGCAACTCAATATCTCGGAAACTACCCGGATAGTATATGGGAAATCGCTATCGAGAGGCAAAACTGCTTCGAGCGCTTTTTCGGCTAGAAAGCCGTGGCCGATCGCTCTTCGTCCAGCGCCAAGGCGCCCCGTCTCACCATAAGAAGCTGGGGTATCGACATAGTGATGCATATATTTTTTACTGAACTCCTGATCCATACTCTCAACAAGCTGCGCCTTTGAAGGCGAGGCAAGAGTTACCGTCGAGAGAACCTGAGTCTGACCTCTTTGAAAAAGGGCTGAACCGTGTGTTCTCGGCAAAATACCAGCTTCAGAAGATAAGTCTCTCAACTCGTCAAATTTCCTATGATCGGGACGATTGCCCTCTTCGAGGATAGATCGTCTTACTTCGTCTTTGATTACCTTTTCGAATGCCTGTGAGATCTCTGCTTCTTCGAATTTTTCAGCAAAAAAGGTTAGGACATTGTCTTCAAGCTCAGCAATCAGGGTGTTTCTTGCGATCTTGTCCTTATGTCGAACTGATTCTCCCAATTTGTCAGCTAGATATTTGGATATTTCATCATAGATGTCAGTTTTTGCCTTAACGAGTTCATATTTCAAAGGCTCTACATTCAGCTCTTTGACTAACTTTTTCTGAATTTCGATCACTGGCTGGATAGCTTTGTGAGCGAATGATAATGCTTCTTCAAGTTCGTTTTCTGGGATCTGCTTTGCTCCACCCTCGATCATGGTGATCGCTTCTTCTGTACCGGCAACGAGAAGGTCGAGGTCTGATGTCCCCATCTCTTCGATGGTCGGGTTTACAACTAGTTTGCCGTCGATCCTGCCGATCCTGACAGCACCGATCGGTCCCTCAAAAGGAGCTCCGGTTATCATAAGCGCGGCAGAAGCAGCAGTAAGCCCCAAAACGGCCGGGTCTATAGAGAAATCGTATGAAAGCGGCGTTACGATAATCTGAGTTTCATTCATAAAGCCTTTTGGGAACATCGGTCTGATCGGTCGATCTATCATCCGAGACCTAAGCATCGCAAGTTCTGAAGGTCTAGCTTCTCTTTTTATAAAACGAGAGCCGCTGATCTTGCCGGTGGCATACCACTTATCCTGAAATTCAACGGTCAAAGGAAAATAATCCTTATCCATATCCGCCTCTTTTTTTACGACAACCGTTGCCAAGATTACCGTGTCGTTATAACGCAAAGTTACCGAGCCATCAGCAAGCAAAGACAGCTTTCCTGTCTCAAGAGTTAGTTCTTTTCCTCCGAAGTCTGTTTTTAGATTGATGATTTTTGGTCCTTTTGTCGGGTCAGATTTTTCTGCGTGCATATTTTTAGTTCCTTCCTAGCAATATCTCCGATTGTTATTCTGCCTGCCCTCCTTTGGAGGGGCTAGACCAGAATCCTCTCTTTGATAATTCTCTTTGCTAGGGATCAGGGTAAGAAGCTTATTTGATCCGCTCTAGTATAGAGGGTTCAAAACTTCCCGTCTCTGACACCTAGCTTACTTAATATTAATTTCTAATTTTTAATTACTAATTTCTAAATAATGAATTAAATTTTTAAATTGGGATTTGGGATTTGGGATTTCATTAGGTATTAGAAATTCTTAATTAGGTATTTTTACTTCCTTAGTCCCAACTTCTTCACCAACTTTTCGTAACTTTCTTTGTTTTTCTTTGAAAGATAGTCCAAAAGACGTCGTCTTTTCGAAACCATCTGGAGGAGACCTTTTCTGCTATGGTTATCTTTTTTATTTATCTTCAAATGATCAGTGAGCTTTCTTATCTGTTCTGTAAATATCGCAATCTGAACCTCGGGAGAACCCGTGTCCTTATCATGCGCTTTTACGCTTTTTATGATCTTTTGTTTTTCGTCCTTTTGTAGTGACATAGCTTTTTTGATTAAAAAATTAGATTATTTGAATTATATTTTGTGGAGTTATTTACTATTGAACTCCAACGATAAAAGGCCGCTTCCGACCCTCCAATGTTTATATTCTATCAAATCTTTGCTTTTTTAGCAAGTGGGAATTCCTCAAGAATTTTTAATTTCAAATTTTGTAATTTTGTAAATAATTTCTAAATCTAAATTTTACAAAAGCTAATCACATCTAAGTTATCTTGAAAAAATAAAGTTTAAGAATTAAAAATTAATTTCACTAACTTTCTTCGCATCCTTTACATCAAACTTCCCGATTTTAGTCCTGCGGAGTTCTGTGAGATATGCCCCAGCTCCAAGGGCTTCGCCAATGTCGGCTGCCAAAGAACGGATATACGTGCCCGAACCGCACTGAACGCGGATAATCAGAAATGGCCAAGAATAGTCAAGAATAGTCAGGTCGTTAATATGAACTTTCCGCGGTTTGAGTTTCGGATCAATACCTTTTCGAGCTAGCTCATATGCTTTCTTACCGTTAATTTTGATCGCCGAATGTGCCGGCGGTATCTGATCGATCTCACCGATGAATTGTTTTAGAACTTTTTCTACCGTCATTCTGGCTTGCCCAGAATCCAACATTGGAAATTGGATATTGTTAATTGGAAATTCAGAAATCTCTCCTTCCGGATCCCCTGTGGAACTCGTTTTCCCTAATGCAAGTGTCGCTTCATACTCCTTGTCCTGCTTCATAAACTCATCTTGTCTTTTCGTTGCGTCTTTCCCAACCAATACAATAAGAAGTCCGGTCGCAAAAGGATCAAGCGTCCCCGCATGTCCCACTTTTTTCTCACCGGATATATTTCTGACCTTTGCAACGACGTCGAAGCTCGTCCATCCGGCATCTTTATCAATAAGCAAAATATTATTTTCCATAGTTTAATTCTACAAAAAAATGTCAGTCTGAGCAAAATTAGAAATCCAAATAGATTCTCTATTTCATCCAGAATGACAAATTTTTAAAATTATTTATTTGTTGCCGTCCGGCCGCCAAACTCTTACCTCTCCTTCATCAGTATCTTCATTTACTATCTCACCGCTGGACTCTTTGATCTCTTCATCGTTTTCGTTACTGAAAATTTCCTTTCCCAAAGGCTTCTTCTTTTTCGCAAACTTATTTTTAAAAACATCCTTTATTGAAGACAGACCTTTGTTTTCCACTGTTTCTTTTTTATCCGTAATGATATTCTTCTTCTCCTGCGCCTCTCTCGCCAGTTTTTCCATCTCAAGAGACTGGATAGCCTCGGCGATGACATCAACAGAATCATCATTCTTTTCAATTTCAACTTCACTGTTCTCTATTTGAATATCCAATATTTCTTTTTCGTCTTCAACTTCGGTTTCTTCCAATGCTTTTTCGATCTCGGAAACTACTGATTTTTCTGCCTCTTTCACGGTTCCACCAAGATTAATATCCTCTCCTTTCTCGATCTTTTGCAAAGGAACGATTATTTTTTTATTTTCATCCGGTTTTTCAAGCCCTAACTTTTGACCCCTGATTTGTCTTATCTTATCCGTAACTTCGTTCACCGCTTTTTCCATCGTCATGTTGTCGATACTAAATCCGGCGCTGTGGAACTCTCCCGTTCCGCCAAAAATCTCTGCGATCCCTAGAACATCGGTTCCTCTCTGCCCATGAAGCTTGCCCGTTATCTTGTTCGGCGTGTCTTCGGCAAGCAAAAGAACAACGTCCGCTCCGGGAGCATTATTCATAAGTTCATCCATCACTTCTTTTATGTCTTCGACATTTGCGCCAAGCTCTTTGAAGTCATCATGGGTAATATATGAATATATAAATCTGTGTTCAACATCATAGTTCAACCGCGACAAAACTTTTCCCCAAAGTTTTAAGGTATTTATCGTTTTCGCCTTATATAGGCTGGTTATAATCTCCTGCTGTGCAGCCCCCGCTGCCAAAAGCTGGGCCGAAACTGTGAGCGACTTAGGCGTGGTATTTTTCTTTTTAAAACTTCCTGTGTCGGAAATAATCCCCGTCAGAAGAAGGGTAGCGATATCGGCGTCTAACTTCAGACCCAGCGCTTCTACCAAAGAAACAAGGATCTCCGCGGTCGATGTTGCCGTGATATCGATAAAATTAACCGTCCCAAAATGCTCATTACCGACATGATGGTCGATATTTACAACCGGCGTTTCAAAGAAAAGATCAGTATTGTCATCATATATCTTATCTATCCTATCGACATCCGGCGTATCTAAAACGACAATAAGATCATATTTGTAGCTCCCTTTACCAAATGAGACATCCGCTGGAGTATAAGCGCCGTCTTCAGACGTAACAACAATATTTAAATAACCTTCTTCTACATTGTAGCTAAGTTTTTCTACGGGATTTTCTTTGGCATCTATCTTTAAGATAAAGTCTCTGCTTCCCTCGAGTTCAGTTTTTATTTTTTTTAATCCTGGGAGGAACTTCAAGTTTTCCGGAATCTCATCGCTCACTACGATGGAAATTTCTTTTTCCAATCTTTCCAAAACTTTGCCAAACGCAACCAAGGAACCCACAGTATCACCGGTGGGACTGTTGTGACCGACTAAAAGTATTTTCTGGCTCTTTTTTATAAGGTCTATAGCCTGCTGTTTTGAGGAAAGTTCCATAATATTCTTTAAATTCTAATATCTAATATCTAAATTCTAAACAAATCCTAAATTCTAATTATCAAATTCTTAAACTCACTTTTATTATTTTTTTAATTTTTGTCATTTGATATTGTTTAGAGTTTAGGATTTCGTGCTTAGGATTTTATTCTAAAATGATAGTGCAGTATAGCAAAATCCAAAACTCTTGTCAACATGGGAATTTTCTGGTAGACTCTTTTAGTAAAGATAATTCAACTTATCAACTTATTAACTTATCAAAAATGCCAATCAAAAAATCAGCTATAAAAAGAGCAAAGCAGAGTATCGTCCGAAGAGACAAAAACAGAGCTCTCAAAAAAACTTTTAGAGAAACCGTAAAAACTATTACAAAAGATCTGCAAGAGAAAAAGACAGATACAGTCGCAAGTAAACTTTCCACAGCATACAAAGCTTTGGACAAAGCGGCAAAAAATAACGCGATTCATAAGAATGCCGCTGCTAGGAGAAAATCACGGCTAACAAAAAAGATAAATGCTGTGCTGGGAAAAGCAGTCGTTCCAGTTTCAGCCAAAATAAAGCAAGAGAACAAGAAATCAGCTACTAAGAAAAAGGTAAAACAGACTACGAAAAAAAGCACTCCAAAGAAGGAAACAAAAAAGAAATAATAATATCAAGGTACTATTTATCACCGCCTAAACGAAGCGGTGATATTTATTTTGCCGCCATATAACAGCCGATGATTCAATTGTAGGGTTTAATTCCCGACATCAGTTCGAAAAAAGAACAATCGAGTAAGCGAACGCATGAAAAGATAACTTCCGGAATCGGCTTGTTGTCATTTTTCATACTTGAGAGAACGAGTATTGTGACATTTTGAGAATCTGCAAGTCGGAGCAGTTTTTGCTTCACTTTTTGCTGTCAAAAAGTGGAAGAGATTTTGATTCTGGACAAGCCAGAATGACGAGGGGTTGATACGTTTCAAATACTTATATGAAAACCACTCCCGTGGTCTTTTTATTTGCGCAACATCTCCTTATACATTTTCGCTCTAGACTTCAAGCCTTCCTTAAGCCCCTCTTTTTGTTCCTTCATTACTTGTGATACACCGCGCCATTTTATTATTTTTATTTTCCAATGCATCCCTGAACTTATCTTTTTTGTCGCAACCTCGATGCCGTATCGTAAAGATTTAATATCTGGGATCGCATCAAATATTTTTTGCCAAATTTCTCTTTTTGCCGCTCGCTGACCACTAAGGTGGGGAAAGCAAATATGAGAAAGAGTAACCTGCACATTATCTGATGTACGAAGAGTCGCAAGAGACATGTCCGCTTTATTCTCCAAAATCGGCTTTAGGAGTTCACCCAAATGATGCGATTTTAGACCGACTAGATCTGCATCAACAAACATAACATACTCCCCTTGTGATTTTTGATACCCCGCATACATCGCCGCGGCCTTACCGACATTTTTAGGGAGATCAATTACTGTTATACCGTCAAAACCTTTTACGACAGAAACTGTATCATCACTGCTGCCATCGGAAACAACTATGATTTCCCAGTCTTCCGGTAATGACTGAAGAGATTCAAGCACTGCACCAATCCTCGGGCCTTCGTTATACGCGGGAATAATTATTGAAACTTTTTTATTCATTTGCAAAGTTCCTTTACCAAAAGATCAAGTGCTAAAAGAGGTTCCTTTTCCCCGGTCTTTATGGCGATATCAGTATCTAAAAGTTTCTCATACATATTTTTGAGCTCCTGTATGCTGAATTTTCTCGCCTGCGCCATCCCCTTTTGTACTACAAACGGATGAAGACCGACCTCTTTGGCAATCCCTATCTTATCAAGTTTTCCCTCATAATCTTTAATAAGGATAAGATTCCGAAACTGTCTTACGATCATCGTCAGGATATAGATCTCATTTTCCCCTTGAGCTAAAAGCTCATGCATATACTGCGCCGTTTTGCGGTAATCTCCTGTCCCCACAGCGTCTACTAAGTTAAATATGTTTCCTGAAAGTTTCGAATTAACTAAAAGATCTATGTCTTCTGAACTGATCTCTCCCTCGCTTCTAAATGTCACAAGCTTCGCAATCTCGTTTTCCAACTGGTTTAAGTCGTCCCCGACATAAGAGGCGAGTTTCTCAGCGTTTTTGCCAGAAATTTTCCCGCCCTTATCTGCAACGTCGTCTTCGATCCACTTTGTAAGCTTGTATCCTTGTAGTTTTTCAAACTCCTCCGACTTTTCTTTTATCAGTTTTTTAAAAAGGACTGTCCTTTTATCCGGCACAGCCTCTTCCCAAAAGATAGTAATAGTTTCCTCGGGAACGTACTCCAATATTTCAGAAATGCCATCTAAGATATCTTTGCTCTTACTTTTAAAAATATTTTTTATAATCACTAGACGTTTATCAGCCAAAAATGGTAGGGCAGTTATCGCTCCTTTTATTTTTCCCAATTCAAAACCGTCCTCAAAGGTTTCCAAGTTAGTATCGCCATATTTTTCTACGTACTTGGCTTTAAGGTTTTTTAGTTTTTGGTTAGATCTATAAATGTCTACGCCATATAAAAATAGAATCATCTTTCTCCCTTGTCATTCCCGCATCAGCGGGAATCCAGTTTTACAATTCTCTATTTCTTTGTCATCCCCGCCACAGCGGGGATCCAGTCCTATAGATTATAATACAAATCAAGCCACTTTGGGTTATCTTTCTCTATAAGGTCTATTTTTCTTTTTCTCTCCCATTTCTTCATTTGTTTTTCCCTTGATATTGCACTATTTACATCTGATGTTATCTCATAATAAACCAGATCCTTAACATTATATTTCTTTGTAAATCCCTCGATCAGTTCTTCTTTATGTTCGTAAATTCGTCTCTTCAAATCATTGGTAACACCGACATACAAAGTTCCGTTTCTTTTGCTTGCTAAAATATAAATATAATACTCTTTCATTTTTACCACTAAAGCTCGGATTCCCTGCCCGAACGAGCTTCGGCTCGGGCAAGCCACTGATGCGAGAATGACAGGTCAGAGGTTACATTTTTTGACAACTCGGGCAAAAGTGCGTTCCGCGACCTCCAAGAGAGATACGCTCAATCTTTCCACCGCAATCGTATGGACATGGTTCGCCGGTTTTCCTATACACCTTTCTTATATTACCATAATTCCCTTTTTTACCGCTCGCATCTCGGTAATCGGAGGTGGAGGTACCGCGATTTTCCAGTGCCAAATTCAATATTTTCTGAATGGAATCAAGTAAAGTTTTAGTTTGATTTTTATCCAAAAAGTTAGCTGGCTTTTGCGGGTGGATCTTGGCATCGAATAGGATTTCATCAGCATAGATGTTTCCGATGCCGGCGATCAGCTTTTGTTCCATAAGGACTTTTTTCACCGGCCATTTTTTTGATTGTAATATACTAGCCAAAACACCAATCGTAAAACCCTTTTCCAAAGGTTCCGGACCGTATTCGCCTAAAAATTTATCCAGTTCATCCTGACTAACTAACTTTATATACCCAAAACGCCGAAGATCTGAAAAAGCGATCTGTTTGCTATCATCGAGAAAGAACTGAATTCGGACAAATTGATTTTGCGGATCGGCAAACTCACCGTCTCTTCTTAGCCAAGTGCCATTTTTAACTTTTCGATCCGAACTTGTCACCATAACGTGTCCGGACATTTTGAAATGAATGAGAAGATAGTTCGTAGGGCTTAGGTCATAGGTCTCAGGTTTCTTCTTAGCACCACTTCCTAATGGCTGTGAACTATGGTCCGTCAACCCAATGATAAGATTCTTCGCTCTCCTTCTTACTTCTGTAATTTTTGTCCCGACAACCTCCTTTTTGAACTCACTAAAATCAATTTTCACGATATTGGGAAACTCGGAACGAATATCAGTAATCTCCTTACCGATGATAAGTTGCTTTAGGTCATTTTTAATTGTTTCGACTTCTGGTAATTCTGGCATCGTTCTCTCCTGTCATTCCCACCCTCCTATGTCATTCCCGCGTAGGCGGGAATCCAGACTTAGGAAGGATAAACTCCGGCGGGAATCCAGTTATAAATAATAAGTTTAACAAATTATAACATTTGGTCACTTGGAATTCATTAGATATTAGAAATTAGAAATTAGAAATTATTTAAAAATCATACGATTTTTAAACCAAGTATCCTTTTCTGTCTTTTCGCCATGCGAGTGCTTTGGCGATCGCTTCACCGAAGTGTTTCGAGTCATTAGCGTCATAAGCAGTTATAAGTTCACCGTCCAAAACGACTCCTTTTTCAGTATAGTACGCCCCGCTCATCTCAAGAACCTCTCTCCTGGTATCAAAGGCGGTTACTCTTCTTCGAGAGAGTATACCCGCATTGGCAAAGATTACCGGAGCGGAACAAATAGCAGCCAGAAGGATTTTTTTCTGAAAACTGGCCCGTACCAAACTCATCACATCCGGATTGTCAAAGTATTCCTCCACTCCTGGTCCGCCGATGAATACGATAGCGCCATAGTCGTCTATCTTTACGTGTGAGATAGTAATGTCTGGTTCGACTTTTGTATCAAAACGTCCATGCGCGGTAGAGATATGGGAAGACGCTACCGCAACCTCCAAGCCGGCTTCTTCTAAAGCCGTTCTCGTCTCGGTATACTCTTCATCTCGAAACTGATCGTGAGGAATGATGATTAAAACCTTGTTTGTTTGTTCTGTCATAAGTTTATTTTAACACAATTTCTTAAATATTCTCTAAAGATCTCTAATTGGTGCTGGTTCAAAGATAAATTTTCGAAACTCGACTATCTTTGAAAACCCTCGAATTAAACTAATCGTTACTAATATTATTGCAAATATATTCAATAAGTATAGGTTTTGGTAATAAATCAACATAAATGAGAAACTTATAGCTTTTAATGTCCCATAAAAAGCTCTGCTTGATTTGGAGTAAGTAATATTATTGTGGAGATTATTCTTCTTTAGTTTTTCTTTTCTATAGTCACCTTTGTTATAAGCCGATAAAGCCATGATATCTACCATAAAAACCCTAACTATTATTAGCGCGGGAAAAATAAAACTGATTTCTGTGTTCAATAAAAGATATAGCCAAAACCCAACTTCTATAATTCTGTCGGTTGCTAAGTCTAAAAAACCTCCAAAAAGAGTTTCTTTATGAAATATTCTTGCTACCCAACCATCTAACCCGTCAATAGCAAACAGAGCACAAACAAATACAGAAAGTAGCAAAGGGTTCAATCTAAGAACTTCCAGTCTCTGAATAAGAAAAAGAAACAAAGGGATCCGTAGCAAAGTTATCGCATTTGCAAGATTCACAACTTTAAGATTAAAAATCTTTTCTTTCATTTTTACCTTTTCGCTTTTCATTTTTATATTTCAACCATTTTTCCCCAATTATCGCCAAACTCCACTTTGACTTCAATGGGCACTTTCAAACTTATCACATTTTCCATCTTTTCTTTGACCATCTCGGCGACTTTCTTGACATCGGCTTCCGGCGTCTCAAAGACTAACTCATCGTGTACTTGTAGTATCATTCTAGTCCGACTACTGACTTCTGACATCTGATCTCCGATCCCTTTCATCGCAAGTTTCATCAGGTCGGCAGCCGTCCCTTGGATAGGCATATTGATCGCCATCCTCTCGGCCGAACCGCGAACTATAAAGTTTGACGAGTGAAGATCGGGAAGATATCTCTTCCTGCCGAATATAGTTTCAACAAAACC
>Ga0051987_10001623_pt1 | contig 11269 bp, 12 predicted proteins | sample CryGey08umfilter_2_FD_58083 | JGI IMG/M metagenome (GOLD analysis project Ga0051987, IMG submission 58083) | Groundwater microbial communities from aquifer in Utah, USA - Crystal Geyser 4/10/14 0.8 um filter | ecosystem: Environmental > Aquatic > Deep subsurface > Groundwater | place: USA: Utah... | reverse complement strand
TGCGGGGGGCTCAAAAGCAAGGGGAACTTTCCTGCTTATCGGCCTCGTGTGGGGGGCGCTTCTCGGGGTGAGCCGCATGGTTTTGGGGGCTCATTTCTTGTCAGATGTTCTGGCCGCAGCAGCCTTCACATTAGGGAGCGCGGTCTTATTTGCCCCGCTCGCAGGCAAAATTAAGCGCATTCCTTTCTGGGTAACTATTGCTTTTGTGGCCGTCAGCTTTCTGGCACTCGTCTTGGGGAACAAATTCACCCTTCATCTCGCACTCCCGAAAGATCAAACATGGAGCCGCCTGAATCTTCCGTGCAGCACGCAGGTGGCCACACCTCAAAATCTTGCCCAAGGGCAGGGGGATATGCTGACAAAGCCCCACCTCTCCGTCATGCTCACCGGCTACGGTGCCCCGCTTTCCACGCTTAGGCTTAATGTGGATAAGGCAGGCGTTGTCACATTGCAAACGCGCCAAGGGCTGTACAGAAAGTTGGCATGTACGGCAACCATAACGCTTCCTGCACAATAATCATCAAGATATTCTTGACATTCTCACGCCAAGGCGCTATTCCGCCCCAGATAAAGAGATATTAAAGGAGAAAACAACCATGTCCCGCGTCTGCGAACTTACAGGAAAACGGACCGCCACGGGTAATAACGTGAGCCACTCCAACCGCCACACCAAGCGGACTTTCCGCCCCAACTTGCAAGAGAAAAGCTTCGAGCTTCCTATGCTTGGCCGTCGTGTCACGCTCAAACTCAGCACCCAGGCCATTCGTACAATCGATAAGCACAGCGGTCTGCAAAGCTTCTTGCTTCAAGTCAAAAACAAGCGCGTGCGCGAAAACTTTAGCCCTCTGCTGGCCAAACTTCGCTTTCAGCTTGTTAAAAAGAACATCTCAGCCCAAGCCTAAAGCTTAGCTGTTAAAAAAAGGGCCCTTATCGGGCCTCTTTTTTTATGAAGGGGCGCTACATCGCCGCAATCATGGCCTCACCAAAGGCAGAGCATTTAACTTCCGTCGCCCCGTCCATCAAGCGCGCAAAATCGTAGGTCACGTGCTTGGTGGCAAGGGCGCCTTTTAGGCCTTTAAGCACAAGGTCAGCCGCTTCGTTCCATCCCATATAGCGCAGCATCATCTCACCGGAGAGAATGACGGAGGAGGGGTTTACCTTGTCCATGCCCGCATATTTGGGGGCCGTACCGTGGGTGGCCTCAAAAATGGCGTGGCCGCTGGTGTAGTTAATGTTGGCACCGGGCGCAATGCCAATGCCGCCCACCTGGGCCGCCAGCGCGTCAGATATGTAATCGCCGTTCAGGTTCAGAGTGGCCACTACGTCATACTCTTTGGGGCGGGTGAGGATTTGCTGTAAAAAGTTATCAGCAATCACGTCTTTAATCATCAGTTTGCCGGCAGGGGCCACACCGCCGCAATCTTCCCATGCCACCACTTTGTCGCCATAAAGGCGCTTGGCCACATCATATCCCCAGCGCATAAAGGCGCCTTCAGTATATTTCATAATATTGCCTTTGTGTACTAGGGTCAGGCTTTCGGCACCTTGGGCAAGGGCATAATCAAGGGCGGCGCGTACCAAACGCTCCGTACCTTCACGGCTTACAGGCTTAATGCCAATGCCGCTGGTTTCCGGAAAACGTATTTTCTTCACACCCATCTCATTCTGGAGAAAACTGATGACCTTGCGCGCCTCATCCGTCTCGGCGGCCCATTCAATGCCCGCATAAATATCTTCGCTGTTTTCTCTAAAAATCACCATGCTCACATCTTCAGGGTGCTTCACAGGGGCGGGCACACCGTCAAAGTAAGTCACAGGCCGCACACAGGCATAAAGGTCAAGCTCCTGACGCAGGGCCACATTAAGGCTCCTAAAACCCCCGCCAATAGGCGTGGTGAGGGGGCCTTTAATCCCCACAAGGTAGTGCCTGAAGGCAGTTAAAGTTTCTTCGGGCAGCCAAACTTCTTTTTCATAAACGGCGTTGGCTTTTTCACCAGCATAAACTTCCAGCCAGTCAATTTTGCGCGCCTCACCGTAAGCTTTGCTCACGGCGGCCTCTAAAACCTGTTTGCTCGCATGCCAGATATCCGGCCCCGTGCCATCGCCTTCAATAAAACAAACAATAGGCATATCGGGCACGTTAAGCTGGCCGTTATCCATCGTAATCGGGGTGCCAAAGGCAGGGGAGGCAATACGGTCAAAAGTCGGTGTCATAGAGGGTATCCTTGTCCTGTTAAATCCAGGACAGGCTAACAAAAAAAGCTCCGTTTGGAGCCTCCTCTGCCACCAACTTCATCAGTGATGATGCACGTGGCTGGCATCGCCAGATGCTGCTTCAGCATGGTTCCCATGGAATCCCATATTCTGCTCAAAGGCAAACCAGCTTATATCCACTGCCAGGAAGGCAAGCGAGATAAAGAAAACTCGCAAGCTCGTCCGCTTTTTAGGCGTGCAATCACCATGAGAACACCCGTCAGGGTTCAGCACCGTCGGTGTGTGGCAATCCATCCGCCATGCAATAAAATTGGCCACAGCACTCACCATCACGCTGCCAATGGCAATGGTCAAAAACCAAAGATGGTAGGTATCCACAAAAGTATAAAAGGGGTTGTCGGCAAGGGTGGCAGCAAGGCCAAGGGTGCTTCCCAGAGCCATAAGGGCCGCCACGCCAGGCAAAAAGCAGCAGAAAATATGGGGAATAAGGGAAAGGATGGTCAGTAACCCGGCGCCACGGCGCACATCGGAGGAGGAGAGGGTGTGTGTAGTGCTCATATAACCTATGCTTTTCCGTTAAGTTACCATATCTGTCAAGTAGCTAGAAAAAATCAAAAAATGGTGGGCGATACAAGGATCGAACTTGTGACCCCTACAGTGTGAATGTAGTGCTCTACCGCTGAGCTAACCGCCCACAACGAGCAACGAGATACCCCAAGCACGCACAAGCGTCAAGGTATAAGTAAAAAGGGGGGGCACACGGCACAAAAAAAGCCCGTCAGGGCAAGCGTCATATAAAAAAAGCCGTAGGGGTGGGTGGTTGGGTGGGCACCCCCACGACAAACAAATTCATAAAGCATGGGAGCCGCCCGCGTCAACAAAAAAATCAAAGGGGGAAGGGGCTATTTTGTAAAATGACAGGTCGCCAAAATCAAAGGAACCCAAATGAGAGAGGTGGTGAGCGTACCTTTAATAGCCTGATAGGTAATCCAGATCCAAAAGGCGCGCTTGCCATGCTTGGCAAGGAGAGTTTTACGTTTTGAGCGTATGTTATGCCAAGATCTGCTCAAAAAAGAAAAGTTCATCTTTCACCCATATCCCAAAACAGCTCAAAAAAAAAGCCTCCCGAGGGAGGCACAATCGTAAAAACCTTAGTCTTCAATTTTAAGGTTGATGGCAGATTGTTTGGTAGAACCATCGCGGCCACGGCTTTCTTCAAGCTCGTAGGTCACGGGTTGACCATCTTTCAAGAATTTCAAGCCGGCGGCTTGCAGGGCAGTAATGTGTACAAACACGTCCTTACCTCCTTCTTCGGGGGCAATAAAGCCAAATCCTTTAGTTTCGTTAAACCATTTGACGGTTCCTTTAGCCATGAGACGTATTCCTTAGTATTACATTAAAATACCCAACCGCGCACACCATGCGCTTCTTTTGCCCTTTTGTATAGCAAATAAGTATAAAATATAAAAATAACGGAGCCATAGCTCCGTTATATGTTGCCACAAGGGCAAAAGAGGGCGTTATTCAGCGTCCGCCGCCACCGTCATGCTTACAATGGTGTCAGGGTCCGCAACGCTGCCGTTGTCGTACTTGTCGCCTTTTTTAATGGCGTCCACATGCTCCATGCCATCCACAACTTTACCCCACACGGTGTATTGGCCGTCCAGCCCTGTGTTGTCTGCCAGCATAATAAAAAACTGAGCATTGGCGCTGTTGGGGTTACCTGTGCGTGCCATGCTCACAATACCGCGCTTGTGGCTCACATCGTTAAATTCAGCATTCAGGTCGGGCAGGGTGCTGCCGCCCATGCCGTCGCCGCGGGGGCTGCCGGTTTGGGCCATAAAGCCGTCAATCACGCGGTGCCAAAGCTTGCCATTATAGTAGCCGGATCGTGCAAGTTCCTTAATACGGGCCACATGGCTGGGGGCCACTTCAGGCATCATTTCAATGGTCACACGGCCATCTTTCAGGTCAAGATAAAGGGTGTTTTCAAGGTCAGCGGCCTGCACAGATGTCATAAATAAAGCTCCTGCTAAAGTTAGAATATAAAGGGGTTTCAAGGGGTTTAGCTCCTTCTTGTTATACGCCACAACCACGCGCGGCCGCACCCTACACCGCATTTGGGGGCGTAGGCAACGGCGGCACCAAACTTTTTCTAAAATTCCACGCTGTCTGGCAAATGGTGCGCAGGTCAGAATGTTGGGGCACCCATCCCAAAATATCCTTGGCCCGTCTGGCATCTGCCACCAAAGTGGCAGGGTCTCCCGGGCGCCTCTCGGCATATTGAACAGAAAGCGGCAGGCCGCTCAAACCTTTTAGCATCTGGACAATATCTTTAACCGAATGTCCCTCATGGCTGCCAAGGTTAAGGGCGGTCGTATCGCCACCATCCATCAAGTAGGTAAGGGCGCGCACATGGGCATCGGCCAGGTCGTCCACATGCACATAATCGCGCACACATGTCCCGTCGGGTGTCGGGTAATCCACACCAAAAATCTTAAGTTGCTCCTGGGCGCCCGCCAGCACATCCACCGCAACGGGTATCAGGTTGGTGGGGGCAGGGTTGCGGTTGCCAAGCGTGCCGTCTACAGCAGCACCTGCCGCATTAAAAAAGCGCAGGCTTACGCTCTTCAGGCCATAAGCATGGCCATAGTCCGCCAGCATTTGTTCTGTCATCCACTTGGTGCGCCCATAAGGATGAATAGGGTTCTTCGGCGTATCCTCAGAAGCAACAGAAACATCAGGCATCCCGTAAACAGAGGCCGAAGAAGAAAAGATAAGCTTGTTCACACCGCCCGCCCGCATCTCTTCAAGCAAACACCACGTGCCAAAAACATTGGTGTAGTAGTATTCAGAAGGAGAGACGAGAGATTCTCCCACGGCAATCTTGGCCGCAAAGTGAAGTACCGCTATAGGTTTGTGTTCAGCAAGGGCCGCGCGCACAGCCTCGCGGTCGCAAATATCTCCCTGTATCAGGGTAAATCCGTCCACATTGGCCGCATGGCCGGTAGAAAGATCATCAAAAATCACAGGCTCAAAACCTGCCGCCGCAAGGGCCTTAACGGTATGAGAGCCGATATACCCGGCCCCCCCCGTCACCAATACCGTCCGAGATAGATGAGAATTCATCCTCTTCTTTTGCCGTAAAAGCAGGTAAAAAGCAACATTATCCCAGTTCGGCATAAAAAGAGGTGGCAGAACGCGTCGCAAGGCTGTCCACCATCACCTCGTTTTGAGAGAAATTCCCCAAACTTACATCCGTCGCAGAGGCAGAGGAATAAAAGAGCCCGTTCGTCAAAAAAGGCATCGTAAGGGTAAATGCCTCGGCTGCCCGTGTTCCCGCCGCGCCGGATGTCGGGATATAGCTCGTCGGGTAATCCCCAACTTCGCACTGGGCGCCCAGCAAAATCACGTCTTCACCGGCTACCGAGGTAGAAGGCCCAAAAGAGAGGTAAGAATTAATCGTGCCCGTCCCCGTGGTGCGCACCACACAACTTACGGCATAAATTCCGCCGCCAAAGTCGGTATTCACAAGGTCACTCACCGTAAGGCCAATGGCCGTATGGGTAAAGCTCACAGCTAAAGCCCCCACAGGGCCAGAGAGGGACATATCCCCCCCCCACGTCGCATAAGCCTTACCGGATGTTCCTGCTTTGTAATAAAACCGCAGGGCATAAGCCTCGCCCCGGTTTGCCGTATAGGTTCCGCTTTTTGCCGCACTAGAGATAGCCCCTCCGCTGGCCACTTTCAAACCGTCAAAACGCCTCAAGGCGTTAAGGCTAAGGTTTGTTAACGTGGGGGAGAGTATCAGGGTCCAATGGGCCGTGCTCGCCGCACTGTAAGGGATAAGGTTAGTGCGCTGGGGCTCTAAAATATAGCCTTTAAAGCCCGTACCCAAAGGGTCAAAACCAGCCCGTACCTGCCCGGTGGGTACATCCACAAGGTCACCATTTTCGTCAAAGCGGGTGGCCGTACTCGCGCGAGAAAAAGTGCATCCCTGCGGCAATCCTCCACGTGCATCAAAACGCCACGTGCGCACACCGCGGGTGCGCACAGGGGGGGCGCTTACGGCGCGCACAGGTGTGTCAGCGCACGTTGTTTGTCCATAATTCATGGGTAATATCCTTCACAAGAGTTTCTCTTAATCGCGCCCGCGCAAAACTTTAAGGCTCCATATGGCATCGGCCACATTCAGCCGAAGCCCTGTAATCGGGCCGGGTAAACTTTCCATGCCGCTTTCGGTGTGGTGGCCAAAGGGGCTGGCAATCCATGTGGCGGTATCAGCCTCAATATCGGCAATATCATCCAGGGTTATTTCAAGGCAGGCACCGCTTACGGGGCTGCCACTTTCCAAAACGCAGGCAACGGTAATGTCTTTGCTGGCGCCTTCGTCAAAAACCATGGCTTTACTCATGGTGGTCAGTCCGGTTTCCGCAGCATAAGAGACGACATCTATGGTCAACATGTTATTTTCCTTTCCATCAGGGATATAAAAAACCCTGCCTTTCAAGTCAGAAAAGCAGGGCAGGGGGAGAAAAATCTTGAAAACAAGATACAAAAAAAGACGCCATCGGCGCCGCATCTAAATATCTCAAGAATAAACAAACTCTACCTCAAAATGCGGAACCTGTCAACATAAATCGTATAAAGTGTTGATATAATAGAGATAATACAACAAAAGCATAAAAGTATCTCCTCTTGCAAAAGGCGCCAATCCGTTCCATAAATCCAAGCATGAGCCCCACGCCCGCCCTGTATAAAGTCCTCTGGCTGGCCCTCATGCTCAGGGTAGGCCTCAGTACAGAAATGCTCAATCTGTTCATTCCCTACACAGCACCTGGTGGCAATCCGTTTCTTAAAATCCACCCGGGCAGTTATCTCATCCTCCTCACCGCAGGCCTCTATCTCTTTCGCAAGGCCACACATATCGCTTCCGCTTCGCCCGTTTCACCGCCCAAAGGGCTCATGCAGTTTTTGTATCTGATAACGCTCATCGCGCTCATCAACACCGTCCGCTTTGGCACATCAGGCATGGCGTATGTGGTGGATACCTTTATCGCTCCGCTCCTCTTCATAGCCCTGCTCAGCACACTGCCGGCGGTATTTATGCGCAAACTTGGGGTGTTCACACTTGTTATCGTCACCATCAACAGCGGCATAGCCATGGCAGAATTTGCATGCCGCACCCACTTTCTCCCTCACGGCAAGTTTGAAAGTTTTGGCCATTTCAGGGCATCAGCCTTGTTCGGTCATCCATTAAACAATGCCCTTATCACGGCCGCCGTCGCACCTTTTGTGATGAACACATCATGGAAGACATGGCAAAAAATTCTTAGCCTCAGCCTCATGCTGGTGTCACTTTTAGCCTATGGCGCGCGCGGTGCCCTCATGGCAGGGGGCTTCACGCTGCTGCTCGCCGTGCTGCTAAAAGCACGGCAGATGAAGCGAGACAACACCCTTTCCCTCACGCACATCACAAGCAGCTATCTCATGGGGATAATCGCCGCGGGCGCCTTGGCGCTCCTGCTCCTCGCCACCCCCATGGGAGACCGCTTTCTAGATCTCGGTCTGTCAGATAGTTCCGTTGCTCACCGCTTCAAGGCCTTTAACCTGCTTGGTTATCTAAGCCCGCTCCAACTCATCACAGGTATCAACTTCAGCACCTACAGCCTCCTTCTGGAAATGAACCCCGAGCTGGGCATTATCGAAAACTTCTGGATCAACCTCCTCGCAAGCTTTGGCCTCATTCTGTTTGTGCCTTTTCTTATCTCTTTGGGCATCTTCTTCAGGGGCATGGCGCATAAAGCCTCGCCCGCAACCGTCGCCGCGCTCATAGGGTTTCTGCTTATCGCCAGCACCAACAATTCGCTCAGCACAAAAACCTTGGCTTTCATGCTTTTTCTCCTGCCTGCTCTCGGGCTTAAAACAGAGGCCAAGCGGTCATGAGCACAAACAGTAACACGCCGCGCATGCTCATTATGGTGCTTTCCTCGTTAGATGGCAGCACATCCACAGGCGGGGTAGATACCGTGTGCAGTATGCACCTCGCCGCTCTCCAAAAGTACGGAGACAGCCAACAATCCATTCACATTCTGGCCTTTAATCCACAGAACACGTGCAAAGCAGGGGGAGAGGTTCACCATTTCACCCCCCACATCACGCTCTATTGGCATAACCTCCATCAAAAGGATGAAGCGCAGGGCAAAGCCAAATATCTGCCCAACATCGCCCTGCAGGAAAAAATCATTCGCGCGCATATCAAAACACATAAGCCTGGCCTCGTTCACAGCCACGTCCCCGGCTGGCATCTTAAAAAATATAGCGGAGAGAAAAAGGTTCTCACACTCCACACCTACGGTAAAATCGGCAGACGCCCGCGCAGTTTATGGAATAATATTCTGCACGAATATATCCTCCAGCCGGTAGGTCTCAGCACGGCAGATATCCTGATTACGGTAAGCAAAGAGATAGAAGGTCGCTTAAAAAACCGCAAAAAGAATATCACCTATATTCCCAACCCTCTGGCCGAAAGTTTTTTCTCGCGGCCCATTCCCCGCCCCACGCAAAACAAAACGGTGCATATTCTGCTCTCGGGCCATGTGCAACCGCGCAAGCGCCCTCACGAGGCTGTTATGGCCCTCAGCCTCGTGCACAAAACGCATCCTCATACGCACCTTCATATCGTGGGCAGCCACACAGGAGAGGGCGGGTATCTGGAAGCCCTGCAAAACCAAATCAAAAAGCAGGGCCTCACAAAGCACGTCACGTTTCATGGTCACACAACACCTCAGCAGTTAAGGGATATCATGGCCACCTGCCACATCGGCCTGTGCATGTCGGAGGAGGAGACGTTTGGCCTCGCTCCGCTAGAGATGATGACCCGCGGCCTCCCCATCGTCACCACAAGCGTCGGTGTTTTCAGTTGGAGCGCGGCCGATCTCGCACCGCTGGGGGCGCATATGATACCTGTAGGAGATCCTGTCGCCGCCGCAAGGGCACTTAGCCAAATCATCATGCACAAGGCATTCACTACACCCCCAAAAGCTCAGCATTATCTCAAGTCTCACTTCAGTTTAGAAAGCTACCTCGCACAAACAGAAAACGTCTATCAAAGCGTGCTTCCCGCGCGATAGCCTTTTTTACCTGGGGCCGAGCCTCTCTCTAAAATTCTTGACATCCCCATCCAAAACACCACACTAACCCTATAAGCAAGGTCACAAAAATGTCCCCACTTCTCCTCGCCATCTACCAGCTTATTTATAAAATGCACACTGCAGGCATGCCCGTCGTGCCAGATCTTTTTAATAAAATCTTCATTCGCTTGCTCTTTGGCTGTCACATCGGCACAGGGGCCAAAATAGGGCAGGGGGTCACCCTTGCCTACGGCGGTCTGGGTATCGTTATACATCACAAAGCGGTCATAGAGGATAATGTCACCGTCGGCCCCCATGTCGTCATCGGCGGCACGTCGGGCAAGGCAGGTGTTCCGGTTATTAAAAAAGGCGCCTACCTTGGTGCAGGCTGTAAAATTCTGGGTCCCATGACCATAGGGGCAGGGGCGGTTATCGGGGCAGGCGCGGTGGTCACCACAAATATTCCCGCCAAGGCCCTCGCCGTGGGCGTCCCTGCCAAAGTCATCAAAAAAAATGTCAATGCCGCAAGTTTTACAGGCGTATCAGAAGAAGATGAGAAGGCACACCCCTAGCCGTCTATCTTTCTATCTACGAAAAACCTGACTTCACATAAGCGTCCATCAAATCATCCAGCACGCGTTCTGTGAATCGTGCGCGCACCCGTCCCGCTGCAGCCGCACTCAAAGCCGCCCAATTGTCCCGTACACGCAAAGCAGATGTCGCATAATCGTCCGCAGGTGCCGTTACGGGTAAAACAACACCCGCATCACCCACAACGCTGGCATTAAAACCCTGTTCGCTGCAAAGGGGCACCACACCAAAGCTCATGGCCTCGGTCAGGGCATTGGCGTGCCCTTCCCCCTCATGCCGTGTCGCAAATATAAAGAGATGCTGCACGGCGAGCAAACTCGCAAGGCCCGCGTCGTTCAAACTTCCCGCAAACACCACAGGCAAGCCGTCAGCAAGGTTTTGCAGTTTTTTCATGTAACTGGGCTCTCCACTCCCCACAAACGTCATCAGAACCCGCTCGCCGCGCCCCGCCACATCGCGCACCACATCCAGCGCCGTCTCCACACCTTTTTCAGGCACCATGCGCCCCACATAAATCATGTTAAACGTCTCACCTTGGCCTAACGTCCGGGCGGCACCCATTACCGTCTCGTCCCACACTACATAGTTCGGAAAATATAAAATCCGCGCCCGCGCCACCCCCAATCCCACTAAAAAATCCATATAAACCTCACCTTCAACCCCCACCGCATCTGCCAAATCCAGCATGCGCCGTATCCAAAAACGGTAAAAAGCCCCGCGCCGCGTATAATTTAAAATAAACGTCCCCGCCCGCACATCTAAAAACACACGTTTCCCAAACACGCGCACCATGCTCAAAAGCAAAACTTCCACGACCACAAAATGCCGCCGCAAGGGCGTTATATGCAAAATATCATATCCCTCCCGCCCCTTAAATAATCCCCAAAATACCGTTAAAAACCCAACCGCATACCCCCAAAACCCAAGCCCTCCCGCAGGGTAGCGTATTTCTAAAACCTCCACTCCCCGCGCGCGCAACTGCAAAATCGTGCGCAGGTTCGCTGCCGCATATCCCCCCGCTGCAGGCTTGCCCGCCTCCGCCAAAGGCCCCGCATAAGCTACCCGAACCACCACCTTACCCATGCCCCACCTCGTTAAACTTCCGCACCACAAAGGGTGTCTTGCCATTCGCCCCTCGCGCCAAACGGTCCACGCGTTCAAAAGTCACGCGCATGCCGGCAGGTATTTTTAATGCAGCCTTCTCCGCCAGCGCCGCAAAAACAGAGTCCTCAAATCCCTCTTCCACCATGGCCAGAATATGCACATGGTCCACCGCTTTCTGAATAATCTGCATCTGAATCAAAGGCTCAACCCCCCGCGGAATATGATCA
>Ga0051987_10001621_pt1 | contig 11276 bp, 10 predicted proteins | sample CryGey08umfilter_2_FD_58083 | JGI IMG/M metagenome (GOLD analysis project Ga0051987, IMG submission 58083) | Groundwater microbial communities from aquifer in Utah, USA - Crystal Geyser 4/10/14 0.8 um filter | ecosystem: Environmental > Aquatic > Deep subsurface > Groundwater | place: USA: Utah... | reverse complement strand
AGCTATATTTTTGGTGACCACTATATGAGGAACATGGTGATCTGGTCGCTTCTTTTCGCGTTAGGCCGAAAAGATAAAAAAATAGAGGAATTCCTGAGGTTTAAAAAGTGAAAGAACCATATTTTAAGGGCGAAAATTTATCGGAGCGCGCGCGCAAGAATTTGTTCATACTTGACGCTATCCGTCGCCGCGGCCCTATAAGCAAGACTGATATCTCGGGCCTCATCGGGCTCAACGTCGTCACTGTGTCTAATTATGTTGATGAATTCCTGCGTCATAAGATAGTTTTTGAAAAAGAGTTTGATATATCAAAGGGCGGCCGCAGGCCTTTGCTTTTGGACCTGAATACATCGGCAGGCTATTCCGTAGGCATCGGCGTCAATTTATTGAGCACCATGGGCGTTGTGACGGACTTAAGCGGTAAGGTTATGCTTGAGGTCAAGAGAGAAAAGTTAACCCATACCGCCAAAGAGGCTGTTGATACGGTGATTGAGATCATCACGGAAATTTTAGATAAAGCAAAAGGAGTGCACCCGAAGATAAAGGGTATTGGTATAGCCATGGGCGGCGTGGTTGATTCACGCAGGGAAAAAGTCCGTTGGCCGGAAAGGGTGGGAGATAGTTACCACTACGTTGATGTAACTGTTCCCTTAAAAGACATCCTGGAACGCGAATTTCGTTTTCCAGTAATGATAGAGAATGACGCGACCTTAGCTTGTTTCGGCGAGCAGTGGCTCGCGCTTGAGTCAGATGTCAAAGATCTCGTGTATATGTTCTCAGGCGTGGGCTGCGGCATAATGCTCAACAACGAGATCTACCGCGGGGCATCAGGATGCGCCGGAGAGGTAGCGATACATAGCGACAAAAGAGAGACGCCTTATTTCTTGGAGAGGTGGGAGGCTGACCTCGGTATCAAACAGGATTATCTAAAGGCGATGAAGTGGAATAAAAAAGGCGCGGATGCCTTTGGCGCCGCGGTTGTAGGAGAAACGACTTTATCGGCGATATTTGAGTCTGCCAAGAAGGGCGCGTCTCCTGCCGTGGATGTCATCAGAGAAGCGGGTAGGCGGTTAGGTATCCGTGTAGCGCATCTCGTAAATCTTTTAAATCCTGAAATGGTCATTATAGGCGGCGGCATAGAGCAGGCAGGCATGCATTTGATAGAAGAGGTAAAGGCCGCTGTCAGCGAGTGGTGTTTCCAGGAAACAGCAAATGCCGTCAAGATTGTCCCTTCCAGATTAGGGGAAGCAGCCGCGGCTTTAGGCGCGGCCAGCCTTATTACCCGCCATACCTTTGCCGAGCTCAGCGATTGACGCAGAAAACGTCAGACCGGCGCAACACAGAAAGTGTGGGCCTTGCTGATACCATATAAAGGAGGGGTCCAATTCCTTATAAGCGCCGGGTCTAACCTATTGGTCTAACCCCCTGGCAGATAATAAGTAAACCCCGTTAGAGAATTTTGTTATCTAACGGGGTAAAATGAAAAAAGAGATAAATTTTTCTTGCGTTACTCCTTATATTATGATATATCTACATCTAATAAGGGAGGTGTAATGAATAGTAAAATTAAGATTTTGCTCGTCGGCTTAGCCGTCGTATGTGCTATCTCTTTGGTTATCGCCTTCCAATTAAATGCCGTTACTAAAACTCTTCGTAATCAACTTAGCTCAGAAGAACAAGCATTCGCCCAGGAAAAACAGAGCCTCAACCGCCAATTGGCCGCTTTATTAGAAAGTAAAAAGAAGTTGGATGTTGAACTTGGCGACCTGCGCGCAAAATTTGATTCCCTTAAAAAAGATAAAGATGGGCTGCAGGGTAAATTTGAGCTCGTGACAAAAGAACGCGCCAGCCTCGTAGAGAAGGTCCAGGATATGGCGTCTCAAAAGAAAAAATTGGAAGAAGAAGTAGTTAAGCTTAAACAGTCAGGCGCGGATACTTCGGCCACAGCCCCTATTTCCGCTGGCGGCGTGTCTAAAGACGACGCGTATTGGGCGACTGTCCTAAGAGATAAGGCATCGCTTGAAATAAAAGTTGCCAGCCTGGAAAAAGAGCTCTCAGATGTGCAGTTGAAGACCTCAACCGCCATGGAGGAAGGGCGCAAGCTGGATTTGCAGCTCAAGACCGTTACCGAGGCCAGGGGTGACTTGGATCGTCGGATAGTTTACAATGAGAAGTTAGCCGAGACCTTATCGGAAGATCTAGTCCGTGAGAAGAGGGATAAGAAGGCTATAGTTGACCAACTTGAGAATTTAAGGCGGGAGAATTTTGAATTAAAGACGCGGCTCATGGCTATGGGCGATAAAAAGGTTTCCCTGGAAGGTAAGCTCGTGGACCTTCAGCAGGAACGCGAGATCCTTTCCAAGCGGCTCGCTGAATTAGACCAGATCTTGCAGGACCGCGTGGACCAGATAATTCAGGTCAAGGATGATATTAAGGCTGTGCGTTCCGAGGCCAAAGAGGCCAACACTAAAAATAGCCGCGTTGTGTCATTACAGCCTATCGTTGTCAAAGCCTCAGAAAAGGCCTCTTCAAATAAGAATAAGCCGGCGAGCGCCGGCCAGGTTTTAGCTATTAATGAAGAAAACAATTTCGTCATTGTGGATATGGGTGAGGACGACGGCGCCAAAGTCGGCCAGGCCCTTACTATTTTCCGCAATAGCCAGAAGGTCGCGACAGTTGAGGTCATCCAGACAAGAAAAGAGATCTCCGCGGCGGATATCAAGAGCGTGACTGCGGGTTCTAAGATCAAAATAGGGGATATGGTCAGTTAGGCGAGCCTGCCGGCAGGCCTTGGTTGCTATCCATTCAATAGTAAGAAAAGAGCCTGCGGGGCAAGCCTGCGGGCTTTACAATTTATTCCGCTTATGAAAAAAACTAAAAAAATGATAAGTATTGAAGATATAGCGCTTGCCGCGAGTGTGTCTATAACGACTGTTTCGCGCGTGATCAATAAATTTCCTACTGTTAAAGAAGCGAACCGCAAAAGTGTGGAAGAGGCCATAAAAAAATTCAATTTTAAACCCAATCTTTCTGCCCAGCGATTGGCAAGCGGTTCCAATAATACCATAGGCCTTGAAATACCCCGCTATGAAGGTATTTTTTATTCATTTTACGCCATGGAAATATTCCGAAGCGTAGGCATAGCCTGTGACACGTTTAAAGTGGATTTTCTTATGCATCTGACTGACGGCAAGAGTTCCATAAATGCCTCGGCTATAGGTGGTGTCGTTTTCGCGGATGTCATCAATAATAAAAAGCACGTTGAAGACATGTTGGCATTAGGCATGCCCGTTGTCCTTATGAATTATATGTCAACGGACTTAGAAGAGGCGTCAAGCGTTTCTGTGGATAATCTAAAGGGCGCCAAGACCGCCACGGAATATCTTATTAGCCTTGGGCATGAAAAAATAGCTTTTGTCTCAGGAGACCTCATGACCCAGGCAGCGCAAGAGAGGATGTCAGGTTACAGGGCATCTTTAGAAAAATCAGGCATTGCTATCCAAGATGAGTATATTTTAAAAGGAGATTATTCGCGCAAATCCGCGCGCGCCGCGACTGAGCGCATCCTTGAATTAAAACAGAAGCCTACGGCTATATTCGTATCAAGCGATGATATGGCTAGTGAGGTTGTTACGGTGTTAATGGAAAATGGGCTTAAGGTCCCTGACGATATGTCGATCATAGGTTTTGACGATGACCCTGTATGCCTTTACGGGCCGGTGTCGTTGACGACCATGATGCAGCCTTTAAAAGAAATGGCGCAGATGGCAGTTAAAGAGCTATATTTGAAAATGCAGGACCCGGACCGCGCGGTAAACCGCATCGTGTTGTCTCCGGAACTGATCATCAGGGATTCCGTGCGGTCGCCAAGACAGGGCTAAAGGATGACAGGATTCTTATCTGATATAAAAAACAATTTTTTAGCCACAGGCGTGGGAAGCCTGCCTTTTAAAGGCCCTAAGGCCGCTCTTAACTTCGTATTTGACGATCTTTCTTATCACATTCCGTTCTGGCCTCAGCTTCCGCAGTCTTCTTTTTATGAAAATATGTATGTCCAGTTCTCTGAACAGATACCAGGCATCCATATAGACGAGGAACAAAGGTCTATTTGGGTAGATACCGCGAGCCCCGGCTATATGGGAGAACTTGAGGAGTGTTTTAATAAGTGCCAGGTTTCTGACGTAGGCTACTTCGCCATAAGCCGTAAGTCTGCCGAGAGCTTGTATCTTTTTTCGCAAAGGTTGATGGCGTTGAGCTGGCAGGGCTGGGTGAAGGCCCAGATAATAGGCCCTTTTAGTTTAGGCTTAAGCCTTCTTGATGAAAAGAAGAACCCCATTCTTTATAACGCGGAACTCAGTGAACTTTTGCCTTTGATATTGTCCCTAAAGGCGGCGTGGCTTATAAAGCAGATAAAAGCGCATGCCAAAACAAAAATGATTATTGTTATTGACGAGCCTTACCTCGTGGCCGTGGGGACAAGCCAGTGTTCTACGCCTAAAGAGGCGATAGTAGATAAAATAAATCAAATGGCAAGGGTTATCCATGACAACGGCGCCTGCGTAGGCCTGCATTGCTGCGGCAATACGGATTGGGAAATGGTCATGTCTATGGATATAGATATCCTGAATTTTGACGCGTATGGTTTTATGGATAAACTCTTTTTATACGAAAAAGCCCTGGATGCTTTTTTAAAAAAAGGCAGGATACCGGCGATCGGCATTGTGCCTAATAACGATGAGCTCCTGCGGGAAGGCCTTCAGGAGCGGCTCTTTGATATTTTAAAAAAGCGCGCGTCTTTATTTAAAAATGGCGCTCTTATTACTACGAGCTGTGGCTGTAGCGCGTTATCAGAGGAGTTGACGCGAAAAGCATTTGGCATGTGCGTATCGTTAGCTGAAAGGCTTAGGGGGGAATTTTAACCATGTTTTTAACCGGGGGGTGTAGGATGAAAGTTGCAAGAAGAGCGTTGGGATCGTGTATTATTTTATTTGTGGCCCTTGCGTTTGCGTCTAGTATTTTCGCTCAGGCTGAGACGGAAGTGGAGACTCTGGAAGGCGTTCAGCAAGAGACGGCGCCAGGAGAAGCTGTTATCCAGGCAGGATCTCCGGAGCAAGTTGCACCAACAGAACCTGAAGCGCGAGTGATGCCAACAGGATCCGCGGCGTCGGTTGCGCCAGAGCCCGCGGTACCCACAGAGGCGAAGCCTACTGAGTGGGTTTGGGGAGAAGTTGTCTCTGTTGACGCGGCGAACAAACAGATCGTGATAAAACATCTTGATTATGACACATATGAAGAAGTCCAGACTATTTTAAAAGTAGGCGATAAGACTCTTTTTGAGAATGTTGCCGCTTTAGGAGATATCAAAGCGGGCAATCATTTAACAGCTGATTTTAAAATAGTAGAAGGTTCAAATGTTGCCGATCTTATTGTAGTTGAGAAGGATGCCCAGAGAGAGGGCGCAATCCCGGAAACAGCGGCAGCTCCCGAAACAGCGGCAGCTCCCGAAACAGCGGCAGCTCCCGAAACAGCGGTAGCTCCCGAAACAGCGGCAGCTCCCGAAACAGCGGCAGCTCCCGAAACAGCGGCAGCTCCCGAGGCGGCAATATCGTCCGTGCCGGGCAATGAGACAACCTTGAGCAACTAATGTTTATTGTATCTAATCTTTTGGCAGCTTTTGCGCAGGTCCTGGATGTCGTCTTCACTGTGTTATACTGGATGATCATTGTCAGGGCTCTGATAAGCTGGGTCAATCCTGATCCTTGCAATCCTATTGTTCAGTTTTTGCAGGCTGTTACAGAGCCGATACTAGCTCCTATAAGAAGGCTCTTGCCGCAGGCAATGCGCTGGGGATTGGATATATCACCGATCATTGCCATACTTGCTGTAATGTTCCTTAAGTCGTTTTTGGTGAGGACCCTTCTTGACTTAACCCAGATCTTGCGTTAACAAGATCTGCCCGTAGGGCCGCCTGATTAGATCTCCACTAAGATCTGATCAAGAATGGCGGGATATAACCCAAATTCTACCTATGCCTCACATATCGCTTCTTAAATTCCTGCTTTTAGTAATTTTATTGGCGTTTTCCGCGTTTTTTTCAGGCGCGGAGACCGCTTTATTTTCTCTGGATTCCATAAAATTAAGAAGGATAGCGCAGGCAGGTAAAAGCACTTCTCTCATCTTAAAACTGCTTGAGAATTCAATGAAGTGCCTGACCACTATTCTTTTCGGCAATACGATAGTCAATATCGTCATATCCGCCATCATTACTTCTCTTTTAATTGATTTTTTTGGCAATAATGGTGTCAGTATTTCCATAGGCGTTACTACGCTTATTTTGCTCTTGTTCGGGGAAGTAACGCCTAAGACCATTGCCATACATAATAACGAGAGATTGTCTTATATTTTTTCTTTTCCTTTGTATTTTTTCGGCCGCTTGATGTCGCCTTTTCTGTTCCTATCTACAATGGCCTGCGATAATATCATTTCTTTTTTTGGCCTTAATTTAAAGAAAGAGCCGACGTTGACGGAAGAAGAATTTAAGACTGTTATGGAGATCGGCCATCGCAACGGGGTGGTAGGAAAAAACGAGAAGGAAATGGTTGTTTCTATTTTAGAGTTGACTACAACCACTGCCCAGGATGTGATGACGCCGCGCATGGATATCAAAGCTATCTCAGACGTCTGGGACAGGGAAAGGGCTGTCTCTTTTGCCAAGCAGGTAAAGCATTCTAAACTGCCGGTTTACAAGGATTATTATGATAATATCTTCGGCGTTATTTTTACAAGGGAACTTTTTTTAGAAGAGGCCAAAACCCCTGCCGGGTTGATCAAGCCTGTCATGTTCGTGCCTGAGACCAAAAAAATAAGTGAGCTTATAATGGAGTTCTACAGGCAAAAAGCAAAAATAGCTATCGTAGTGGATGAACACGGCGGCACATCTGGGTTAGTGACGTTAGAGGACGTTTTAGCTGAGATCTTCGGAGAGATACACGACGGCGCTGTGGCTGCCGAGAACCTGATAGAACCGCTTGGCCCAAAAATTTTTCGCGTCGCAGGCAAGGCCCCCATTGATAAAGTGAACGACGATTGCGACCTTTCTATAGCCCAGGGCGATTATGATACGCTCGCCGGATTTCTTTTGGATAAGTTCGGTAAAATACCTCAGGAAGGCGAACGGATAGGAACCGCCGAAGCTGTCTTTACCATTGAAAAAGTATTGGGACGCCGTATTAAGAGCGTCATCTTGGAGAAGAAGTGATAATATTATTGATTTTGTTGGTGTTCTCGTTAATAACTGAGGCCTTTTTTGAAGGCGCGGAGACTGCCTTTGTCTCTATCAATTTTTTAAAACTCATGCATCTGATAGAGAAAAAAAACAAGCGCGCTATGCTCGTCCATGACCTCATTAAGAAACCTGACAGGCTGCTTACGACAACACTTTTGGGCACGAACTTGAGTGTTGTCGTATCCGCGGTTTGCGTAACTGCTATTATTGAAAAATATTATCCAGCCTACAGCATTCTTTTGGCGACTATCATTTTGACGCCTTTTTCTTTTATTTTTTGCCAGCTTTTGCCCAAGGCAGTAGCCCGCTATAACGCGAACCGCATATGTCTTTCTTTGGCCGGCCCTTTGAAGTGGAGCGAGAGGGCGTTTTGGCCGTTCGTCAATTTTTTCGTATTTTTTGCCAATACGTTAGGCCGCGTAGTGAGCCCCAAAGGTTTGAGAAAAAATCCATTTTTGACCAAAGATGATATCAAATCTCTTATTAAAGAGATCTCGCGTGAGGGTATCTTAGAGGCTCACGAGAAAGAGGCCATGGATAAGATATTTGATATGACGCTTGCCCGCGCGGCGGATATAATGGTGCCTATGAAGAATGTGGCGGTTTTTGACGCCGGCGATACACTGGAGGCCGTTAAAGCCAAAGCGCTGGTTTCTGGATTCACGCGTTTCCCGGTGTTAAAAGGTAAGGAACTGGCAGGCATTATAAATATTTTTGACATTTTTTATAATCCGGTCGGCGACTGGCAGGCGTTTATCAGGCCATTGATCAAGATAGAGTATGACCAGAGCGTGGACAAGGTCTTTTCCAGCATGCAGCCCAGTAAAGAAGTGATAGCGGCTGTGTTTAAGGGCCCTGAGATGGCAGGTATCCTGACCATGGAAGACCTGATGGAAAATATCGCCCCTAAGTTAACCCCGGCGAAGAAGTGAGGTATTGGTGAAAAATATAAAATATTTTATCCCAGGTGTTTTTTCGGCGGTCATTCTGGCCTTTTTGGTATTTGCCCCTCGGGGAGTTCTTGCGCAGGATGCCGCGCTAGAGGCTGGGCCGCAGGCCAGGCTATCGGTTACTGTTTTCCATATGCCTACCTGCAAGGCCTGCCAGAAAGTGATATCCGATGTCATTCCGTCTGTCGCGCGGAAATATGGTGATAAGGTCAACTGGTTGTATGTTGACATAACATCAGAATTAAATTATAAGCGTTTTCTGGAACTGGGAAAACAGACAGATAAGCATTTGGCAACTCCGGCTATTGTTATAGGTAAAACAGTCCTTATTGGTGTTGCGGACGCGGCAGACTCCCTTGATAAGACTATTAATGCTGCCCTTGCCTCGCGGTCGTTTAAGTCTTTCGCGCTTGAAGGTAAGGGGGTAGACCTTCTTGAGCGTTTCAGGTCTTTCGGCCCATGGGCTATTGTCGGCGCGGGCCTTATTGACGGCATTAACCCCTGCGCTTTTACGGTCATCGTATTTTTTGTTTCTTTCTTAAGTGTCATGGGATATAAGCGCGCGGAGATGGCCCTTATCGGCGCGTTTTATATTATGGCTGTATTTTTTACATATCTTGCTTTAGGGCTTGGATTTTTTAAGGCATTTTACAGCCTAAAGTCTTTTTATCTTGTTTCAAAGTTGGCTTATATGGGCATAGGCGCTTTAAGCCTTTATTTCGGCATCTTGGCTATAAAAGATTATATTATTTATAAAAAGACAGGCGATACCTCAGGCATGGCATTGCAACTGCCGAGGCTTATTAAAAATAAGATACACGCGGTCGTAGGCGCCTATTACAGGAAAGATAAGTCCGCTGGGAAAAAAGCCCTTTTTGGTTTAGTGTTTAGCGCTCTGGTGGTGGGTTTTCTGGTCTCGCTTTTAGAAGCGGTTTGCACAGGCCAGCTGTATTTGCCTACGATCGTATTCGTTTTGAAAGAAGCCTCGTTGCGCGCGCGAGCCATTTTTTATTTGGTGGCCTATAATTTTATGTTTATCTTGCCTCTTGTCCTCGTTTTGCTATTGGCCCTCTTTGGTGTTTCATCTAACCAGTTTGAAAACTATGCCAGAAGAAATTTAGGCCTGGTAAAGCTGTTAATGGCCGCTGTTTTTCTGGCTTTAGGCATTGTCCTGTTGCGTGGTTTGTTTTAATGAAGCCCCCCCAATTTTTACCAACCAATAAAAATGAAATGCGTCAACGCGGGTGGGATGCCTGTGACGTGATATTTATCACGGCTGACGCTTATTGCGACCACCCGAGTTTTGGCGTGGCTCTTCTCTCCAGGCTTTTGGAAGACGAGGGTTACAAGGTCGGCATTATCGCCCAGCCCGATTGGCATAAAAATGATGATTTTCAGAGGCTGGGGCGGCCCCGCCTGTTTTTTGGTATTACCGCGGGCAACCTGGACTCTATGCTTAACATTTATACCTCCAATATGAATTTAAGAAAGTTAGATAAGTATTCTCCCGGAGGAGCTGTCGGGCTTCGCCCCAAACTTCCTACCATTGTCTACGCTAATAAGGCGCGTGAGCTTTTTAGCGGCGTGCCTGTTGTCATAGGAGGGATAGAAGCGAGCATGCGCAGGCTCGCGCATTATGATTTTTGGTCTGACAAAGTAAAGCGTTCTATTCTTTTTGATTCAAAGGCTGACATGCTTATCTATGGCATGGGGGAGCGCCAGGTATCTGAGCTTGCCCGCCGCCTTAAAAAAGGCGAGGTTATAAATAATATTAATGATATACGCGGCACGGCCGTGGCGCGAAAAGACTTGTCGTTCTTGGAAGGCTTTGTTACTCTGCCTTCTTTTGAAGAGGTCGTAGCTGATAAGCATAAATTTTTGGAGGCGTTTAAGCTTTACTCAGGAGAGCTTGGCCCTTTTTCGGCGCGTCCGGTAGTTCAGAAGGTTGACACGCGTTTCTGCGTCCAGCTTGCGCCTGCGCAGCCTTTGACTACAGAGGAACTGGATAGGATCTATGCTTTAAAATTTACCAGGCTCTGCCATCCGCGGTATGAGGCATTTGGCGGCGTGCCAGCGTTAAAGACCGTGGATACTTCTATTACGAGCCATCGTGGTTGCGCGGCGTCCTGTTCTTTTTGTTCGTTGTCTCTGCATCAGGGCCGCGTTATTCAGAGCCGCTCTGCTGAGTCGATTGTGCGCGAAGCCAAGGATATCTCATCACAGCCGGATTTTAAAGGCGTTATCTCCGACGTAGGAGGCCCGACGGCAAATATGTATGCCGCTACATGCGCCGTAAAGAATATATGCGAAAGGACAGATTGCCTCTGGCCTAAGATATGCCCGAATTTTAAAATTGGCTGCGCTAAACAACTGGAAGTTCTTCGGGCGCTGCGTTCGTTAAAAGGCGTTAAGCAAGTCAATATCCAAAGCGGCGTGCGTTATGACCTTTTACTCTTGTCTGAAGCAAAAGAATATTTTAAAGAGCTTTGCAGTTACCACGTTTCAGGCCAGTTAAAAGTTGCGCCTGAACATGTCTCTGATAAAGTATTGCATCTTATGCGAAAGCCGGCATTTAAGGTTTATGAAGAATTTGTAAAGGCATTTGATGAGATAAACGGGGAGCTTGGCAGCGCCTCCGGCGAAGTGCCCGGCAGGGCAAAAAAACAGTACCTCGTGCAATATTTTATCACTGCGCATCCGGGCTGCGATGCTGTTGACGCCCATAAGCTCGCGCTATTTACAAAAAAGATGGGTTACACGCCAGAACAAATACAGGATTTTATACCTCTGCCCATGACGCGTTCAAGCGTTATGTATTATACAGGCCTTGACCCTGAGACTGGCAAGCCGCTGTATGTTCCTAAAGGCAGGTCCGCGCGTTCTATGCAAAGAGAAGCGATCCAGGGTACCTAAGAAAGCTTCAGAAATACCTAAAAAATTAAATTTAGCCCAGTGCACAAAAATTTGTCGTAACTCATTTATAGTTATACTGTTAGCTAAATTACGTGCCATAAACTTGAGAAAGCTTCATAAATTTTTGT
>Ga0051987_10001613_pt1 | contig 11305 bp, 12 predicted proteins | sample CryGey08umfilter_2_FD_58083 | JGI IMG/M metagenome (GOLD analysis project Ga0051987, IMG submission 58083) | Groundwater microbial communities from aquifer in Utah, USA - Crystal Geyser 4/10/14 0.8 um filter | ecosystem: Environmental > Aquatic > Deep subsurface > Groundwater | place: USA: Utah... | reverse complement strand
ATCATCTCTTTAGTCGTCGTTTTGCCGCTGCTTCCTGTCACGGCGATGATGGGTATGACAAACCTCCTGCGATGGAAACCAGCGATAGCGCCCAAGGCTTGCGTAGTATCGCCGACTTTAATATAGGTAATACCCTTCTGGAATGCGGTTACTTTTTTAGCATCAGCGTAGACCACGGCTTTCGCGCCTTTGCCAACGGCCTCTATAATAAAATCATGCCCATCAAAATTCTTGCCAACAATAGCTAAAAAGGCCTGTCCCTCTATTAGCGTGCGCGTATCAATAGAAATCCCAGAAAAACGCGCGCGCTTCAAACCCGCGATTAGGCCGCCGCCTGTCGCGCTTATCAGGTCTTTTGTGCTGAACATAGCTCTCCGGTAAACCCCGTTAGAGAGCTTCGTTCTCTAACGGGGTAAAGATAGGATCTTCAAAACAACAGACTTATCGTCAAAAGCTAAAGTTTTACCTTTAACGATCTGATATGTCTCATGGCCCTTGCCGGCGACTAAAACAAAATCGCCATCGGCTGCCATGACAAGAGCTTTCTGAATAGCTTTAAATCTGTCGGGAATAACTTCAAAATTATTTTTTTCCATACCGGCTATGATCTGTTCAATGATCACTGCCTGATCTTCGTCGCGGGGATTATCGCTTGTTACAAAACAATAGTCAGATAAAGCGCTTACCACGCGCCCCATCTTAGGCCTCTTACCTTTATCTCTATCCCCGCCGCAACCGAATACAGTGATAATCCTGCCATTATGGAGAATCAGGCGCAAAGATTCAAGAACATTCTTAAGAGCATCGTCTGTATGGGCATAATCCACAAAAACACTGAAACCTTTTTTTGTATCTATTCTCTCAAGCCTGCCGGGCACGTAAGAAACAGCTTCTATGCCGTTCTTTATGGAAACAGGGCCTAACCCTTCAGAGACCCCAAAAGCTACCGCGGCCATGATATTATACAGATTGTGCCTGCCGACTAAGGAAGATACAATATTTATTACACCTTGCGGTATCTTAATGATGGCCTGGCTGCCGTTGCGCGAGAGTTCGTGGCGCATAACACACACGTCGGCGTCTGAAGAAAATCCATACGTCAATATTCTCCCATTCAATGACCCCAGAAGGCGTTGCCCAAAAGCCTCATCCTTATTGATAATAAAATTCGTGTCTCTACCAGCGCATTCCGTGAAAAGCTTCTGTTTAGCTAAAAAATAATCCTCCATAGTCTTGTGGTAATCCAGATGGTCCTGCGTCAGATTAGTAAAGATGGCAGATCTAAAAATGATGCCCTTCACCCTTTCCTGGTCAAGGGCGTGAGAAGAGACTTCCAGGGCCACGTAGGTATCGCCTGCTTGGGCCATATCCTTTATTAACCCATGCAATTCCAGCACCCCCGGGGTAGTGTTATTAGTTTTAAGATTTTCTTCCCGGACCTTATTGCCTATCGTGCCTATAAGCCCGCATTTAATATCAGCCGAATTCAAAATACTTTTTATTAAATAAGACACCGTAGTCTTGCCGTTAGTTCCAGTTATTCCAACGCATTTAACACGCTGATAGGGATGGCCGAAGAAAACGTCTGATATTTTACTTAAAGCCTCTTTTGAATCTTTAACTACTATAAAAGGCACGCGTGAACCCTCAGGAGGCTTCAAAGAGATATCTTCCAAAATGACAGCGCTCGCTTTTTTCTTTACCGCATCGTCAATATACCTGTGGCCGTCTTGCATTGGCCCGCGGACAGCTACAAAGACCGTGCCAGGGGCCACATTTCTTGAATCGCAAGAAATACGCCTAACCTCCACATTTATAAATTTAGGCGGCTCACCCGCGATATCCAAAACTTCCATCAATTGTTTAATTTTCACTGGCTTGCCTATATTTTAGCACATCTTCCGCCACAAGCTTAAAAGCCGGCGCCGAAACAACGCCTCCGTAATAATAAGGCCTGGGTTCATCTACGATAACCGCTATTGCTATCTGGGGATCCTCCACAGGCGCGAACCCTATAAAAGATGCCGTGAACTTAGTATGAGAATAAGTCCCGTTAGGATCTATTTTCTGCCCGGTGCCTGTCTTGCCCGCGAATTTAAAAAGCTTGGACTGCGCTAATTTACCCGTGCCTAACTCCACCACATCCGCCAAAATATCGCGCATGGTCTTTGACGTTTCCGGCGTCATTACTTGCCGTAAAGGCTGAGGGTCAAAACTTTTTATCACCTCTTTCTTTTTATCAATTACTGCGCGCACAACGTATGGCTTCATATAAGTGCCTTTGTTTGCTATCGCGGAAATAGCGCAAGCCAGCTGCAGAGTCGTCACACATACTTCCTGGCCTATAGGCACCGCGCCGATAGATGTCTTAGACCATGTTGAAACAGGCTTTAAAACACCCCCTACCTCACCGGGCAAGCCGACGGAAGTAACACTGCCAAATCCAAAAGCCTTCGCGTAGTTATACACAGCCGTACCACCTATCTTTTGGGCTATTTTTGTCGTCCCGATATTGCTGGACTGAATTATTACTTCGCGAAACTCAAGCGATCCATAGGGGTGAACATCATGAAGAGTATGATTAGCAACGCTATATTCTCCATTTTCGCAAAAAATCCTGTCTTGTGGCACAAATTTTCCTTCATTTAGAGCTGCTGTTGCCGTAACGATCTTAAAAACTGAACCAGGCTCAAAAAAATCTGTAACAGCCCTATTGCGCCTGGACTCAAGAGAGTAAGAAGAAGGGTCATTTAAATCAAACGTCGGACGGCTGGCCATAGCAAGAACTTCGCCTGTCTTGACATCCAAAACGACTATGGACGCGCCCTTGGCATTATATTTCTGATAGATCTTATCTATTTCGCGCTCCGCGATATACTGAATGACCTGATCTATCGTCAACACAAGGGAATATCCATCCACAGGAGGCTGCAGGACATCTTGAAGCGCTATATCCCTTCTTCTCGCGTCCCTCAACACAAAGGTCCAGCCAGGCTCACCCTTAAGGTAATTATCATAATGCATCTCCAGGCCATCAAGCCCTGTGTTATCCAATCCGGCAAACCCAATCAATTGACTGGATAATTTTGAATTGGGGTAAGATCGCTTGCTTTCCCTGATAAAACCAAGCCCAGTCAGATCTTGAGCTTTTATCTTTTCCATAGCTTCCCAATCCAGCTTGCGCGCTAACCAGACAAACTGTTTTTTCCTTGAAAGCCTCTCCATTATAAAGTTCTTATCCAGCCCGATAAGCGAATTTAAATACCCAGCCAACGCTTCTTTATTTTTGACCTGAGGCGGTATAGCGTAAAGAGAAAAAGTGGAGACATTTACAGCCATGGGCCTCATATAGCGGTCATAAATAGCCCCTCTGTCAGGAGAAAGCTGAAGATAATAATTATGCTGTTTAGCAGCCAGCTTCAGGAGGGAAGACGAGCGGAAAAACTGTACAAAAATAAGTTGGCCAAAAAAAATAAAAAGTAGCCCCATAAAAAAAATAAGGACTACCGAAAACCTTAAAGATTTGATTTTAAGTCGCACTTACTAAGATTTCGCTAAACTAATATATTATGGCGCTCATTTGACTGTCTTGGCTTCCGCTTGTTTGCTTGCAAAGATGGTTGAAAAAGCCAAGCGTTTGAATAGAACACCGCGGCTTGAAGTCTTAACGGCCGCTGCCTTTATAGGCGCTCTTGCCGATGCAATGCCTTTGTCAACTTTTACCAATTTATATTTTCCAGCCATCTCAAATCCGTTGTTTTTCAAAAATAGGTTCTTGTCAAGGCTTAGCGGCGATTCCAGGCTGGATAAAGTATATTCAAGCGACGTCTTCTTATCCAAGATATTCTCCAGGATCTTTTCGGTAGTTGTGATCTTATAAGCCAACTTGACGATCTCTGTTTGTTGAAAGACATAAAACAGGCACAATACAGTGCCCAAAGCGGTATAAAGAATACAGCGCGACGTCCTCATTTTAATTTTACCCCTTCCAGAATTTCCTTATAAAATTAACTCCGCAGTCTGCGTAGGAAAATTTCCGAAAAAAAATTTCCAAGCGATTAGACAAGGATGCAAGTCGCTGTTTTTTCATTTGAACCTTTCTATGACTCGCATCTTGGCGCTGCGGCTTCTGGGATTATCTGATATCTCTTCCTCCTGCGGCCGCAGTATTTTTTTAAAAAGAAGGCGGTATCGCCCTGTTTTTACCAACTCCCTAAAATTATCTTTGACTATTTTATCTTCCAACGAATGGAACGAGATCACGCATACGCGGCCGCCCTTATTTAGGAATAAGCTGGTTTTCTTAAGCGCCTCGTCTAAAGCGTCCAATTCCCTGTTAACAGCTATCCGCAAGGCTTGAAATGTACGCGTTGCAGGATGGATCCTATGAAATCTTAATTTATAAGGCAGGACGTTCAAGACCAGCTCTACTAATTCTTTAGTAGAAGATATAGGCGCCTTCTCTCTGCGCCTTACTACAGCCCGGGCTATACGGCGAGAAAACCTTTCCTGGCCAAACCGCCAAATAACTGAAGATATCTCTTCCTCTGTCAGATTATTCAAAAGGTCATATGCCGAAATAAAACTATTGCGGTCCATGCGCATATCCAAAGGCCCTTCGCTTCTAATGCCAAACCCGCGCGCCGCGTTATCAAGCTGATATGAAGATATCCCAAGGTCAAAAAGAAAAGCATCAACGCGCCTGATACTTTTCCCCTCAAGAACCTTATCAAAATTCCTGAAATCATCTTGGACAAAAGTGCAGTGTTTTGAAAATTTTTTCAGATTATCTTGAGCCATATTCAAGGATTCAGCATCCTTATCTATACCGATAAATCTACCATGAGGAGTTATCTTCTCTAAGATGCCTGCGGCATGCCCGCCTAACCCAAGTGTCGCGTCAAGGACAACCATTCCATCCTTGAGGTCAAGGAACGACAACACTTCTTTATACATAACCGGCTGATGTTTATATGTTTGCATGGGAAACCCGCCATCAATTTCTAAGGAAGGCTCCAAAAGCTGGCTGGTTTGCCCTCCTGCACCGCTAAAAGCCATAATGTCTGACCACATCGTATTATTAAAAGAATAATTTAAGTATTCTTGATACTGACATAAACCGAGGATTTAATATCACCACGCCCGTTTTGTAACCTAAAAAATCTACTTCTTTAGACCACACCACGCGCCCAAGCAGTTTAAGCGGGCCAAACCCATCTGGTATCTCAAGCGATATCTCAAAAATAGTCCCCGCGGAAAATACTTCTGATGTGGCTAAACCCATGCCTGAACCACTTAGATCTTTGACAAAAGCATTAAATCTTTCGCCGGTGTTGACATTCTTGACCTGTGTTTTAACGTCATAGAGAGGATTACGAAAAAATATCCTGTTGTCTGTTCTTACGATATTGCGGGCTTCCGGTAAGGCCATTGTAGTTTTGATCATAAGATCCTCCCTTAGACCCCTCCCTTATATGATATTGGGAGGGTCTGCCTTTTCTGAGCTATAAGTTTTCTATCAGCTTTTCAGCTGTGTCCTCAAAAGATTCTAGATTGGATCTATAAAACTCCTGCCACTGGTCTTTAGCCCAAACTTCTATTCTGCTGGAAACACCGATTATGACGACATCCCTTTTGATCTGCGCGAAATCTTTCAAATACGGAGGCAGAAGTATCCTGCCCTGTTTATCAGGGATTATTTCAACAGCCCCGGAAAAATAAAGACGGTTGAATTTTCTTGAATCCTGTTTTGTAAAAGACATGGACTTAAACTTCTGCTCCGCGGCCTTCCACTCTTCTTCACTGAACATAAAGAGGCATTTATCCAGGCCGCGCGTTATATAAAACTTCTCCACAAAATTATTCTTGGCCGTCTCCCTTAATTTAGAAGGCAGGATAAGGCGGCCTTTATTGTCTATGGAATGGGCGTATTCACCGTAAAACATGGAACTCCTTTATGTCCTATTTCAGTGACATCCAACGAAACCTTTCAATAGTGCCGCATAAGGGTGAAGTTGGACCAGATGGTCAACAATTCTTTTTACCACTTTACTCCACTTTACTCCACTTGTATCCAAATTATAGGAAAATTACACCACTTTGTCAAGAGAAAATTTGACAAAATTATGGTTTATTAGATGAGGTTATCGCGGAACTGCATTTAGGATCTTTCTTGCGGAAAAGACATCCTGTTTTATAGCTTTGGCAAGTTCGCTCGCGGAAGAAAATTTTCTATCATCCCTTATTTTCTTTATAAACTGTATCTCCATTTTGGAGCCATAAATATTCTTTCTGAAATCAAGTAAAAAAGATTCAACGCCGCGGCGTGGGCCGTCGGCCCTGCCTTCGGCCTCAAACGTCGGCCTTGTCCCTATATAGGTGACACTCTTGAACGCCTTGCCTCTGGAAATACTATAAGTCGCGTAAATACCATCTGGCACAAGGACTTCATGATAAGGCATTATATTCGCCGTAGGATATCCCAATTCAGCACCCAGCCCTTCACCTTTTATAACTTCACCTAAAATAGAAACATGGCGGCCGAGAAAACGCGAAGCTAACGCAAGCCGGCCTTTTCTGACCAACGCGCGAATAATAGTGCTTGAGACTATTTTATTACCTATCTTAAGGTGCTTTAAGACGTGCAGTTTGAAATGGAATTTGTTTGATAACACCTCCAAGAGCCCTTTGCCGCCCTTGGCGCCTTTGCCGAACATAAAATCTTCACCCACATACAGGGAAACCATGCCTATTTTTTTAAGTAAAATACCTCTGATAAAAAATTCTGGCGTCATAGACGCGAATGCCCTGTCAAAATGAACAACATAGCAATAGTCTATGCCGCAAGCGGCTATGATCGATATCTTGTGTTCTAAGGGAGTTAGGTGCGGGATCTTCTTGAGAGGGTCAAAAAGATGCGACGGATGAAAAGAAAAAGTTACTACGGCGCTCTTTATGGATGAACGCTTAGCCTCGTGGGCCACGCGGCGCAATATCATCTGATGGCCAAGATGAACGCCGTCAAAAACACCTACTGCTACGACTTTCTTTTTGATCTTAGATCTTTTAAGGCTTCCAGTCCCGTATATTACTTTCATGAATATCCTCTAAAGAAACAGCGTCCCGAATGTTAAAAGGCCCTAACGCGGTTCTGCGGATACGCGAAATATAACCACCTACGCATAGTTTTTCGCCTATCTCTTCTCCCAAACGGCGAATATATGTGCCTTTTGAACATTTTACCAAAAAATCTACCTCTGGCAGTTCCATCCGAGAAATATTCAATTCATAAATATTGATCGGCCGCGCCGCTCGTTTAACCTCAATGCCCCTGCGCGCCAACTCATATAGCCTGCGACCCTTATATTTAATGGCCGATACCATAGGCGGCACCTGAAGACTGGGCCCGATAAACTCCAAAAACGCGCCCCTCACATTATCTTGGGTCAAATGGCTAAAATCATTTTTGCTTAATATCTTCCCTTGAGAATCCCCTGTTGAAGTCACGATACCAAGCATTAAGGTCGCTTCATATTCTTTATCAAAATTAACGAATTTGGAAAAAAGCTTCGTCGCCTTTCCCACTAAAAGCACAAGCACGCCCGTGGCCAATGGGTCTAATGTCCCGCTATGCCCCACCTGCTTTATATTTATCTTTTTTCTCACTATATCTACGATATCATGCGACGTGACGCCTGACGGTTTATCTATGATAAGTATGCCTTCTTTCACTGGATCCGCCTTCGCGCCTCGGTCGTGAAGCGATTTACGGCATCTTTGAGAGAACCTTTCATGGTACAGCCGCTCGCCATCTTATGCCCGCCGCCTCCGAAAAACGAAGCCAATCCATTCACGTCTACTTTACCCCGAGAACGGAGGTTAACCCTTACTTCCCTGCCGGCCTTTATCTCTTTAAATAAAAGAGCTACCTCAACACCCTTGATAGCGCGGGCAAAATGAATAATCTCATCAGTCATCTCAGCAAGCGCGGGCTCTTTTTTTATAAGCCCATTTTTTACTTCAAGCCACGCGAGCTTTCCTTTTCGCGCTATTTTTAAAGTCTCTATGACTTTCCCCAGAGCCTTCACTGTGCGGACATCCAAAGACTCGTGGATATGGCGATAAATGCCGTTAACATCAAGGTTATGTTTCAAGAGCTCGCTTGCGGCTAAATGAGTAAAAGATGACGTCGATGAATATTTAAAAGAACCCGTATCCGCTAAAATACCCGTGTAAAGGCACAGAGCTTCAGCTTTATTTATTTTAACGCTAAGGGCCTTAAATAACTCATATACCATCTCCGAAGCGCAGGAGGCGTTTGGCTTCACCCAATTGACATCTGCGAACATTGTGTTGCTTATATGGTGGTCAATGTTCAACAGCAGCCGATCTTTCCTAAAAGCCTTCGCGGCTTTGCCGATCCTTGAAATATCCGAACAATCAACAAGGGCGCCCACGTCATAATCATACAAAATAACATTATGCCTGATAGAACCCAGGCCCGGCAAAAAACCATATTCCACTGGCGGCTCATCCTGATTTAATACTATGACTTTTTTCCCAAGTCGTTTTAACAAACTCGCCAATGCCAGCTCAGAACCCAAGGCATCACCTTCCAGGTTAATATGAGCGGACACCAGGAATACTTTATTTTGTTTTTTTCTTAAGGCGTCTAAGAGTTTTTTTGGCAGCATGCCCGGCCTTTCTTTTTTTTGGTTTTGGCTTATTCGTAATAGCCTGTTGGCTCTTTATCTCTTCAAGCCGTTGTTCAATGATAATGCTATATTCTGATGAGTGGTCGCTCGCGAAGACTATCTCAGGCACAAACCGCAGATCCAGCCTCTCCCCGAGCGCGCGGCGGATAAAACCAATGGCATGTTCCAGGCCTGCCTGAGTATCTTTCCACTTCTGCTCATCCCCATAGACGCTAAAAAATACGCGCGCGAACCTCAAGTCAGGAGTAAGCGCGCAACGCGTGATAGTGGTAAACCCCAATCGCGGATCCCTAAGCTCTTCAGCGACTATCATGCTGACTTCTTTTCTTATCTCCTCGGCGACCTTATCTGATCTGCTCATTTTTCCAACCCCTTATCTTTGAATTAACTTCTGCGCCAAAGCAAGCTCTTCTTCTTTGTCCCTCACCTCTGCGTCTATCTTCGCGTACAATAATTCATCTAATATCATCTTAAAATGAGGCCCGGGCTTGACACCGAGGCATTTTAGATCTTCGCCTTTTGTATGGATACTCTGGCCGTTATAAATAAACAAAAAATCCTGGGCTCTTTTTAAGACAAGCCGGCTCGAAGACAAAGCCGCGGACAACAACACCTCCTCATAGCTCAAAGGCTTAAAGGTCCGATACACCATACTTCCACGGACATTTTTTTTAGAAAGTTCTTTTTCAACTCGCCCGAAATTTTCTCTAAAAGAAAGGATCCTTGAACTCTCACTCTTATGAAAAGCAAGATTGCGCATAGCTTGGCACAGTTCTTTGCGGGCCAAGGAATAAAAAAACAGGCTCATATACATAATGTATGGCTCAAGGTGGTGCTTATGCGAAAAGTTCTCCTCAAACCACCTGGCATTTTTTGCCACTTCTTCAAAAGATCCATGCCACTCTTTCTGAAAACGAAGGCCAGGCGCTAAATACGAAAATCCGGCTAGATCCCAGAGGCGCCTTAAAGATTTTAAAGGCAGGCCTTCTTTGAATATCGGTATCAACTCATCCCTGAGGCGGTGTTTTTGCACCTGTTGCAGCATCTTGCGGCGCGTGGCGCTTTTAATCCACGATAAGGTGGCTTTATCTATCTTAAAATCAAACCGTTGCTCAAACCGCGCCGCGCGCAGTATGCGCGTGGGATCATCAATAAAACTATTAGCGTGCAACGCCCTAATAACACCTTTCTTTAAGTCATTATGGCCGCCGTAGAGATCAACAAGCTGGCCGAAACGATGTTTATTGATAATTATGGCCATAGCGTTAACGGTAAAATCGCGCCTGAAGAGATCATCTTTGATATACCCTTTAAAAACAGTCGGAAGGGCCGCGGGTTTTTCATAGGTCTCTCTGCGCGCTGAAGTGATATCCACTTTGAATCCACACAGCCCATAAAGAGTAGCTGTACCGAATCTCTTGTGGGACACAAGTTTCAGATCAAGTTCTCGGGCGCACTCCGAGGCAAAGGCTATTCCATCTCCTTCCACTACCAGATCCACGTCAAAATTCTTAACGCCTAAAAATATATCACGGACAAATCCTCCCACTACATAAGCGTTAATACCCTTCTCATCCGCCAAAGCACCTGCCTTATGGATAAAACCAGGTATCTCTTTAGGCAGCTCGTTAAGTTTTTCGTAAAACACGATCATCCTCTGGGATGGAACATTTTGTGAATAGACTTTAGCCTGTCTTGCGTCACGTGCGTGTATATCTGTGTTGTAGATATGTTGGCGTGCCCTAACATCTCCTGAACGCTCCTCAGATCAGCGCCTCTCTCTAAAAGATGAGTGGCAAAAGTGTGGCGCAAAATATGCGGCCTCATCTCTTTTTTTATCCTCACCTTCCTCGCGTAACCTTTTACAAGCTTCCATAGAGAAACACGCGAAATCTTTTTGCCCGACCTATTCAAAAAAAGCTCAGCAGAACCTGAGCCCTTTAGTTGGCCTGGCCTTACTTTTTCTAAATACCTGGCAATAGCTGTAATAGCCTTCTTGCCTAAAGGTATAATGCGTTCCTTTTTACCTTTACCAATACAACGCACAAATCCTACGTCCATATGCACATCGCTGACCTTTATGTTCGAGACTTCAGAAACGCGCATACCTGTCGCGTACATCAATTCCAGAATAGCCCTGTCCCTTATGCCCTGAGGCTTATTCAAATCAGTGGACTCTATCAACCTGTCTACTTCGTCAAAACTCAAAATATCAGGGATCTTTTTCCAAAGTTTAGGTGAATCAATATAACTTGAGACATCAGATCTTATCAGCTTCTCACGGGCCAAGAAACTATAAAACGTCCTGAGGGCTGCCAAGTTCCTCGCGATACTGTTAACCGAGAGCCCCTTATCTTTTTCGTGCATCATAAAATCCCTAATATCCTCGCGCGATGTGTCTGAAATGGTTTTTTTAGCCACTGCGTCCAGAAATTTTAAATAAGTATTCAGGTCCCTGCGATAAGAAACAAGGGTATTTAAAGAAAGCCCTCTTTCAACGCTTAAATAATCCAAGAACAGGTCAACGTATTTATCCATTAAATGAGGCCCAGACTTACGGAACCGCAGCTATTCGGCGGTAAACGTAAGTA
>Ga0051987_10001606_pt1 | contig 11321 bp, 15 predicted proteins | sample CryGey08umfilter_2_FD_58083 | JGI IMG/M metagenome (GOLD analysis project Ga0051987, IMG submission 58083) | Groundwater microbial communities from aquifer in Utah, USA - Crystal Geyser 4/10/14 0.8 um filter | ecosystem: Environmental > Aquatic > Deep subsurface > Groundwater | place: USA: Utah... | reverse complement strand
TTTACTCTTTCATTTTTTGCTTGGTATACGGGAGCTGTTTATTTTATATTTGACAATTTGAAACAAGATCATTTATACTTCTTGGGTTACAGTTTTAATAAAATTATGTCCGGAGTATTGCTCTTGACATTTAGTTTTTACTTTGTGTATTATTTCAGAAGCCATATTATTAAACAGGCGACAGAGTTTAAAAGTTTGATTTTTACCTATGTCAAAAACACTTACCAAGTCGTTCATCGAAAAACAAAAAAAACTGCTGGAGAACCAAAAACTACAAATTCTTGAGCAGGTTGCCCACTTAAAAGTCGAAGATCCTTTTGCAGATCCTGATCATGCGTCTGATAACGCCGCCATAGACACTGATGTGCGGGAACAAGTGGGACATGAGACGGTTGAGGCTGAGATTAACGATCTCCAAAAGCGATTGAAGGATATTGAACTCAGTCTTCAAAAAGTTCACAAAGGGCGTTACGGCTCTTGTGAAAAGTGCGGGCAGACCATACCGGCTGTACGGCTTGAGCTCGTACCGGAAGCACGATTCTGTATTGCTTGTGAGAAGATAGTTCGGAAGTAAATGTATCATATTGACTTCATACGGCGTTCCTGATACTCTAGATAATAGATTATATATTTATATCTATTTTCTATACTAGACCAAATAGGCAATGACCACCGTTCAAAAGAAATTGACGCTACCTGGATTGGAGTGCTTGTCATTCTTCTTGGATTTGGGACAATGATAATATTGTTCTCAAATTCTGCGGCAAACCAGAGTAAAGCAACCTCTTCGCGGGCAGAAGTTTCCAATATGAATACTCTTGATTCTAGAGGTACGCCAGTTCCAACGCCCACCATAACTTTTGTTACTTGGAGTGGTACATGGTTTGGTGAAACCGTTCCGGCAAATGTGAGTGTTTATTGCAGAAATGGAGTAGCTTATGTGTATCGGGAGGCCTGTTTGCGTGGATATGTCTTAGATTATTCCACATACGGTTCGTGCGGTTTATTTGAAAAGTATTGTAGGCCTAAAACAACACTTGATACCATATTTTTTTCTAAAGCTTCAAATGCATTAGATGACAAACAGGAGAATGAATGGGTGAAAAGAGCCGATAGTTATTGTAGACTCCCATCAAATACAAACAATGCGCAGGCCAAATGCCTTGATTACTATGACAAAAAAGATGGATACAAAAAATTTACTGTTAATATGTGGGGTAGGGGGGTTGAATGTCCTAATATGCGGATACCCGCAGTAGGAATGCCGACAAATGATGGGATATATGTACAACCAGGTAAATGCTATGTTCCTGATTCTAAGTAAATAATTATTAATATAATACAAACAGAATCCCTGGTCAAAATGACCGGGGACTTTTGTTATACTGATTAGTATATGACCGATATTCCGGCGCCGTTTTTTTTCCACTTTGCCATATACCTTCTCATACCATTTGTCTTCGCACTCTTTTTTCAACGAAACAAGATCTCACCCATTGTAGGCTACATGTTGGGAGGAATTGTTCTTGCGAATTTTTTTGTCGGCCTGATATCCCGCGAGATCATTAATAGCTTTGCCTACTTTGGCATCGTTCTTCTTATGTTTGCCTTAGGGCTCGAAATACAGTTTGATCAACTCATATCACTCAAAAAATTTATTGTGTTAGGGGGCCTTCTTCAGCTAGTGGGCTCAATTATTGTCACGTTACTCATTAGTCTTCTATTTGGATTCAGTTTTTTACAGTCATTTCTTATCGGGATAGCATTTTCATCATCTTCCACTTCGCTTGTGGCAAAAGTCATCCAAGAGAGGGGAGAGGAAGGATCATTTCTGGGGGAGTTGGCCATGGGGATTTTAATGTTCCAAGATCTGGCGTTTATCCCGTTTGTCATCATTTTCAGTTCCATTACCACGAACACCCTGTCGGTCGGGGAGATTTCGTGGCGCATCTTTGTTGATATGCTTTCATCTTCCGTTATTTTATGGGTTGTCTATTACCTTGGCCACCGGATGGCCCCCTATGTGTTTAATAAAGTGGCAAAAACGTCGCGCGAGCTTCTCAATTTATTCATAATTCTTTCTATCTTCGTCATTGCGTATGTTTCAACCATCCTCAAAATCCCCGTCCTCATCAGTATGTTTGTTGCGGGTATTCTTGTATCCCAAACGCTTGAACATTATCACATCTTCTCTCAGATTAGACCGCTTCGCGATCTACTTTCCGTGATATTTTTTATATTTATTGGTACCAATATTAAAATTGCGATGGTGGCTCCGTTTATTCCCAAAATACTTCTCTTTGCCGGGGCAATCATGTTTGCAAAAGCGCTCATTATTCTTATTATTTTTCTTTTTCTTAAATTTCACTCAAAGCTTTCGCTCTACCTCTCGTTATTCTTATTTCAGATAGATGAAGACGCCTTTATCCTCATGTCACTTGCCTATGCAAATAAACTGTTTACCCAGGAAGAATATCTCTTTACCATTTCAACCGTTATGCTCAGTTTGCTGCTTACCCCATTTTTAATCGGAAAAAAAGAAGCGATCCACAGGGGGCTGCGTTCGATGGTCAGCCGTTATCTGCCGTTTCTTCACCATTATATTAATCACCACCTGGATCGCGGTCAGTCGGTCATTGAGGCACTTGAAATCAAAAATCATGTGGTGCTCTGTGGCTACGGGAGAATAGGGTCGCTCGTGGGGAGAGCACTCATGCTCGCAGATATCCCTTTTATCGCGATCGACTATAACTTTCAAATAGTTGAGCGTGCCAAGCAGGAAGGGGTAAATATAATCTACGGCGATCCGACGGACATTGACATATTGGATTATGCAGAGACCGAGAATGCAATGGCGCTTGTTACCGCACTTCCTGATAGGTTTTCTCAAGAGGCGATTGTATTACATGCAAAAAAATTAAACAAAGACATTATTATTATGAGCCGGGCACATAGAAGACGTGATCATAAACGCATGCGTGATTTGGGGGTAAAGGTAGTTATTCAACCCGAGTTTGAAGCATCACTTTCCATCATAAAAAAGCTTCTCCTATTAAAACATGTTCCGCGGGAAGAGATTCTTCAAAAGATAAAATATTTCAAGTTAGAGCAAGAAGGATCATGAAACGAATCAAATTGCGGGTTAACCCCACTTCGCAGGGCTTCGCGGGGCAAGCAAAATCCAAATCACAAAAAATAGCCTATTTAATTGCCGCAATTTTATTTTTATTCATAATCGGAATAATCGGTACCCGGCAATTCTTGGACTCATTGTTTTTTTCAAAAAAAGATAGAATCAATGTGGTGGTTTACGGGAAAGATACGTTGTTTTATTCTTTTGGACGTACGGACAGCGTGAACTATTTTATTTCTTTTTTTCCGGACATAAAGATAAACGTACCCGGCGGATATGGCAAATACCGAGTGGGGGGGATTGGGCGGTTGGCTTTTCAGGAAAAAAACCCGATGCTCATTCAAACTTCATTTTCGGCCGTAACCTCCGCAACCGTTGATCTGTATTTTTATGATAACTCTCCGGAAATCTACTATGGGGCATCCGTTATACCGGACAATAAAATAACCCCCCCCTCGCTCTTATCGATATTCTTTATGCAGAGTAATGGGAATATCTTTGACCGCTTATTTCTTATGTTACTTACGGCTGGGCGCAGTGGAAGTCAACTAACACCCATTATATATACGAGCTTAGATACTGACGGAGAAGATGTGCTTAAGGATCGAGACTTTGGGAAAAAATATCTTGGGTATCTTTTTAATAAGACATTCCGCCGCGAACAAAAAACGGTGCAGATACATTATTCGATCCGAGCGCGTCCCAACAACAATTATCGTACGGCCCTTACCATAAGCCGGATCATCGAAGGAGACGGAATCAGGGTCGTTGATATAACCGAGGATGCCCCTCGTACGGAATGTGAGGTGTACGAATCCGCAGATATTTTTTCCCAGTCGGCAAAACATATCTCGGCATTTTTTGGCTGTCCCCTCCGCATGCGGAATGTTGAGAGTAGCGATATTGCAGTTTATCTGGGGCCTTTGGAAAAAAGTTGGGAGATGGTATACTGAAATTGATTAACGAGTTAACAAATTAACGAATTACATGATTGTTTACATACTCATTATTTTAGTTGTCTCATTTATTCTCGCGTTTCGGTCGATGAAAGATATGGAGATACCGCACGAGCTCAAGAACTTGGAGAAAATAAAACGATTTGCTGGGAGTATTGTGTTTTTTAAAAACAAGGTCAAGCATTATTCTTCCTCTTCGTCGCTCAAGTCTTCCGGCTGAATGTCCAACAGTACTTCTTTTTCTTCCGGTTGATTTTCGTTTACAAGCTTTTCCCATTGATCAACGTGCTCATCAGCTTCTTCCTCAGCTGTCTCTTGTCCATCCTCGGAAAGGAGGGACTCATCAATTTTATGTTGCGGATGCTGGGGAAATGAAATATAGTGAGTAACAGGTCTTCCTTTTTTTTCTTCGCGGATAAAGACGATGACACGGGTGAGCGTTGATTCTTTAATATAGGTCGTGTACAAGCTTTTCGCTTTAATAAACGTGATAAGCCGTTTTGAGACATCGTCAGGAAGCGTTCCAATATAATCTCCTTTTGGAGTACGCACCTCAACCCGCCTTTTTTTTATTTTAAGTTCAATTGGTGCGCCTATGGTAAGCCCCGCAATGACACTTTTTTGTCCGAGATTAACGAGAGCAACCGTCTTGGTTTTTCCGGCAGTTTCAATAAAAAGATCGGGGTCAAATGATATGCTGCGTGTTAAATCTTTACTCATTTTAGATGTTTCCAACACACTAATTCGTTCAATATTTGAAAGCGCCACCGAGTTGCGGGGTTGCAGTTTTAGGGCTTTAAGATAAAATTTTTTCGCTTTCGGAATATCTTTGAGTTGTAGGTATATAAAGCCCAATCGAAGAAATGCACCTTCATTTGCCCCATTTGCCTTGATGATCTGGTTGTTTAGATCTACTGCATCGTCCCACTGTAAATTTATTGCGGCGTCTATTGCCTGCGCTTCAAGTAGTTCAAGATCGTTCATACGTTATAACAATATATATGATTTATTTCGAAAGTCAAGTATAATAAGGACACTATGTCAGGTCATTCTAAGTGGGCAAACATAAAGCGAAAAAAAGGAGTAACCGATAAAGCAAAGGGGATTGCTTTTGCCAAGCTTTCACGCATCATCACTCTCTCTGTAATTGAAGGCGGGAATATTCCCGATCCAAACCATAATTTCAAATTACGGCTTGCGATCGATAAAGCACGTGCACTCAACATGCCCAAAGATAACATTTCCCGTGCCATTGAAAAAGGGACAGGGTCTGGGAAAGCCCTCCTTCGAGAAGTACTGTACGAGGGATTTGCCCCGCACGGCATTGCACTCATGATACAGGCTACGACCGATAATCCAAACCGAACGGTTTCTGAAATGAAAAATTTGTGTGAGATGAATGGGGGAAAGTTGGGAAGTCAGGGCTCAGTTTCCTACCTATTTGATCATTGCGGTATGGTCGAATTTGATAAAACCGCAAATACAGAAGAAGCTGTTTTTAACTTCGGTGAAGCTATGAAAGCAATTGACATTGATCAGAACGAATCCTCATATTATGTTTATTTTCCCTTTCATGAATTTGGAAGGATCAAAGAACATCTTGGATCCATGGTTACCATTACCTCTGAAGTTGACTTCCGACCGCAGTTAACCATTACGCTTGCCGACGATTCCCAGATAAGATCGGTATTGGGGCTTGTGGAAAAGCTTGAAGAGCTTGACGATGTCCAGCGGGTGTTTACCAATCTAGAAATACCGGATTCCTTTCATGAATAATTTACTTCGTTTGGAAAAAAGGGTGAGGTTTATTCTCGCAACAGCGGTGCTTTCTGTTGCCCTTCTCCTATCTACCTTTTTCTTTTTCGATAAGGCATGGCTGTTTCTCCCGCTTCTCATTATTCTTGCCTATGGGGCAGTCTATTTTTCTATTATTGAGGGAATAGAGAAAATTGAGTGGATTACCCTTTTTATTATGCCTGTTTTACTGACGGTCTCCTTATATCTTTTTTATTTTTTATTTCCCGTGCGGTGGCTTACCCGCATTCCATTTATCATATTTTATGCCGTATCTTTTTACGCAACTCTTCTTGTTTCCAACATATTCAACGTGGGAGTAGAGAAGAGTCTGCAACTGTATCGGGCAGCTTTTTCGGTCAACTATTTTTACCAGACAATCATTATCTTCCTTGGCGCAAATATCATCTTATCCCTTAAACTTTCTTTTTTTGAGCACTTTATTATCTTCTTTATATTTATATCTGCCATGGCAATCCATTTATTTTGGAGCATAAAGCTGGATTGGCATTTTGATAAGCAGGTCATCCAACTTGGATTATTGGTCGGCCTCATTATTGCCCAGATAGCGACGGTAGCCTCATTTATTCCGCTTCAAACTTCTGTATTTGCACTTCTTATCACCGCCTCATATTACGGTATGGGAGGGTTAAGCTATCTGCACCTCGATCAAAGACTTTTTAAAGAAACCATTCGAGAATATGTTTTTGTCATCATATTCGTAGCGGCAATCGTAATCTTCACGATTAGGTGGTAAAAAATTTTCGAGCACAACCTTCAGGAGTAGAGAAGTGGGGAGTACGGACGTGAGAAATATGACCTATAGTATACAACTATCAATAATACTATAAGACATATAAAATACTATAGGACTTATATTACACGTACGTGGGAAGGAATTGGGAATGTGGATAACTATTGATGTTAGCCTCAATTGGTCTGAATGCAGGCACCCAATTGAGGGAATAGAAGGATAGATCGGGCTAAATAGATACTGACGCCAGTACCCACAAAACGCACTTTTAGCCTCAAAAATAATGCTTTAGAGCAATATAATAATCTAATTTAGCATATGTGTTTACTACACAAAGAGAGGGGTCAAAAGAGACACTCTTGGGGTTAATTATTTTGAAGATAGGAGGGTTGATAAGTGGGTTGAAAGAAGAATATGGAAGACCGTTGGTTAAAGAGAGAGGGGCACCCGACCCGGGATTACCCCCCTAAAAAAGATATATCCATAAAAATCAAGGGTCGGCTGGCAAGTCAAAATTTGACTGGCAAATACTTGAGGGAAGAAACGTGTATAACGTCGTAAATTGTATCTTTTACGACGTCAGCCAGCCACGATCGGGAGGCGTAATGATCAATGTTCAATAACCAATAATCAATAATTAATTGATAATTAACTGGTTATTGTGTATTGGTAAATGAAAATTATTCCCTATTATTACCACCCTACTTCTCCCGATTGTGCAGATACGGTTTTTTTGGGTTTTGAGGCTAAATTGCTTTAAAGGACTTCTCCACTCCGACTTCACGGGGATGACACAAGAATGCTATAATATTGCTATGGACATATTAAAGGTAGATAAGCTTATTAAGCGATTTGGCGAATTTATGGCGGTTGATACCGTTTCCTTTTCAATTCGCGAGGGAGAAACGGTGGGGTTATTAGGGCCAAATGGTGCCGGAAAAACTACCACCATTCAAATGCTTTTGGGGATTACAACGCCGACGTCGGGTATCATCACCTATTTTGGCCGCGATTTTGAAAAGCATCGCCCTGAAATCCTTCAAAAAATCAACTTCGCATCGGCGTTTAATTCACTGCAAGGAAGGGTTACGGTATGGGAGAATTTACTGGTATTTGCTCACTTATATCAAATCGAAAATCCTTTACCCGTAATTAAAAAGCTAGTGTCCCGTTTCGAGATGGATGATTTAGTTCATAAACGCTATTGGGACATGTCAACCGGCCAACGGACACGTGCGAACTTTATCAAAGCGCTATTAAACGATCCGAAGATCATCCTCATGGATGAACCAACCGCATCCCTTGACCCGGACATTGCGGATAAAACACTTACATTCATTGAAGAATTGCGAAAGGAGAGGGCAATCACCATTCTCTTTACCAGTCACAACATGTCCGAGGTTGCTCGTATATGTGACCGAGTAATATTTCTCGATAAGGGCAAGATTGTTGCACAAGACACCCCCTTAGGACTTACCAAACGGATTCAAGTTGCGCAGTTACGTCTTACATTCAACGACAACAAAGATGCGATAACGGCCTATGTTAAAGAACAAGGACTTAACTTTAGGTTTGACGGAGAACATGTAGTATATATAACAACAGAAGAAACAGCCCTGCCAAAAATAATTTTTGGGTTAAGCAAGATCGGTATATGGATGACAGATATTGAAGTTAAAAAACCGACTCTCGAACATGTTTTTTTACAAATTGCCCGTGGTGAACCGTATGTCTTTGAATAGGATAAAAGCGATACTACTCCACGAGATGCACATGGCCAGACACTCATATGAGATATTTAATGACCTGTTATTGTATCCACTATTCTCAATTATTGTTTTTGGATTTATGACGCTGTACTTGGTGGGAACAACCGGTAAAGTGGTAGCAGATCAAGTTTTACTTGGGATGATACTTTGGCAGGTCCTGAACATTACTCAGTATTCTATTGCGGTTGGATGTTTGTGGGATGTGTGGAGTCGCAATTTGACTAATATATTCATCACCCCCATCACTATAACCGAATATCTTATTTCGTATGCCATTACCGGGACAATCAAGGCATTAATCGTGATTACTTTAGCAAGTATTTTGTCATTATTTGTTTTTCATCTTAATATTCTCTCGATGGGGATTGTAAATTTGTTTTTCATTGTTTTGAATTTAGCTGTATTTGGTTTTTCGTTTGGCGTCATGATGTTGGGGCTCATCTTCCGATACGGTACAAAGATTCAAGCATTCGCGTGGGGACTGTTAAATGTATTTCAACCCCTTATGGCGGTTATTTATCCGGCATCCATTTTACCCGAGCCATTTCGAACAATGTCCTATTTGTTTGCACCTACCTATGCGTTTGAGGCAATGAGAAAAAGCATGGTTGGAAAGAATATTACAGTCGAGATAATATATTCGTTCTTATATAACCTGATTTTTCTTATCTATGCCGTTCTATTCTTTCAGTATATGTTTAAAAAGTCCAAAGAAACCGGCCAGTTTGCGCGGCTGGAGGGATAAAGCGATTGATGGTATAATATACTCATTATGAAAGCACTTTGGGACTATGACCGGAAAGAACTTGAAAAGACCGAAGAGGGGCGTATTTTTATTCTTGAGCGAATGATTAATTATGGTCCGGACGGAGAAAAAATCAAGCTTGCCGATGTAAAAAAATATTGGGATAGATTGCAGCTTGGCACACTTAAAAAACGTCTTTTTCAAAGGCTTATATGGAACAACTAACTCTTGCGACTCCTGAACAGATGCTTGTAATAAAAGAGATCAGTAATCACCCCTCATTTTTCTCTAGATTTTATTTTACAGGCGGAACTGCATTGAGTTATTGGTATTTAAAACATAGACATTCAGATGATCTGGATTTTTTCAGCGAAAAACCGTTTGATATGTCAGAGCTTATGAGTATTATAAAACAGTGGTCAGTCAAACATTCATTTGAGATTATTCTTGATAAATTTGAGAATATGAATATTTTTCACCTAACTTTTTCAAATAAAAAGAATCTAAAAGTTGATTTCGTTTATCATCCGCACAAACGGATTGAGACGGGAGTAATTTGGAATACAATTGCCATCGATAGTCTGTTAGATATAGCTATCAACAAACTCTTGACCATTAATCAGAGGACAACGGTCAAAGATTTTGTAGATTTGTATTTTCTTCTTCAAACTCATTCATTGTATGATCTTATGGAAGGGGTTAAGGTAAAATATGGTGTTAAGCTTGAAACGATCCTTATCGCATCTGATTTTCTGAAAGTTGATGACTTTACCTTTCTCCCCCGCATGATTAAACCCCTTAAACTTGTCGACCTTGTGACCTTCTTTCACGAACAGGCGACTAAACTGGCCAAAGAGTCGGTTGAGTAATCCATAATTCGCAATCTCAAAGAAACAGGCCAGTTTGTGATGCTTGAAGGATAAAAATTTTGGTATACTATGTCTCATGATGGATATTCAAGAAAGAGAAAAATTAGTGGCTGCATGGGTAAGAAGTGCACAGGAAGAACTTGACTTAGCTCATGAACTGCATATATCCAAACGATATACTCATTGTTTATTTTTTTGCCAACTGGCTCTTGAAAAACTACTAAAGGCGCTCATTGTTAAAAAACAAAATACCTATCCTCTCCCCATACATAAGCTTGCACGTCTTGCAAAAATTGCAGGCATTGAATTGACAGAGAAGCAAACAGAAGATTTGAATGAAATTACTACATTCAATATTGAAGCGCGATACGATATCCTCAAGGAGCAGTTATATAAAAAAGCCGACAGTATCTTTACTGAAAAATATTTAAACAGCACCAAATCGTTATTTACTTATTTAATATCTCTCATATGAGAAACGACGTAACGAACAATGATCGAGTAAATAAAGAAATTGAAGCATTTGTTAAAGTACTCCAAAGGCAAGGCATTCAAATAAGTAAAATCATTCTTTTTGGGTCTTACGCGCGGGGAACAGCAGATGAAGCATCAGATATCGATCTTGCCGTGTTATCTAATAACTTTGGTAAGGATAGTATTGAAGAGGCCATGGTTCTTTCTAAGCTGTCGTGGCAGGTAAGTGATCGAATTGAAGCGGTCCCACTCGCGCCAAAAGAAATATCAAGACTGTATCATCCTTTTATTGGCGAAATACAGAAATATGGAAAAGTGGTGTATGCTGTCTAGGGATAAAAACTATTCTTTCTTTCATGAACAGGCGATCAAACTGGCCAAAGAATCGGTGATATGACAATCTAAAACAATTACATTGTTGTGTAGAAGCGGTGGACAAATGGCGCGACTATATCCATTATTAAACAATCACAAATTACAAATAACAAATGACAAATCAATTACAAATTACCAATAACAAAACTAAAAAAGAATTTGATCTTGAAGAACGTACGACAAAATTTAGCGTAAACATGCTTACGCTATGTAACAAAGCTCCTATTTAGCTGATTACAAAGCCAATCATTCAGCAAGTAATTAGAAGTGCAACGAGCATTGGTGCAAATTACCGTGAGGCTAATGGGTGTGATAGTAAGAAAGATTTTAAGAATAAACTAAGCATTTGTAAAAAAGAAGCGAAAGAAACTATGTATTGGATTCATCTACTATCAACTCTTGGAACCAATCAGAAAGAGGAATTACGAACACTATGGAAAGAAGCCCACGAA
>Ga0051987_10001600_pt1 | contig 11335 bp, 11 predicted proteins | sample CryGey08umfilter_2_FD_58083 | JGI IMG/M metagenome (GOLD analysis project Ga0051987, IMG submission 58083) | Groundwater microbial communities from aquifer in Utah, USA - Crystal Geyser 4/10/14 0.8 um filter | ecosystem: Environmental > Aquatic > Deep subsurface > Groundwater | place: USA: Utah... | reverse complement strand
GGTATCACCACCCGCTCCATCTCTGCCTAAACTGGAGCCGGCAGCAACATCTGCAGCAAAACTGGTTCCAGGATTGCCCGAATCATCCGGCAGGTTATTAGCATTGGGCTCGTCATAAAGAAGCGTATCAATTACCGCACCGCTGCCATTTAGGATTCTGATGCCGTCCGTTTCCGACCCGCCGTTCTGGAAAGCTATCCGCTCGACATTCAGATTCGCGCCCGATACTTCCAATTCTCCTATTAAATAGAAGCCGCCGGGATTCAGGATAATGGGATTTTCGCTGGGGATAGTAGAAACATCTTGAAAAGAGGAACCGCCGGCTTGAATTTTCCAGTCCGCTAAATTGACGCTGCTGGCGGTGGGATTATAAAGTTCAATCCATTCATAACCCAAGTCGGTTCCGGCGGGATCGTAAACCGCTTCATTGATCACCACGTGATTAACCGTTCCGTAAACAAAAAACGGGCTTAAGACGCCCACGGTAATATTTATTAGCAAAAATATGCCATTGATTTTTTTCATAATAAATTATGATAATGATTAAATAATGCTTTATTATATTCAAAATTCAAACTGGTGTATTTCCAATTCTCCGGCAAGCCGTGTTTCAAATGATTGTATGAGATATATTGCCAATGTCGTTGAAAATCCATTTCGTTGCGGATAATATGGTCATAAAACGAATGTTGCCATTGAAATGTTGGAATGGTGAATTGGTTGATTCTGTATTTATCAATAAATATTTTGCGATATTCTTTTACGCATTTATCCATTGTATTATCATGAAGGCGAATTTGGCCAAATTCGCCTTCGGGCAAGGTTAATATGTTTATATTCCGAGATGTGTGTCTTTTAATGAATTGAACAATTTGTGAATAATTGTATTTCCCCGTTGGTTGCAACATTAAATGAATATGTTCACACAATACGTTAAACGCATATAATGTGAATTGTTTTATTTTCATACATAATTTCAATTCCTCCACAAACAAATCGCAAAATATTTGCTCCTTAAAATACGGATAATTATCCTTGGTTTTGAAGGTTATGAAATATATGGCGTTATTCAGATATATCCGTTTTTGCGAATTACGATGTAAAATCATTGCCAATAAAAATAAGGGCGTGAAAACGCCCATTAATCTGTAATTTCACCCTATCACATAACCTAAAATACCGTCAAGATTGCCTTAATTGACAACTTGTTTTTACCACATTATACTAACCTACCGGCACATTGAAATCGTTCCCTTCAGGAATGAGGAGAATAGCTGTTATTCTCTTTTTCCCTGGAGGGAAACCGAGGATGGATTAAACCATCAAGGGATCAGGATTAGTCCCCTGACTCTTTCCTTGGACCCTTTGGGTTTAACCATTAATTAAGAATGTCATGCTGCGAACTATTCTTACATTCTTATTAATATTAATCCTCCTCGGAATGTTCTTTCCTGAATTGACTTCGGAAATCGTCTCATGTTTAGAGAAGCTGCTGGCTATTCTAAACGAGTTGCTCTCTTCTCTTTTGAGTGCGATGCCGAACTAAGCATAAAGGACGTATGGAAAATCACCAATTTTGGTTGATTCTCTCGTACGTCCTTTTTCCTTTACCCCGTTAGAAATTTACAAGACGTGGATTTCAGTAAATAATATGCTTAGTAAGGTAAACGTAGTAGAAATATTAAACATTATTTCTCAAATTTCTAACGGGGTTTACGGAAATTATCTGATATCCCCGGCTGCCTGAAGCGAAAGCAATTTGGCGTATAGCAAACCTTGCTTTTTTAATTCTTCATGGTTGCCCTCTTCAGTCAGCCGGCCGTTTTCGATAACTAAAATCCGGTCAGCGTGCCTGATGGTGCTTAAACGATGGGCAATTACAATCATAGTGGTATCGCGCGCCATCTCTTCAATTGATTTCTGGATCAATCGTTCGGAAATGGTATCCATATTGGAAGTGGCTTCGTCAAAAACCATTATTTTCGGCTGGCGCAGTATCGCCCGGGCAATACCGATTCTTTGCTTCTGCCCGCCGGAAAGCTTAATTCCTCTTTCTCCTACCGTAGTATCATAGCCGTTTTCAAAACGGTTGATAAATTCATCGGCAAAAGCCTTTTTAGCCGCTTTTTTTATTTCTCGCATATTGGCTTCCTTTTTTCCGTAAGCGATATTGTTTTTGATAGTATCGTCAAAAATCTCCACGTCCTGCGAAACATAACCTAAAAACTGCCGGTAATCGCTCAGTTTAAGATTACGGATATTTTCTCCGTCAATCAAAATGCGGCCTTTTACCGAATCGTAATGCCTGAAAATAAGTTTAACGATAGTGGATTTTCCTCCTCCGGAAGGACCCACTAAAGCGATCGTTTGGCCGGGACTAACTTTGAAACTTATATCTTTCAACACCGGCTCTTTAGAAAGATAATGAAAAGATACATTATCAAATATCACTTCTCCTTTCAAATCAATGACGGGTTTGGCCTTGGGATTATCCTTGATTTCCGATTCTTTGCCCATTAGGTTTAAAAGCCGATTAACGGCCGCCGAGGCATCGGAAACCCGGTCATAAATCCGGGAAATGCGGAACAGGGAAAAATAGGTTTTTTCGGAAAGAGTCAAAAACAAAACCAAAGAGCCGACGCTGACCCGGCCTTTAATCACCAGGTAAACGCTCGCGATCAAAACCAAAATCCGGCCGATATCTATGGCCATCTCGCGGAATAAATTCAAATTAAGGATAATGCCGTATTCTTTTTTTCCGATGCGTAAAATCCAATCGCGCAGATGCTTGAATTCTTTGAACTCCCGTTTTTCTTGGGCATAGGATTGCACCGTGTTGATGTTGATAACCGACTGACCCATCTTGCCGTAAGCCACATCTTCCAAATAGTGCCGCCTTATCCTCAACGGATAAGCTTTTTTATTCATCCAGAAAGTGAGCAAAATGAAAATCGGAACCACGCTTAAAAAAACGAGGGAGATCTGCCAGTTCAGAAACAACAGAAAAACGAAAGTGACTATCACCTGAATGGCAGTTGGTATCAACTCCCAATAAAGATTGCCGATTAATTCCAGTATTCGGTCGACGCCGCGCTGGATTTTGGAAATTTTGGAACCGGTATTTTCCTTTTCGTGATAACCCAAAGAAAGTTCCACCAATTTTTTTTGCGCTCTGGTCAAAAGATAACGCTCCACTTCGTAAAGAATCCGGAAAATTCTTTTATCAACTTGGTAAGACCAAGCGGTGGTAACTAAATAAGCAATCAACAAACCCGACAGAAGAAAAATGACGTATTGGACGGTCAGTTCCTGCCATTTGACGATGGAATCGATGATTTCCTTGAATAAATAAGGTTGGACAAGCTGAAGGGTTTCACTGACTACGATAAAAACAACCAAGACGATAAATGGTTTCTTAAAATCCTTCAGTATGGCGTAAGCTTTTTTGAAAAATTCTTTTAACATAGCATTAATTTAAATTACCTCCCTTGAGGTTATCGAGAGGGAGGTAATTTCTGAAAATAAAATTCCAGCGACATTTAACTCCCCCAGCAATAACCAAAAACCTGAATGCGGGCGTGCCTTTTAACATTAAAGGCTACGTATTTATTCCGTTGAAGTGGGGTTTTCATGATGGTAATTAGTAATTGAGTTTACAGCGTATCATAAATTAAGATTAACGTCAAACCTAAAAAGGTACTCGATTTGACAGGGACGGAATAATTTTTTAAAGTATCACTACCATAAGCGGTTCATTATACAAATCTAATATAAAGGAGCGTCCTCATGCCACTGCCAAAGCGAAATCGAGTAGCCAGCTATCTACTCATCAGCCTGGGAACCACTCTTAGCTGGTTTCTGTTCTGGGTGTTGAATCGAACCGTAGTGATTGGAATGGAAAATTTGAAAAAGGTTGGATTCAAAAACCTGTTTATGGTCTCGAACCACCGGAGCCTGTTTGACAGTTTTGGGGTAGGAACGGCTTTCTGCTTCCCTCGAATCCTGTTTGATTTCTCGCTGTCCCGCGCTCCCTTTCATACTCCTGACCTAGAGGGGTACTTAAGGCAGAAACTACTTAAAGGAAAGTTTCCGTTTCTAGCTAAAGTGCTGATGCCCATCGTTTCTTTTCTATTCATCAATCTGAAATGTCTGCCGGTTGGAGAAAACAGAAAAGACCTAGGAGCGCTGCTTAGAATTAAACAAGTTCTGCCCGAAGGAATAGTCTACACTTTTCCCGAAGGCACCCGCTCTAGAACAGGGGAGTTGGGGGAAGGGCGAACCGGGGTGGGAAAAATCATCTATGATTGCCAACCTCTAATACTGCCCATCTTTGTGGAGGGCATTGAAGATGTAATGCCTCGTGGCGCGATTCTACCCAGGATAGGGAGATATATAATCATCACCTTTGGCGAGCCGTTCGACTGTCAGGAGTTCATAGGAGCGCCGGACAATCGTGAAACCTGGGAAGTAATTACGGAAAAAGTAATGAGCAAAATTGGCGCATTGGCTGCGTAAAGTTCGTATGTACGTTTCTAAAGGCCTCTTGGATTTATCCTCGAGGCCTTTTTCTATATACTCATTGACAATAAATTCTAATTTCTCTAAAGTACCTCTACCATAAATCGTTCATTTCCCAATCAATCAAACATAAGGAGCACGCTATGACTCTACCTAAACGAAACGGGGTAGTAACCTACGTGCTCAACCTTCTGGTGGGCACGCTTGGCTGGTTTTTTTTCTGGGTGCTGAACAGAACCACTGTGATTGGGGTCAACAACATAAATCCCAACTGTATTTACCTGTTTGTCTCTAACCACAGATCCTTAATCGACAGCTTTCTGGAAACAATCGCTTTCTGCTTTCCCAGAATACTGTTCCACCCGAGCATTGCTCCGTACCACACCCCAGACGCCCAGAACTACCTGAAAGCCAAGATCTTCGCTGGACGCTCCAAATTCCTGGCTAAGTTGCTAACTCCTCTTACCACCTTCTTGTTTATCCACCTCAAATGCCTTCCCGTTAGCAATGGCCGGAAAGATTTGCACGCTTTAAACATGGTAAAAAGCATTCTGTCTCGCAGCTCCGTGCATGTGTTTCCTGAAGGCACGCGTTCCATAACCGGCGAGCTGGGCAAACCCCGCGATGGAATAGGCAAAGTAATCTATGATGTCCAGCCGGAAATTCTTCCGGTATTCGTGGATGGAATTGACCGGGTACTGCCGCGTGGCGCCAAATTCCCCCGTCTGGGAAAAAGAATTACCGTGGTATTCGGCGAACCGTTCAATTGCCAAGAATTCAAGAGTCAGCCTGATACCCGCGAAACTTGGCAAGTGATTGCCCAACACATTATGGGTAAAATTGCCCAACTCGCTCCCAAAACCCAAACTTAAAAAGCCTCTGTGGATCGTTTTTCACGGAGGCCGTTTTCTTTCTACTGAAAGGATAGCTTTTTAAGGATAAGCAATGTTGTCAGGATTAGCGATATGCTCGCCCGCACCCAATGCGTCTGTTCCTACCTCTAAAGAATAGGCCAAGTCATAATATTTGGCCGGCAGCGCCCCAATCGGAGTGTAGACGTAATCCATTCCGCCCGGGGTAGGATTTTTGGGCAACGGGATTAAATAACCTTTTGTTACCACGTCTTCCACCTTTTCCGGATAGTTACCTTCCACGTCATTATGCATCTTCAAAGCGGTTCTTATTGCTTCAATGTCAGCCACCCGTTGTTCGTCTCTTGCCTTGGCTTCGGCGCTGACAGCGGAATTACTATTCTCCGTTGTTTCTGAATTCAAATTTAATTCATTGGCGCTATTTATGTTTTCGTTAGAGGAATTGATTAAATTACCATTTAATTCCACCTTACTATTGGAAAACACCATATACAAAAACCAAGCGATTAGAACAATCCCGACGATAATTAAAACAGCGGAAATTATCTTTTTAAGAGAACTGCCGTTGGTTGAAGGTTTTTGCTCTTCCATATAATTATTATTAATGCTAACTAGGTTAGTATATCAAATTTGATATAAAATTAGAAGTTGCCTATAATGGGTTACCGCACTGTGTTATAATTTAATAATTAGCCGGGATGGGTCTTCGCTGCCAGCGAGGATGCAACTGCTTGCATCAGAGCAGGCGAAGACGGGTTGTGCGATGCCTTCGGCCGCACAACCCCGGAGAAACTGGTATACACGCATGGTTTACCTGCCCGCCGAACTTGCCGAACATATCTTAAATATTAACTAAGCTATTGCCTGCTGGGATGGCGGAACTGGTATACGCGCAGGGTTTAGGACCCTGTGAGTGCAAACTCGTGGGAGTTCGATTCTCCCTCCCAGCACCACAATTTAAATTGAAGTTCGGCAAGGCAGGCGGGGGACCATGTATCGAAAGATATGATAGTTTCCGCCCAAGGCGGATCCCGCATACTTTGGAATTTTAATAATAATGTACGGGACAAGTCTCTCCCGCGACACCAAGCTTGTAATAAACATTCAACTTCTATGCCAAGAGTCTTTATCATTCACGGATGGGACGGTTACCCTGAAGAAGGATGGTTCCCCTGGTTAAAACAGGAACTGGAGAAAAATGGTTTTAAAGTACACGTTCCTCTAATGCCTAATGCTGACCAGCCAAGGATTAATGAATGGATTCTTAAACTAGCTGAAACGGTCGGCCAGGCGGATGAACAGTGCTATTTTGTCGGGCACAGTATTGGCTGCCAAACCATTGTCCGCTATCTGGAAAAATTACCGGAAAATATTAAAGTGGGCGGCGCCGTGTTTGTTGCCGGCTTTTTTAAACGGCTCACTAATTTAGAAGAAGACGCCGAATCTCAAGAGACCTACCGCCATTGGATTAATGCGCCAGTTGATTTTACTAAAGTCAGATCTCATTTAAATAAGAGTATTGCCATATTCTCGGACAATGATCCTTATGTTTCTTTGGACAACCAGATTGATTTCAAAGAAAAACTGGGATCGGAAATTATCATTGAAAAACAGATGGGCCATTTCAGCGGGCCCAGTGATAACATCTTGGCGCTGCCCATTGTTCTAGAGGCTGTTTTAAAAATAGCAGCATAATCACTCAAACCAACCATCTTTCCTAAAAGGAGCTTGCTCACAAAGCCGGCTCCTATTTTTATTTACCCCCACACCTGAATATGATTAATCCCAAACATTATTAATGTTATATAAAGAGAGTTTGTATTATATTCACAAATAACGAAAATAAGTTCAGGTGTGGGGGTAAATCCTTGATTTTTCAGTAACGATAAATTAAGATAGCTGTACAAAAACAGTCGCTCTTCGAAAAACAAACACCGCAAGGAGGTGAGATTATGAACATCTTGAGCATGAGAGCGGAAGATCTTCCAGCTCTCAGAGTGGAAGACGTCAATCGTCCCTTAACGCCTGAGGAGATGGTGCACTTAGCCAGAATCGCCGGGGCATTTTGGATTTATGATTACGAGGCGTTAAAACGAGGAAAAGCAGGAATGCACGCCGTCTTAAAATCTGGACGGCATAGCGATGGTTTCTTCATTTCTCGTATCCTGCTTGCTCTGGAAAACATCCGGCTGATCATTTCCGCCCAGATGACCATGAGAATCATGGAGGCGTTAACCGGGAGCGATCTACCCAGTTGCGTTGCCGGCGTTCCGGATGGAGCAACCAAACTCGGGCAGGATATCGGTCGGGCTTTAGGGATACCTTTTCTTAAGATGGAAAAGACCGATCGGATTTCACTCCTGATGCCGATAAATCCAAAAAGTCTGATTTTACTGGTAGAAGATTTCTGTACGCGCGGAACCGGTTTCACTGAGGCGGTTAATGTCATCAAGGCATCCCAACCATTGGCTCGATTCGTTCCTTACAACCCGGTAATCATCAATCGTGGCGGGCTGAAAAGATTCGCTGTAGAAAACGTTGGCGAATTTGAAATCCTGCCTATTGTTGAACATAGGGTTGATGACTGGGAACCGGAAGATTGCCCTCTTTGCGCCAAAGGATCTGTACCCATCAAGCCCAAAGCGACGGATGAAAACTGGAGGTTAATCACCGCCTCTCAACTGTAAGTGCCATTCGATCCTTCTTACTTTCCGTTACCCGTCCAAAGATTGCTGGATCATTTTAGCAATCCGCGGACGGTTTTTTATTGACAAAATATAAGCTAGACCACGTTTTTCTTAAGCCAAACGAACAATAAAATACTCCGTAGGCGAGACGCCGGCGTCTCGCCTACAAGACAAAACAAAAAAATTTGCCTTTTATTTATTTTTAATTTAAGATAACTAGCCATGCTTGCCGTGAGCGGAACAAAGGCTTCAGCCTCTAATCAAAAAGGGTAACGATCAGAAGCTAAAGCATCTGTTTTCCCAATTCTCGCACATTTCACAATCAAATAAATTAACCACTCACCATCAGAGAGAAAGGAGAGTGCCTCGTGGAAACCGTACAAGTAATTTTAGGAAGCGAGAGCGATCTGGAAATCCTTAAAAGCTCCGATCTGCCCAAGATTTTGGAAGGGCTGGAAGTGTCGTGGGAATGCCACGTTATTTCCGCCCACCGCAATGCGGACGACCTGCATGACCATTGCCAACAGGCCGTTGCGACCGATTCCAAAATTTTCATCGCGGCAGCCGGAATGGCCGCCGCTCTGCCCGGAGCAATTGCCGCCATCACTAAAGGGCAAGTTCCGGTAATCGGTGTTGCCCTGGAATCCTCCGATGGATTCTTAAGCGGAATGGACGCTTTGCTTTCCATGGTGCGCATGCCGCCCGGCGTGCCGGTAATCACAGCGGGCATAGGAAAGCCCGGCCTGAAAAATGCCGCTCTGATCGCCTGCCAAATTCTCGCTCTGACCAGTCCGACATTCCAACTCACTTTTCAAAAATTACTTGCCGCTAGTGGCAAAAAACCAAGAATCGGAATTAAATCTGAAGTAGTCTCACAGAAAGGAGTAAAATAATGGGAGCAATTATTCCCATCTCCGTAGCTGATTCTCCGTTGAGTCAGCAACTGATTCAAGCGGGTTTGACTCGCCTTCACCAAGGAAAGGTTCGCGACACTTTCCTTCTTCCTAATCCCCTATTAGGAAAGCGCTCTATGGAATTGTTTGTTCGCGATTCCTTCCTTCCTCCCGATTGCCAGTTGCTTTTGCAGTTAGCTACTGACCGAGTCAGCATCTTTGACTTCGTTCTGCCGGCGCTGGTTCAGGACAAAGGTCAAATTCTGACCGCCCTAACCGTTTTCTGGCTTAAAGGACCGCTTGCCGAATTCAACCACCACCTAGTAGCCGCCGGAAAAGAGATTGACCAGTATCTTCCAATCGCCCTACGAAACAACTCCGCACTGCAAGCCAGCGCACTGGTAGTGAAAAAACTTAAGATCGTTCCGGTGGAATGTATCGTCCGCGGATATCTGACCGGCTCCGGATGGACTTCGTATCAGAAAAACGGAATGGTCTGCGGTATCCAACTGCCTAAAGGACTGCGGAATGGCGATCAACTGCTGGTTCCTATCTTCACCCCTACCACCAAAGCAGAGTCTGGGCACGATGAACATCTTGACGCTCAAGCAGTAGTAGAACGTTATGGGACTTTTCTCCGGGCACTCTCGCTGGATATTTACAATGCCGCGGCAGAGTATGCCAGATCGCGCGGCATCATCATTGCCGACTTCAAACTGGAATTCGGTGACAATGGAGTCTTGGCCGATGAAGTGGTCACGCCCGACTCTTCCCGCTTCTGGCACAAAGATGATTGGGAGGCGGCCCTTGCTAAAGGTGAAACTCCTAAAAGTCAGGACAAAGAGTATGTTCGCGACTGGGGAAGGGGCATGAAAACTCCATTTGTACACGTTCGTTCAAAAGGTTTCACCGGTATGGAAATCATCGGGCCCACGGTTACTGGAATCCAAAACCTGAACCCAAAATACTCCGAACATCTTAAATTCATTGGTAGCCTCGAAGTTCCTAAAGAGGTGCTCATTGAAACCGCTGGCCGCTACCGTGATATTTTCCAACAGCTCACTGGGTCAGATCTGCATGATTTCCAGCTCCAAAACCTGGGGATAATTGGCTAACAACAGCCGAAAGATACCCTTTGCGGCATCCGTAATCACTACTGGATGCCTTTTTCTTTTTAGCTAACCTTGGCTATTCTTGACACAAAATTCGCTTGAGAGTATAATAATTGTGCCAAAATAAAAACAGATATATCTAAATAATTCAGATCTAAAAAATGACTCAGCAAACTTTATTCTTAACCCAAACGGCGACATGATCCGCTAAAGCTTTTTATGCTTAAGTAAAGAGTAAGGTCGCTGTCGAAGCGACATTTTTGTTCTAAGCGAAGCTTAAAAGAACCCTAAGCGTAGTCAAGGGGCTTCAACATCAAAATTATATTCCTTATATATAGATAATATTCCAGAAAGAATTCCCGGATGCTATCTGTAGATAAGGCTGGCAGTTTGACAACTGAATAAGTAATTAACAATACCGTTAATTGCAATTAAAAAAATAATCCACGAAAACATTTAGTATCTTTCGTGGTTACGATTAAGCAAATAAGGGCAAATGGTGGATGCCTTGACATCAAAAGACGATGAAGGACGTCGTAGCCTGCGATAAGCCTCGGGGAGGTGGCAAGCGACCTTTGATCCGGGGATTTCCGAATGGGGAAACCCATCGAGCTCACGCTCGATATCATTAACTGAATTCATAGGTTAATGAAGACAACCTGGGGAATTGAAACATCTTAGTACCCAGAGGAACAAAAAATAATTGTTTAATTGTAATGAGTGGAAGGTTGTTCCCACACCTTTTAGCCGATTATTTATTAAATGTATAAGTTTGCACATATTTAATAAATAATCATCTGGTTAGCGTGAAAACGCTTCGGCTAAAAGGTGTGGGACAACCGCAACTTACTACTCATTACTTTTGAACGCATTCCCCCAGTAGTGGCGAGCGAAAAGGGAACAGCCCAAACTTTTTAAGCTTCTTCAAGATCTTCGGATTAAGAAGAGGGGTACAAGCCCTTATGCTTAGAAAGCGTTGTGAGGTAGTTACGTCTAGAGCTTGTAATCTAGGATAGAGTCTAACAAACGAAGCTTCCTTAGTAGAAGAGTCTGGAATGACTCACCATAGAGGGTGATAGTCCCGTACGCGAAAAGGGTTTTGTGCTCTATTGTAATTATCCTCGAGTACCATGAGACCCGTGAAATCTTATGGGAAGCAGTCCCGCCTATGGGATAAGGCTAAATACTTTTGATGATCGATAGTGAACTAGTACCGTGAGGGAAAGGTGAAAAGCAGGCCGGTGAGGCCGATG
>Ga0051987_10001598_pt1 | contig 11338 bp, 21 predicted proteins | sample CryGey08umfilter_2_FD_58083 | JGI IMG/M metagenome (GOLD analysis project Ga0051987, IMG submission 58083) | Groundwater microbial communities from aquifer in Utah, USA - Crystal Geyser 4/10/14 0.8 um filter | ecosystem: Environmental > Aquatic > Deep subsurface > Groundwater | place: USA: Utah... | reverse complement strand
TAATGCAAATTATCCCTGTCGCTGTTTATGCTTTGGGTTGGGGCAGATAACATATAACATGCCTTTACGTTTGACCATTTTACATTTGGGACATCTTTTTTTTATCGATGATTGTATATTCATAAGTATTCTAAATTACATGCGGTAGGTGATTCTTCCCCTATTTATATCGTATGGGGTCACCTCAGCGCGCACCTTGTCCCCAGGCAAAATTTTTATATAATTTTTTCTCATTTTGCCGGAAAGATAACAGAGTATTATTTTTTCAGAATTAAATAATTTAACCCGAAAAAGAGTATTAGGAAGGTTTTCGACTACCTCTCCCTCAACTATTACTACATTATCCTTCATAAAGATATAATTGTACCACAAAATTAAGTTAAAATAACAGTATTTTTATCTGTTATTGCAACCGTGTGTTCAAAACACGCAGATAAGCTTCGGTCTGCTGTAATTATAGACCAATCATTCCTTTTTTCGTATGCTATCTGTTCTGTCCCCATGGAATAAATTATCTCAATCGCAATAACCATACCTACCTTTAGCCGTACGGTCTTTTCAATTGGCTTATCCACGAATCCGGGGATGAACGGGTCTTCGTGAAGCTCATGGCCTACTCCGTGACCGGTCAGCTCTTCCATTACATGATATCCATTTCCGTAAATATTTTTTTCAATTTCTTTTGAAATCACACCAATGTGCTGTCCCACCGTTGCCTTTGAGATAGCTCTTTCAAGCGTACGCTGGCCTACCTGTAGAAATTTCTTTACCTTTTCGTCTCGACATGCACCAACCACAAATGTCGTTGCATAGTCTGTATGAAATCCCTGATAATATGCACCAATATCTATGGTCAATACGTCCTGATCTTTTAATATTTGACCGCTTGGCGGTGTATGTACAACCTGTTCATTGACTGGTAAACAAGTCGCCCATCTATATCCCTTTACCTTATTAAATGAAATGTCAACATGCTGATTCTGCAAGAGGCGTACTGCCGCATCTTCCACCATCTGGGTCGTCATGCCCACTTTCACAAAAGGGACAAGCATGCTGGTCACTTTTTTTAATCGTCTGCCCCCTTCGGCCATATATCCAATCTCTTCATCGGATTTATAGGTAATCATTGCTTGCTTTGGTTTAAGTAAAGTAGACTTGCCGATATACTTCTTCCAATTTATCGTGCAAATCGTCAACTGAATAATTATTCTTTACCAAAAAGTCGGCATAAGCGATTGTTGGGCCCATGTTGGTGCCAATGAGTTCATTTACATCACGAATTTCTCCATATAGTTTTGATCGGTACGTACGCTTTGCGCTTCTTTCGTACCTGGTTCTTTTATCAGCGTGAAGCGCAAGAATAAATATACGCACTTTTTTCAAGACCTCCTTTAAGAAAATATATTCTTCCCACGATCGCATTCCATCAATAATAACTATGTTATCTTTTTTTAATGCATCCTTAATCTTCTTTTCATTCAAAATAGCAAATGCTTCTTTGCCATATTTTATCCGTAGATCCTCCCTCACTTTTTTATGGACCGCTTCTGTGTGTTCTAATTTTTGTTCATCAATGTAGTCGTTCACAATTTTTCCGAACGAAATAACCGGTAATTTTTTATTTGCAAAAAACTGGGCGGCTTCAGATTTTCCCGCCCCCGGAAGTCCTACCAGTGCGATGACCGATTTGTGTTGTTGCTTCCATTCTAAAACCTGATTCTTTATTACTTGCTTGCCCAAGTTTTCCAATATTTGCTTGTTTACTTCATGGATTGGTTTTGTTCCGTCGATATCAATAAGCTTGTTCTTTTTTTCATAATATTCAATGACCGGTTTCGTAAACTTATGAAACATTTCAATACGTTTTCGAAGTGCGGGAAGAGTTTCATCGTCACGCTGTTGGTGCCTATTAACAAGTCTCCATAGCGACTCCTTATCAGGAATACGCAAATAGATGACCTTATCGACGTTGTTTGAAAACTCATCCGCCTGTTTAAGGGTTCTTGGGAACCCGTCAAGGATATAGCCGCGCTTGTATTCCGGCCGGGAAAGATAGGCGTTGACAATTTCAATTGTTTTATGATCGGGAACCAAGGCCCCTGAATTGATTGTTTCTTTCATATAGCGGCCGAGTGCCGTCTTTTCTTTGGCAATTTCCCGGAAAATGTGCCCGGTTGAAAGATAGGGGATCTTAAACAACTGAGATAGAATATTACCCTGAGTTGACTTCCCCGATCCTTGAATGCCGATTAATACAAGTTTCATATATTATAAATTAATCAAGTTTTTTCTTTTCTTTGTGACTCGTATGTTTCTTACATTTGTTGCAATACTTTGCAAGCTTTACCGGGTTCGGTGTGTTGACTTTATTTTTTTCAACAACATAATTTTGTTTATTGCATACTTCACAGACTAATCCGATCAGTACGCGGGACCCTTTTTTTGCCATATGAAATTAAATTAAGAAATGGTAATAATATTAAGCTTGAAATTTGTCGTAACTCTTCATAATAAGCTGTGCTTCCATCATCTTAAATGTCTCCAGAATCACCGATACCACGATAAGTATCCCCGTTCCTCCTATTACCAACCCACCGATGTTGGTGATCGATGAAACAATGGCGGGTAAAATTGCAATGATTCCTAAAAATAGTGCGCCCACACTAGTGATTCTATAAACTATTTTTTCAAGGTACTGCTTTGTTGCAATCCCCGGTCTGATGCCCGGAATAAAACCACCGTTCTTCTGTATCTCCTCAGCAATTTTTTGCGGATTAAATACAATTACTGTATAGAAAAAGGTAAACCCTATTACTAATATAAAATAGAAAAAATTATATAAAAATCCGGAGGGATTAAACGCGTTAGCTAAAAAAGTTCCTATTGCTGCGGCTGTTGGATTTTTTACATACCGTAAAAAATTACCGATAAGCTGAGGAAAAAGCACAAATGACACGGCAAAAATAATTGGTATGACACCTGCCTGATTTAATTTAAGGGGGAGAAAGTTTGTAGCTCCCTGATATACCCTATTTCCTTTGATACGTTTCGCATAGTAAACAGGAATTTTGCGAATTGCTTCATTAATAAACACAACGGTTGCGATAACAAGAATTGAAAGAAGGACAAAGACAATAAGGTTAAAAAACAGTTCCTGATTAATGGTCGTAAATGTCCGACTGACAATAACAGGTAATCTCCCCACAATACCAACGAAGATAAGAAGAGATACTCCGTTTCCCATACCAAATTCGGAAATAAGTTCACCGAACCAGACCAAAATAAATGTCCCTGCGACTAAGGTAAATATAAAAGAGAGAAACTCAAGCGGTGAGAGACTGCCAATGATCCGCTGATTTTTCAATAATACAAAAATACCTATTGCCTGTACGATGGTCAAGGGTACCGTTAAAAAACGCGTATACTGATTCATCTTAAAACGACCATATTCTCCTTCTTTTGTCAGCTGTTCCAATTGAGGAAAAATTGCTGAAAGAAGTTGAAGGATGATGGAGGCGTTGATATAGGGATTTATTCCGAGTGCCATTACTGAAAAATTGACAAGAGTACCACCTGAAAAAATGTCCAGAAGTGACAAAAACTGATTCTGTGAAAACAATACGCGCAGCTTTGCTAGATTTATCACAGAGACCGGCATGAAAGCAAAGATTCTGAAAAAGAGAAATATGAGGAGAGTAAACCACAGCTTCCTTTTGAGTTGAGGATCATTGAGTAAAAGTTTTAATTTCTCTCCGATTTCTTTCATACTGACTCAACCGTACCACCAGCTTTTTCTATTGCGCTTTTTGCGGCGGGGGAAACTATTAATCGCACCGTTAATTTTTTTTCAACTTTCCCGTTGGCAATAATCTTTATTTTCGGAAGCCTGACTGTTTTGTCTACTAAATTCAATGATTTAAGCTTTTCAACATCAACCATATCACCATCAGAAAACTGATTCAGATCTTTCGTATAAAATACATACACATTATATTTACGAGCTCTATTTCTTCCCTTACCACGAAGTAACGGGAACCGCTTGACCAATCTCCCCTGGCCTCCTTCAAAGCCAAGAGGAATATTTTCACGAGCTTTTTGATGACGAGTGGTACCACGTCCTGATTTTGCACCACGACCGCTTCCCAAGCCCCTTCCGCGAATTTTTTTTGACTTTTCAACAATGCTTGTGAGATTGGTAAGTATGCGTGTCATTTATCTTTTTTTTCTTCAACTGGTAACGATCTGGCTTTTAATGATTTGAGTGCCTCCATTATTAAATACGTATTGACTGTTTGATTGCGTGAGCCGATGATTTTGCCCGAAGCATTGTGAATTCCCGCAAGATCAAAGATAACTCTGGCTACACTTCCGATTTTGAGTCCGGTTCCTTCAGGTGCAGGCCTCAGCAGTACAAATCCGGCCTTATATTTTAGCTTTACTTCATGAGGAATGGTAGATTTATAAATCGGAACATCTAACATGTGTTTTTTCGCCTGCGTTACCGCCTTCCGTATCGCTTGGGGAACCTCAAGTCCGCGACCCAAGCCTATTCCAACACTTCCCCGCCCGTTACCAACTACGACCAATGCTGAAAAGGTAACATAATTTCCTCCGGTCGTTTTTTTTGTTACCCGCTTGATGGTGAGGATCCGTTCTTCTAATTTTGTTTCGTCTTTTTGTTCTATCATATTTCTAATCCTCCGTCGCGCAAACCTTCGGCAAGCGCTTTAACTCTGCCTAAATAGGTAAACATACCCCTATCAAAAACCGCTTGTTTAATATTTTTTTCTTTAAGGAGGGCAGCAAATTGAATCCCAATCTGCTTTGCCTGCTCTGATTTACTCATCTTTTTTTCCGCCTTCAATTGTTGTGAGGAAAATGAGCAAAGAGTAACTCTTTTAACATCGTCAATTGCCTGAGCATAAATATATTTACTACTACGGTGAACTGCGATACGCGGACGCTCTTCAGTCCCCCTTATATTCATACTAACTCGCATTTTTCTTTTTAATTTCCGGTCTGTATTAATGGTTCTCATAGTGATTTAAAATAACTTATGCTGTTCCTGTTTTTGCTTTCTTTCCAGGCTTAATTCGTAATTTTTCTCCTTCATATTTAATCCCTTTTCCTTTATAAGCATCCGGCTTTTTGATCATTTTAATTTTATATGCCAATTCTCCAGCCAACTGTTTATCAACGCTTTTGACTATGACCTTGTTTGCTCCTTCAACCTGATATGATGCGCGATCTACCTTTTTAAACATCACTAAGTGATTGTATCCGACCTTAAAAGCGAGGTCTGCTCCCTGCATCTTTACATTGTACCCGGTACCAACAACCTCAAGCCGTTTTTCCCAGGGTTTTTCTACTCCAACAACCGCATTGGAGATAAGACTCCGATAAAGTCCATGCAATGACTTTTGTTTTTTTTCGTTTGATCTACGCTTAACCTCGAGTGTTGCTCCCTTGTTTTCGACGGTAATTCCTGTCGGAAGTTCAAGTGAAATCAGCCCTTCTTTTCCTTGAATAGAAATTACCTTATCCTGAATTTTAACCGTTACTGATTGTGGAAGAACCACTGGTGACTGTCCAATCTTTGACATAAATTACCAAATCTCAAATAATAACTCTCCTCCGACTTTAGCATTTTTAGCTTCTTTTCCGGTCAAAATACCCTTAGGCGTCGATACAACCAGACTTCCCATACCGCCAAGTACAGACTTAATTTTAGTATAAGAAGTGTAAACTCTTTCTCCCGGTTTTGAATGAATTTTCAAGTCTGTTAACGCGGGAACACCGTCTTTGTACCTTAGGGTGATTAATATTGTTTTCTTGACATCGCCTACAACTTCATACCCATCGATATATTTCATCGATTTCAGCTTTTTGAGAACCTCTTCTTTATACGATGAGTGGTCTATTTCAACGGTCTCATTGCGCACCATTGATGCGTTTTTTATTCTGATAATTAAATCAATTACTGGGTCGTTCATATAAATAAAACAAACTATTAAGTTTTGTCCATTGTCTTTTTCGTTATTTTCCCGTGTCCTCGGAATGTCCTTGTTGGCGAAAATTCACCCAATCGGTGTCCCACCATTGTTTCGGTGATCAATATCTCTATGTGTTTTCGTCCGTTGTGTATGCCTATTTTATGCGTGACAAACTCAGGCGCAATCTGTGACGCCCGTGCCCATGTTTTAAGCACGCTTCTGTCTTCTCCTTGCTTCTGCTTCATGACCTTTTTCATCAAATTTTCATCAATATAGGGTCCTTTTTTTAGTGATCTACTCATAGCTTACCAAGAATATTTTTTAACTCCAGGAATGTCTCCTGCCAATGCTCTTTCTCTAAAACAGATTCTGCAAATTCCAAAGCGACGAATGTATCCACGCGACCTTCCACACAAACCACACCTATTGTGATCACGCGTCGTATATTTTTGTTTGTGTAAAAATTTTACCTCATCTGATGTTTTAGCCATAATAGTTTACTGTCTAAATGGAATCCCCATTAAACTAAATAATTTTTTTCCCTTTCCTTTTTCTTTTGCGTTAGTTACCAAGGTTACCTGTAGTCCTCGTATTTTGTCTACCTTGTCAAACTCAATTTCTGGAAAAATAGTCTGCTCCGTAAAACCGATGTTCAAATTTCCGTGTTGATCGATATTGCTTTCTGCAATTCCCCGGAAATCTCTCAATCTTGGAATAACGATGCCTACCAACTTTTCAATAAATATATTCATCTTTTCTCCCCTGAGGGTCACTTTTACTCCGATTGCAAGACCCTGTCGAATTTTAAAGGCCGATACTGATTTTTTAGCTTTCGTAATCATTGCTTTCTGTCCTGCAATAAGCGTAATCTGTTCTTGGATTCTTTCAATGGCATTCTTGTTCGTTACCGCCTCGCCCGCTCCCACGTTCAAAACTACCTTAATAACCTTCGGCACAGCCATCGGATTGGTTATCTTGAGTTCCTGCATAAGCTTCGGCTTTATCTCTTTTTGGTATTGATCTTTAAATGACATATTGCTCAATAAATTTTTTTATATCGTACTCTTACATTTTTTACAAATTCTCGACTTGCTTCCTTTTTCTCTCATATAACCTACTCTTGTTGGTTTTTTACACTTGGGGCAAATTACCATGACTTTTCCCATGCTAAGCGGCCTCGGAACCTCAACAACCCCTCCTTTGGGCATTTGCTCACTCTTACGAACATGCTTCTTGTAAAGATTTGTGCCGGGGACAAGTACCGTTTCCTGTCTAATATACACTTTTTCTACAATACCCTCACGTCCCTTATCCTTACCTGCAATTACTTTAATTTTATCTCCTTTACGAATTTTCATATTAATACATTTCCTCAGCAAAACTGGCAATTTTACTAAATCCAGCATCCTTTACCTCTTTTGCAATGGGACCGAATATGCGACTTCCTTTTGGCTCTTTTGATTCCTTCTCAGCTAATATAACACACGCGTTGTCATCAAATCGTATATAGCTGCCATCTTTTCTTCTTCTTTCTTTGTGTGTCCTTACAATTACCGCATATACAACCTCTCCCTTTTTTATCTGTCCATAGGGAATTGCTTCCTTTACGTTCGCGGTAATCACTTCACCAACCGTTGCAAGCATTTTATTTCCGCGTCCGGGAACGCCAATCATGGAAACTTTTTTTGCTCCGCTATTATCTGCGACTACTAATATTGATCTCAGCTGTAACATAGATTAGAAATAAATTAAGCTTTGCTTGTTAACTTTTCAATGACAATAAAATTTGTTTGCTTGGAAATCGGACGTGACTCTGAAATCTTGACCATATCGTTCACCTTCACTGATATCCCCTCATTATGAGCTTTATATCTTTTGTGCCTCATAAGAACTTTGTGATATTTTGGATGCCGGTATTTTTTTTCGACCGCAACAACTATCGTATTTTTCATCTTGGTCGACAGTACTTTTCCTGTTAATTCCTTTGCCATATTGCTTAAATTAATATATAAAATATAAAATACATTATTTACTGATAATTTTTGCTTCTGACGTTTTTTTGGTTATAAATGTCAAAACTACCGCCAATCTTTTCTTTTTCTTGACCAATGCATTCGTATCTTTCTGTGGGTTTGATGTCGCCTCAACGGTCAGTTTTCCGATCTCAAGCCTTAAATCAACCTCTTCCTTCTTGAGTGCTCCAATCGTCTTATCACTTATTTCTTTTGTATATTTTTTCATAATTCTCGAGTTACAATTTTTCCCTTAACGGATAGTTTTGCCGAAATACCCTTAAGAACCAATCTTGAGTCTGTTTCGCTCAATCCGTCCACTTCAAACATAATTTTCCCCGGTACAACCGATGCCACAAAGTGTGAAACATCTCCCTTACCAGCACCCATGGTAACTTCCGGCGGCTTTTTTGTAAACGGTTTGTCAGGAAATATGCGTATCCAAAACTTTCCAACTTTCCGAGTAGCGCGTGCTAAAATGACTCTACATGCTTCAATCTCTCGGTCCTTGATCCATCCGTTTGTCGATGCTTTCAGTCCAAAACTGCCAAACGACATATTTTGACCTTTTACTGCAATCTTTCGCCAGATGCCTCTAAATTGTTTTCTATATTTTTGTCGTTTAGGTGATAGCATATGATATATTTATCTACATAACCAAACTTTTACTCCTATATATCCTGATTTGGTAAGCGCTGGGTAACGCGCAAAATCTACCGCCTCTCGAATGGTCGAGGTGGGAATCGTGCCTTGGAAATATTTTTCTCTTCGTGAAATCTCTGCTCCATTAATTCTTCCGCCAATCTGTATCTTCACTCCTTTTGCTCCTGACTCAATTACTCTGTTCATCGCCTGATGAATAACAGGACGGTGCGAAAAACCTTTCACTAACTTTTCAGCCACCTGTTGGGACACGTAGTATGCGCTTAAATATGGTTTTTTCACCGGCTCAATTTTGATTTCAACCTTTAATTCTTTGTCTTTTTTGGCGCCGGATATCTCATTGATAATATATTTTTTTACATCTTCAAGTCCTTTGCCGCCGCGCCCGATGATCATTCCCGGTTTGACTGAATAGATAATGACCGTAATCTTTTTTATTGCACGCTCAATATCTATTTGCGTCACGGAGGCAAACCCAAACTTTTCAAGTAATTTTCTTCTAATCTTAATATCTGAAACAAGGGTCGTCCTAAATAACTTTTTATTACTAAAATACCACCGGGAATTCCAGTTGTATATTACTCCGATTCTTAAACCTTTTGGATCAACTTTTTGTCCCATTTATTTAGCTTGTGGAGTAACTGACTTAGTTACTGTTTTTTTGACCTTCTTGGCACTCTGGTCAATTTGTAATTTCTTACCTTCCGAAGATTTTTTGATCATCGGTTTGACTACTTCTGCAGATTTCAGAACTATCTTAATATGTGAAAAGCGCTTTTTATAGGGCTTAACCGTTCCTCTTCCTCCTGCCTGATATCGTTTCAACACCTGCCCTTGTTCAACTACCAAAGTCTTAAATTGTAACATATCAGCATTCGCTTTTAAAGTATATTTGGCATTGTCTATGACCGATTTAATAGCCTTATAAAAAATCTGTGCAGTCTTTTTCGGAGAATAAAGAAGACGATCTAATGCTTCGACAGGAGTCAATTTTTTTATATCAGCAATGACCGTCCTTAATTTTTTTGGTGAACTGTGAATATTGTGAAAATAAGCGGTAAATTCCATAGGTTTTATTTTGAATGACGGGAAATGACAACAAATTTATTACTCCATTTTCTTTTTGTTCTTGTGCGTGTTCCCCGTGCTGATTTACCCCACGGTGTTTTTGGATGCATGCCTTCGCCGGATCTTCCTTCTCCACCACCGTGCGGATGACTGCGAGGATTTTGTGCGGTTCCACGAACTGTTGGGCGAATACCCATGAGTCTTTTCGTACCGGCTTTTCCTAATATTCTGTCTTTAAAAGAAATATTTCCTAAAACTCCAATTGACGCATAACAATTTTCATTAAATCGTCTCACTTCACCTGATGGCATTTTAATATGTACAAATGGTGCCTCTTTTGCAATGACAACGGCTGCAACACCCGCTCCTCTAATCATCTTTCCTCCCTGTCCGGGGTGTATTTCAACGTTGTGGATCTCGATTCCAATCGGAATATTTTTGAGAGGAAGGGCGTTACCAACTTTGATATCGGCCAGTTCGCCAGCGACTACTTTGTCCCCTTCCTTCATCGTGCTTGGGTGAAGGATATATCTTTTTTCCCCATCTTTATACTCAACAAGCGCAATGTATACATTGCGATTTGGATCATACTCAATGGCCGTTACCGTTGCTTCCATATCGCGTTTGTCACGTTTAAAATCAACCATACGATAATATCGTTTTTGCCTACCACCCTGGTGACGAACCGTTACATGGCCTGAGACGTCACGTCCTGAATGCTTTTTCAGCAATACCGTAAGAGTCTTCTCAGGCTTATGAGTTTTAGACGTCAATGTTGACACCATCTTGTGTTGTATTGTTCTCATGTTATGCTTTTGGGAAAACGTTTATAGTACCTTCTTTAATGCGTATATATGCTATTTTTCTGGGGGGAACAGCCTTAACATTCATCTTCTTCCCGACTCTGCGCGTTTTTCCTTTTCTTATGTTTACCTTCACATCGGTAACCTTCACCTTAAATAGTGCCTCAACTGCCTTCGCTACCTGATATTTTGAGGCATCAAATGCCACCTCAAACGTATAGATATTTGCAGAAACCTGAGCGGTTGCCTTTTCCGTTAATAATGGCTTGATAATTACGTCGTTAATTTTCATTCTTTTGAAAGGAAATGCTTTTCTAATTCCGAAACTGAATCACCGAGGAAAACTATCTTTGAGGCTGATAAAGCATCATATGCATTTAAACTATGAAAAAAGAGATTTTGAACCCCTTGGATATTCCGATTTGCCAACACAAACGCTGAAGTATCAACGGAAGGCAGAATAAAGAGAATCTTTTTATCAACAAAGTCTAATTTTTTTATAAACCGCATAACATCCTTCGTCTTGATTTTACCCTCATTTGAGGTTACCGCTAAAATATCTTTATCCTGAAAACGCTTGGTAAGAGATGAAAACAGCGCAATCTTTTTTTGCTTCTTATTCAGAGACAGCTGATAGGTTTTTGGTTTTGGTCCACCTACAACTCCACCGCCTTTAAAAATTGGTGCTTTTGCTGAGCCATGACGCGCTTTACCTGTTCCTTTTTGCTTGTACATCTTTTTGGTGGTTCCGGCAACCTCGGCTCTTGTTTTTGAAGAGGCGTTCCCTTGTCTTTGGTTA
>Ga0051987_10001597_pt1 | contig 11340 bp, 11 predicted proteins | sample CryGey08umfilter_2_FD_58083 | JGI IMG/M metagenome (GOLD analysis project Ga0051987, IMG submission 58083) | Groundwater microbial communities from aquifer in Utah, USA - Crystal Geyser 4/10/14 0.8 um filter | ecosystem: Environmental > Aquatic > Deep subsurface > Groundwater | place: USA: Utah... | reverse complement strand
GATAAAGAAAGCGGGCTTAAATTAAGGAACGCTACATTAACGACCATAGCGCCTACGGGCACTATCAGTATTATAGCGGGGCCATGCTCTTCAGGCATTGAGCCTATGTTCGCGATATCTTATTACAGGGCGAATGTCCTTGATAATGACAAGATGATAGAAATAGAATCGGCATTCAAAGAGGCGATGGAATCGCGAGGGCTTTATTCCAGGAAGCTTATGGATAAGATAGCTGAAACAGGTTCTATCGGCCGCATAGAAGAGATACCCTCTGACATCAGGCGCGCTTTTGTAACGGCACACGATATCACGCCTGAGTGGCATATAAAGATGCAGGCTATTTTTCAGAAATACACGGACAACGCTGTTTCAAAGACAGTCAATTTCCATCAGGACGCGAGCCTTGAGGATGTGCGCGAGGTCTATATGCTCGCCTATGAACTAGGGTGCAAAGGTGTGACTATTTATCGCGACAAGAGCCGTGATGAACAGGTCCTAAATGTCGGTTCCAAAGACGCATCTAAGCAAGTAGTTCCAGTATCTCAGGAAACAGGCAGGATCGCGCCACGGCCAAGGCCTGAAGTAGTTATGGGCACGACCACTAAGGTATCAACAGGCTGCGGCAATCTTTATGTCACTATTAATACAGATCAAGATAACAGGCCTTTTGAAGTCTTTACGCAGATGGGCAAAGCAGGCGGGTGCGCGGCATCACAGCTTGAAGCTATAGGTAGGCTTGCTTCTCTGGCTTTTCGTTCAGGCGTGGATGTCAAGGTCATCACTGAACAGTTAAGGTCAATACGCTGCCCGTCTCCTTCGTGGGAGAAGGGTTGCAGGATATTCTCATGCGCTGATGCTATCGCGCGCGTCATTGAAAGAAGGCTCCTTAATCCTAAATCGGAAGCTAATGTCCCTGTATCGCCTGAGCATGTCTTCACTCAGGTAGCCAAAAGCGAGGAACAACTGGAAAGCCACATCGCAGGCTTTATAAATGATATTACCGGTAATATTGTAGGTGTTTGCCCTGATTGCGGCGGCGCTTTAAGGCACGAAGAAGGGTGCGTGAAGTGTTCAGCTTGCGGCTACACTAAGTGCTAACGCGTCGGGAGCAAAGATGACGCATAACAATATAATATAGGTTTATAGCGCCCCGTTAAAAACGGGGCGTTTTTCTTTGGAAAATTAAATTAGGGACACATCCTATTTTTCCAATGCGGGTTTGGAATAGGTTAGAAAAATATGGGCGCTAATTTAATTGGTGGTATATTATTCAGTATGATAGGAATGGCTGCTTTAGGCTACGGCAAGAAACAAGGTAGTGCTAAGCCGATGTTCATAGGCGTCTTTTTGCTCGTTTATCCATATTTTATATCCAATACTATAGCGCTGTATTGCATCGGCGTTGCCTTGACAGTATCTCTTTTTATTTTTAAAGATTAGATACATCGAGGCCGGACCTCGGTATATGATATGGAGCAAAAATGGGTTATGTGAGTATCAAAGAATAAATGTTTCAAGTTACCAGGGCCTGTTTTCTAGTGTTAAGACGCGGCTGAACGTGTCTTCTTGAGGAAGAAATAGGCCGGGCAAAAGATCTGGGTAATATTAAATGAGACAAATTGTCATTTTTGGGATCTTGGGTGTTATGCTGATGTTAGCGCCCATGGGGTTCGCGGAGGTCCAGGCGCAGAAGTACGGATTATTCTGGATAGATGTGCCACAAGGTTGGCAGTGGAATGAAGACGAAGACGGCGTAACTATTATGAATCCTGTCGGCAGTCGTGGGATCCGTATTGATCTTAAGGCGATTGAAGGCATTAACGACGACGCGGCTGTTATGGAGCTTATATCGGATACTGCCGCGGTAAAAGTATATGAATTGGTTTCAAAGAATGGCAAGACTGTCTTGGAGGTTGATAGAAAAATAGGGGGTGTTTTTGCCCTTCAGCGCGGATTTATCATATCAACACCAAATGGTATGAGGCAGGCAACAGCTATCGTATTTTTTCATAACAAGCATCTTTTTAATGTTTATATTGAGGCCCCTCGTGAATTTCAGCGCGTAGAAATGGAAGCGATAGTGGATACGATAAAGTTTGAAGCTCCGGAGCCGGAAGATAAGAAAGATGAGGCAGCCGATCAAGTTAAAGCGGAGCCTTAAGGCTGCCCGCGAGTCACACAGTGGATAAAGTTTATTGAGCTGATCGGAGGTGAGTATGTTAGTTAAAGAAATAATGACAAAAGAAGTTGTGACCATAAGGCCTGAGGCAACATTAGCAGAAGCCGTTAGGTTTTTAAAACAGCACCGTATTAATGGCATTCCGGTCGTTACAGATGGCGGCGTTTTAGTGGGTATTATCACCATGAGCGATTTATTGCGGCTGTTGCGCAATATAAATTTCTGGAATAAAGTAGAGCAGGCTAGGCCTGAGCTTTCTATCAAAGACGCGTTCTTAAAAGACAAAGAGCAGGCTATAGTTGAGAAGAAGATGACTCATGGTGTCGTTACGGTGAAGGAAAATGAGATGGTTGAACGCGTCTTAGACCTTATGTCCACCCGCAATATCCATACTATACCCGTGATGCGGGATGATAAATTGGCAGGTATTGTGGGCGCAATGGATATAGTTAGCCTGAATTTTTTATTAAGATGAAAAATATCCTGGCTTTTATAACGGCTTTTTTTATTTTTGCAGTTTTTGTTTCAGGCCAGGCGTTTGAAGAGCCTAAGCGCTTTAATGTTATTTTTGAAGATCTCAGGCCGCTTGACTCGGACCACAGCGTTCCTTGCCCGGCTGAGTTCTTCTTCACATATGGAGAAAAAGCCATAATAATTAACACACTCTCGGAATACAAGGATTTTGTTAATAATAAAGCCAATTGCAACTCGCAGAAACCTCCGGAGATAGATTTTACGAGAAAGGTTCTATTGGGCAGATATGTTATAATAGCCGGTTGTAATGCCCCGGTGTTTGATAAAGAAGTCATTCAGGATGACGAAAAGAAAGAAGTGAAATATACTGTTACAGCAAGACAGAAAGGCACGTGTGCCAGGCTTTGGGGTGATATGAACTGGATAGTTATGCCTAAAGCGCCTCAAGATTACGCGGTTATCATAGATGTGAGAGAATTTGTTGAATCCGAGCAAGTATCTGTATCTATTGAAAAATAACTTACCCCTTGTCACCTCATCTTGAGAGTGTTAAAATAGCCCCTTTGAAACTTTCGATGAGTCCACAATAGGGTCAGGCATTTTCAAGGAGGAACGTAAATGAAGAAGATACTTTATGTTGTGTTAGATGGCTTAGGAGATACTCCTATCAAGGAGTTAGGAGATAAGACTCCTTTAGAGGCGGCTTTTACGCCGAATATGGATAAACTTGCTCAAAAAGGCCAGAGCGGTGTCGTCAATACAGTTGGCAAGGGTATAGCGCCAGAGTCAGATATCGCGGTTATCAGTTTATTGGGTTATGACGCCCATAAATATTATACAGGGAGGGGGCCTCTTGAGTCATTTGCTGAAGGCCTGAAAGTGGAGGACGGTAATGTAGCTTTCCGCGTTAATTTTGCCACTGTAGAGGATGATGGCATAAAGATCAAGGATCGCAGGGTAGGCCGTAACCTTACGACTGAAGAGGCGACTCTGCTTGCCAAAGAGATAAATTCTAAAGTAACGTTGACTTCCGCCACTTTTGAATTTAAGAATACTATAGGCCACCGCGGCATCCTGGTTATCCGCGCTATGCATTCACAGCTTTCTGCCTGGATAACCAATACAGACCCGGCTTATGATAGAGATGGCGTATTTGGCCTGGCAAAAGAGAAATTTGAGCCGTATGTTGACGTTTGCAAACCCATACCTGGTTATGAAAACTCAAAACCCGCACAGGAAGCCGCGGCTTTATTGAATGAATTCACCGTAAAATCTCATAAGGTGCTTGCTGAGGCTGCTATTAATAAGAAGCGCGTGGCTGACGGTAAGGTGCCGGCGAATATCATTCTTTGCCGCGACGCCGGAGATCACCTGCCTAAATTCCCACCGATGTCAGAATTATATAAAGTAAATTTTGGTTCTTTTGTTGAGATGCCGGTTGAAAAAGGCATAGCGCTATTGACCGGAATGGCCATTGTGGATGTCCCTTCTAACACAGGGCATCCGGATGTAGATTATTCCATTTGGGCAAAAATAGCCCTTCAGAAGATAAAAGAATTTGATGGCCTATACATTCATATCAAGGGGCCGGATGAACCCGGTCACGATGGTGATTACAATAAAAAGAAGGCTTCCATTGAAGCAATAGATAAACATTTTTTCGCGGATCTCCTCCCGCATTTAAAGCTCAAAGATTGTATAATTATCGTTACGGCTGACCACTCTACGCCTTGCAGGCTTAAAGCGCATTCTGCTGACCCGGCGCCTCTGATCGTGGTAGGCGGGAACATTAAGCCTGACGGAACTTTGAGTTTTTCTGAAAAAGCGTGTCACGAAGGCTCTTTAGGAGAACTTTTAGGCAAAGATCTTATGGGCTTGCTTATAAAATTAGCCAGCGATTAAATTAAAGCCTCGTGTCCATTCCCTCTCATATTTATGACTATGCTCAAATCAAAAAAATACGATTGCATTGTAGTGGGCGCGGGCCATGCCGGAGCTGAGGCGGCTTACTGCGCGTCAAAGATGGGCGTTCGTTGCCTTCTTCTGACAATGAACCTTGATTCCATAGGGGCCATGTCCTGTAATCCTGCGATCGGAGGCATTGGCAAGGGGCAGTTAGTCAAAGAAGTAGACGCGCTTGGCGGCATGATGGGTATGGCCGCGGATGCCTGTGGCATACAATTCAGGAGACTGAATTCTTCAAAAGGGCCTGCTGTCCGGTCTACCAGGGCCCAGGAAGACATGTTCCGCTACAGGCTTTTTGTAAAAGTGTTTCTTGAAAAACAGGAAAACTTAGAGATAAGGCAGGCGCAGGCAAGTGAGGCCTTGGTTGACGGCAAAACCGTTGTAGGCATCAGGACCTCAGTAGGAGAGGCGTTCTACGCGAAAACTGTTGTGATAACGCCAGGCACTTTTTTAAACGGCCTTATCCATATCGGGCTGACGCACTTTCCCGGAGGCAGATTAGGCGAGCAATCGTCAACGGCCCTTGCTGAAAGTTTAAAAACGCTTGGGCTTAGTTTTAAGCGTTTTAAGACAGGCACATGCCCGCGCCTGGACGCGCGCAGCATTAATTATAAGCAATTGATAAGGCAGGACGGCGATGAGGAGCCTGCGCATTTTTCTTTCGCGACGACACAGATCTCTTCGGCTCAGGTCCCGTGTTATATTACCTATACCAACAAAAACACGCATGATATTATCAGGCAGGGCCTTGACCGCTCACCTTTGTATACGGGTAAAATAAAAGCCACTGGCGTGCGTTATTGTCCATCTATTGAGGATAAGATAACGCGCTTCGCCAGCCGCGGCAGGCACCAGGTATTTTTAGAACCCGAAGGTTTGGATACTGTGGAGGTTTACCCCAACGGCGTCTCAACTAGTTTGCCTATAGATGTGCAGATCGAGATGCTGCATTCTATTGAGGGTTTGGAAGAAGCGCGTATTATGCGGCCTGGGTACGCGATAGAATATGATCTTATTGACGCGACAGAGCTTTTTCCGACACTTGAATCTAAGCTTTGTCAAAACCTATTTTTTGCCGGGCAGATAAATGGTACCACCGGATATGAAGAGGCAGCGGCGCAGGGATGGGTCGCGGGCGCCAACGCGGCGCTTCGCGCCAAGAACAAAAAACATTTTATTTTAGGCCGCGATCGGTCTTATATAGGTGTTTTGATAGATGACCTGACAACGAAAGGGACTGATGAGCCCTATCGTATGTTCACATCAAGGGTGGAGTATCGTCTTATCCTAAGGGAGGATAATGCCGATCTAAGGCTTCAGGCTTTCGCGTACGAATTAGGCCTATTAAAAGAAGAAGATAAGAAAGCGCTTGATAATAAAAGACAGCGCATAGAAGAGGGTGTAGCGTATCTGAAAAAAACGCGCCTGAAACCGTGCGATGTCAATCCTAGGCTCGCGGCGCTGAATTCTTCGTTAGTCTCAGAGCCGGTTTCTCTTGAAGATCTGCTAAAGAGGCCTGAGCTGAGTTTTAAGGACCTGGTTGTTTTAAACGGCATACTTGATAACTTAGGCTATTTGACACAAGATACAGTCGAGCAGATCGAAATTGATATCAAATACGCGGGTTTTATTAGGCGCCAGATTGAAGAGGTCAGCCGTTTTAATAAAATAGAGAATATAAAATTACCGGCCGGGCTGGACTATAGAAAGATCCGTGGCTTATCCAGGGAGATAATGGAGAAATTAGAAAATTTTAAGCCTTTGTCGCTTGGACAGGTAGCGAGGATCTCAGGGGTGACACCTGCGGCTATCTCGTTATTGATGGTCTATCTTAATAAGATACATAAAGCAGAGAGTAAAAATACGGAATAAGCGTTATATCCCTTGTTCGCTTCGGGCCTAACTTTGTAGGGAATAAATACCTACAGGAGGCAAAGTTAATGAAGAAAATAAGTTTTAAGAAACTTAGGCTTTGGTTCATGTATCCTCTTTTTATCGCTTATCCTTTTGTAGCGTCAGCAAATGATCTTTATTTTTGGTGCGGTGTTACTTTTATTATTCTAGGCCTTTTGGTCCGTTTCTGGGCGAGCGGATATATTATGAAATCAAGGGTTTTGGCTACCAGCGGGCCGTATGCCTACACAAGGAATCCTTTATATCTTGGTAATTTTATATTAGGTTTTGGTATCAGTATTATTTCAGGCAGTTTTTGGCTGGTATTTTATTACTTTCTCGCTTTTATTATTCTTTACGTGGGCACGATAAAGGAGGAGCAGGCATCTCTTGAGGTGAAGTTCGGATCATCGTACCGCGATTATACATCGTCTGTGCCGATGTTCTTTCCTTCACTGAAGCCCTACAAAAGATCAGATAAACTAGGTTTTAGTTTGAAGCAGTCGTTTAAGAACGGCGAATTTATCAGGCTTTTCGGATTTTTACTTGTGCCTATTACTTTTTACTTCTTTAGTTCCCTTGTCCTTAAAAAAGAGCATTTTAACAACGTGAATCAGGCGGCTATCTTACTTTTTATAGTTTTTTTCGCGCTTCTGTGGTTTAATATATATATTAGGCGAAAAATGGAAAGGGGACATGATCAATGAAGAGGCTGGGTTTTACATTAGTTGAGATCATGATTGTGGTAGCTATCGTCGTCCTTTTGGCAACGATCGCTATCCCGAATCTGTTAAGGGCAAGGTTGAGCGCCAATGAGGCAGCGGCTGTAGCGAGCCTTAAAACTATTTCCTGGGCCGCGCAAACTTATCGCACCTCTAATCCCGGCTACCCAGATAATCTAAGCGAACTATCCACATCGGCGCCGCAGTATGTGGATGCTGTCCTGGGCTCAGGTTTAAAACAAGGATATAATTTTACTTTGACCGGTGAGGCCAATAGTTTTAATGTCACAGCCTATCCGATGACGCCAAATGTCACGGGCGTACGGTCATTTTTTGTGGATACAAGCGGCGTAATACGCAGCTCATCTAACGGCACCGCAGACGATACAAGTCCCGCGATATAACCTTGTCATGCTTGGAAACACCAGGAATTATGATCTGTTAAAAAAATTCGCGCTCTCTGGCGGGGCTGGCCTTTTTGGTGTCGCCGATATCACGGCTATCCGCGATGATTTTCAGTTATCTAAAGGCGCTAAAGACAGCTTAGATAAGGCAGTTTGTTTGGGTGTTGGGCTTTCTTCGTTGATCCTTTCTGAGATCAATGGTGAGCCTACCAAACTTTATTTTCACCACTATAAGACCGCTAATTTTTTCTTAGATCAGTTGGCTTTCGCTGTCGCAAATTGGATCCAGGAAAGAGGTTTTCAGGCTATGCCTATACCCGCGTCTCAGATAACTGACTGGGATTTGCAGAAGGCGCACCTTTCACATAAAAAGATAGGAGAGCTGGCGGGATTAGGATGGCTTGGCAGGAACAATCTTCTGGTCTCGCGAAAGTTCGGAGCGCAATTCAGGATGGCCACTGTCTTGACTGACATGGGCCTAAAAGTTGATAAGCCTGTTAAGGAGGATTGCGGCCGGTGTTCGGCATGTATCGCGTCGTGCCCCGCGGCAGCTATTCAGAATGACCCTAAGGATTTTAAACACCTCTTATGTTTTGATAAAGTAAAAAGTTTTCAAAGGCAAAATATCGTAGGGCAGTTCATCTGCGGTATCTGTGTTAAGGCGTGTGGGAGAAAATAGTGGCAAAAAAAACAGCTCATTTGGAAGCTTTATCAAAGATCAGCAATGCGATAGTTTCTGATCTTTATTTGGAGGATATATTAAAGCTTATTGTCAATGTTACGGCGCAGGCCCTTGGGTCTAACCTTTGTTCGCTGATGCTGTTGAATGAAAAAAGAGAGCTTGTTATCCGCGCGACACAAAGTGTCTCCGAGCCTTATATGAAAAAACCTCCCATCAAATTGGGCGAAGGCGTCAGTGGTAAAGCAGCGCTGCATAATAAGCCCATTGCCGTATATAACGTGCAAGAGGAGAAAGATTATAAGTATAAGGAGATCGCCAAAAAGGAAGGTATATCTTCGCTTTTGTGTGTGCCTTTAAGTGTTAAGGGTAAGACAATAGGCGTTATCAATCTCTATACTTCAGAACCACATAAGTTCACTAAGAGCGACATTAATGTGTTGAGCTCTGTGTCAGCTCAGGCAGCTCTTGTTATTGAGAACGCGGAACTGATAGTTAGGACTAAAGTCATTCAGGAAGAACTTGAAACACGTAAGCTTATAGAGAAGGCTAAAGGCATCCTCATGAAAGAGAGGTCTATGGGGGAGGCGGAAGTGTATCGCCTTCTTCAGAAGTTCAGCATGGACCATAGAAAATCTATGCGTCAGGTAGCTGAAGCGATAATTTTAAACTATGACATTAAAAAGTAAGTTATGAAAAAACAAGTTATACGTATAGCTCTAGCGCAGATGAATTCCGTTGTCGGCGCCCTAAAAGGCAACGCCGATAAGATCATCAGTCTGGCTAAAGAAGCGCAGTCGCAGGGGGCGGATATAGTCTCTTTCCCTGAGCTGGCTGTCACGGGTTATCCTCCGGAAGACCTTCTTTTTAAAGCGCAGTTCGTGGACGATAATTTAGAACAGCTTAAGCGTATCGCAGCCTACATAGGCAATATTGTTTGTATTGTAGGGTTTGCTGACAGGAAAGCGAAAGCTTTATATAATGCGGCGGCGGTCATCCATAACGCCAGGATAAAAGGCGTATACCATAAAGCGTATCTTCCTAATTACGGTGTTTTTGATGAGGAACGTTATTTCAGACGTGGGTCGGAGTTTCCCATTTTTGGTATTGGCAAAACACTTATGGGCGTGAACATCTGCGAGGACATTTGGCATTTAGAGGGTCCGGCAGGTATACAGGCTTATAAAGGCGCGCGCCTTATTGTAAATATCAATGCTTCGCCTTTTCACATGGGTAAAGGTCTGCTAAGGGAGAATATTTTAAAAAAGCAGGCTAAGAAACATAAAGTGTTTATCTCCTATACTAATCTTGTCGGAGGCCAGGATGAGCTGGTCTTTGACGGCGCGAGCATGGTCATTGACGATAAAGGAAGGGTCATTGCCAGGGCGCAGGTTTTTAAAGAACAATTGCTTATCGCGGAGTTAGAAGTTGTCAGGGCCTTTAAGAAACCGGATGTATTTTTGAAAGAGATATCAGACGATAAGCCGTTATTGGCAAAGCCCCATGGTGTGCATATCAAAAGCCACGCGGCCGAGGTATACGAAGCCTTGACGCTTGGCCTGCGCGATTACATCTCAAAGAACGGTTTTAAAAAGGTTGTTTTGGGGCTTAGCGGCGGTATAGATTCTTCATTAGTAGCGGCTATCGCGGTGGAAGCGATAGGCAAAGAGAATGTTCTAGGCGTTGCTATGCCGTCTATATTTACATCTGATGGATCAAAAGAAGACGCGGAAATACTTGCGAAAAATCTCGGTATCGGATTTAAGGTCATACCTATACAGGAGATCTTTCGTGTATATCTTGAGGTTCTCAAAAAGGCCTTTGGCGCGGTAAAGCAGGATGTTACGGAAGAAAATCTGCAGGCTAGGATACGTGGGAATATACTTATGGCCCTTTCCAATAAGTTTGGATATTTGGCTATTAACACGGGCAATAAATCTGAGGTTTCATGCGGTTATTGCACGCTTTACGGCGACATGGCGGGTGGGTTTGGGGTCATTAAAGACGTGACGAAAACACTTGTATATAAGCTATCAGGGCATGTGAACGAAAAAGCAGGATATGATGTAATACCGCTGAGCGTGTTTAAAAAAGCCCCAACAGCTGAATTAAGGCCTAATCAAAAAGATTCGGATACTCTGCCTGAATATGGCATTTTGGACCATGTGTTGAAGTTATATGTGGAGGAAGATAAGAGTTTATTGGATATCTCTAAGTCTGGGGCAGATAAGGCTGTGATCGAGCGCGTGATGAGGATGGTGGATACAAACGAGTATAAGCGCAGGCAAGCGCCTCCCGGTATCAAGATAACGCCTAAGGCATTCGGCCGCGACCGACGCATGCCAATAACGAATAAATATAAATAGCCATGAAAAAGATACTTATCATTAGGCATATAGCAATCGAAGGGCCAGGGACATTTGGTGAATTTTTGAAGAAGAAAAATATTGATCATGCCATTTTGGATGTCTTTAGTAAAAACGGAGCTGTTTTAGCTTCGCAGGACATAAAGACTGTTGCCGCGGTCGTTATTTTAGGCGGGCCCATGAATGTTTACGAAGATGAAAAATTCCCATTTTTGACTGTAGAGAAAGATTTCATTCATAGAGTGATAGAAGAAAAGGCGCCTCTTTTAGGTATTTGCCTGGGCGCGCAGCTTATTGCCTGTGTCCTTGGCGCTAAAGTCATGCGAGCCCCTTGCAAGGAGATAGGGTGGTATGACATGCCGCTTGAAAAAGCGGCGAGAACAGATCCCTTAATAAAAGGGGCAGGTGATAAAATGACAGTCTTCCAATGGCATGAAGATACTTTTGACCTGCCCAAAGGCGCTTTACTTCTAGCCAGAAATAACGGGATGAACCAGGCTTTTCGTTTTGGGAATTTTACTTGGGGTTTTCAATTCCATATTGAAGTAGGCGAGAAAATGATAGCCAGTTGGCGCGCTGAATATGGCCAGGAATGCAGTGCTGCAGAGCCTGGGCGTGATTTCAAAAAGCGATCTGAAGGTATCTATGGCTCGTTTTT
>Ga0051987_10001594_pt1 | contig 11356 bp, 12 predicted proteins | sample CryGey08umfilter_2_FD_58083 | JGI IMG/M metagenome (GOLD analysis project Ga0051987, IMG submission 58083) | Groundwater microbial communities from aquifer in Utah, USA - Crystal Geyser 4/10/14 0.8 um filter | ecosystem: Environmental > Aquatic > Deep subsurface > Groundwater | place: USA: Utah... | reverse complement strand
GGTTAGAGCACCTGCCTTTTAAGCAGGGTGTCCTGGGTTCGAGTCCCAGACGACCCACCATTAAAAAATCTCCTTTCGGAGATTTTTGAGTTTATTTTTATTATAATAATATTTAATAGTTCCTCGGGTTATTCCCTTTTCCTCTTAAGAAACCGGCAACGATAACGGCGCCTATCGGAGCAACCAACCACACCAGTCTGTAGTCAGCAACTTGTGAAGCAAGACTGGAAACTGAAATGATATGCTGTTTCTCGGTCTCACCCATAAAAGCAAAGACGCTTGAAAGTATGAGCCCCGCAGAAAGAAATCCGTATATCGCCGTCATAACAGTAGAGTGCATCCCTCTATCTTCATATCCTGAAAGCTCCCCTTTCAAGGTCAGAATAAAAACTACGGCGGTAAAGGTCAAAAGTTTTGCGCCAAAATAAGATGTACTCAAAGCGCCATTTATAGAAGCCGCTCTTTTTATATAGTTGAAAACTATCTCCCCCCCTTCTTGAGCGATCACGAAGCCTGCGTAAGTATTTAAAAGTATACCGAAAACACGACTCTTACCCAAAAGCAAGCCGTAAACCGTCATTACGACGAAAAACATCATGATAAAAAAGTCCCAACTTAGGTTCATCTGGTCCCTCCTCCTTAAGTAGAATTATAGGATTTATAAGTTTCAAATGCAACAAGGAAAAGATTCTGGTAGAATAATGTTATGAAAATACGAAAAGAAAATATTGAAAATTTTAATTATCCAAAAAATGTTTATGTTGCTAGTGTTGATCCAATGCATTTTTCTCACTTAAACACAAAAAGGACCGCCGAAGAAATTATTGGAGAAACTGTTAATCTCATCATATGTCAAAACGAACTAAAAGAAGAATGTCTTTTTAGTTTAGAAGAAAGGAGAGAGATCGCTAAACTATATCTCAACAATGAACATATTTTTTTAGCTAGAAACCGAGAAGAGATTAAAAAATTTCTGCTTAAAGCAAAGAAAGTAGTAAGAGGTATTAGAAACAATAAAGATATTGAATATACAAAAAAACTTGCAAAACATTACGATGTTGAAAATTTATGGACAAAACTCATTTTGATACCTGTGCCAGACGAGTACAAAAAAATATCATCAAGTAGACTCAAGAATTTAGCTAAAAGAGAATCATCAGATCTAGAATTCTACGCTCCTAAGAAAGTACTTGATATCATTAAAGATAAATTTTTAAGCATTCTTATCACAAAATAGACTAACTTATTGAATCTACGCCAGAATATCTTGCCATTTTTGATAATCTCAGTGCTAACTGATCAGGGAAAAGTTTAAATGGTACAAAATAACTCAAACCTGCTAATACAAAAAATATTTTAAACATTTCGGCTGACCAGATGAAAAGACTTATGGTTAATAATATCGCTAAAGAAAGAATAAGTGGCATCCCTCTTATATATCGTTCTTTTCTTATGTAATACTTTATAATTCTTAATTCCCTCCAAACAACGCTTGTAAAGAAAAATACAGCATAAGGGAAAATTGCAAAACCGAAATTTAACATTGCAATTATTGTTGTATTGAGACCAAAACCAACCATATCAGCGAATGAATCAAACACCCTGCCATTAGTATTGGCTACCTTATACTTCCTTGCTATCAAACCTTCCATGTCTGTAAAAATTCCAAATATTAAAAGCACAAAAAGAGCGCTTTTAGAACTATTAAATAAAAGATATAAAGGAGAAAGAACCCTTAAGAATGTTATAAAGTTGATCAACTGTTTTATATGCTTTTTACTCACTTTTAAATTTTTCCCCGTAATTTCAACCTTTATATTTGAATTTATTTTATCCAAACCATCTCTTCTTCGGCTCGCCGTCCTCTTTTTGCAATTCTTCTAAAAGTTCCTTTTGTTTTTTGGAGAGTCGGGATGGAGTAAGAACATTTACCTCAACAAGATGACCGCCTCTTCGACCGCTTGCAGGATGGACGACGCCTTTATCAGAAAGTTTAAAAACTTTACCGCTTTGAGTTCCTGCGGGAATTTTGAGTTTTATAGGACCGTCAACTGTTAAAACTTCTACTGTCGTCCCAAGTGCCGCTTCAGGAAATGATATTTCCGTACTGTTTGATATATTGTACCCTTCTCTCCTAAACCTTGCATCCGGTTTTACGATAATTCGGATATATAAGTCCCCGCTTGTTCCGCCTTTCTTTCCCGCTTCCCCGGCACCATTTATCCGAACCGTCGAGCCATTTTCTACTCCGGCCGGAATCTTTACTTTGATCTTCGAAGATTCCTTAACTCTTCCTTCTCCCCGACATTTCGTGCAAACTTTTTCCGGGACCTTGCCTTCACCTTCGCAAGTCGGGCAGACTTGTTGCTGAACCATATTGCCAAGGAGCGTTCTTCTGACAGACTCTATCCTTCCCTCGCCTTTGCATTCTGGACAGGTCTTTAGACTGCTTCCCGGCTCTGCACCGTTACCCTTGCACCTGTCGCAAACAGCATTTTTGGTGAGATTTAGCTCTTTTTCAACGCCAAAAACAGACTCTTTGAAATCAATATTTATAGCTGTCTCGAGATCGGAACCCCTTCTGTCCGGTCTGCCTTGAGATCTTCCTCCGCCGGTAAAAAATGATTCAAATATATCGGAGAAACCTCCCATTCCAGAGAAATCGAAGTCTCCTTGGAACCCGCCAGCTTGTCCGCCTTGAGTATACTGCGACCAGTCAAATCCGCCCGCTTGTCCTTGTCCTTCGCCTTGGCCAAACGGTCCGCTATGTCCGAACTGATCGTAGACCTGTTTCTTTTTTGGATCTGATAGATTTTGATAAGCCTCATTTACCTCTTTAAATTTCTTTTCGTCGCCGTCGCCCTTGTCGGGGTGATACTTGTGGGCCAGTTTTCTATAAGCACTCTTAACCTCAGCGCTCGTCGCACCTTTTTTCAGTCCTAAAGTTTCATAATAGTCTTTTTTCATTTCCTACTAATTACCAATAATACAAATCTACAAATTTTACGAATATGATCTATTATACTCTTCAAATGGAGCGGGCTAAAGCCCGCTCCAGTGAATTATTATAGTACGATATTACTCTTTTTTGTCTTCTTTTTCGTCGTTTTTCTTCTCCCCTTGCTCTGAGCTTGCCTGCGAGTCATCCACCACTTCCCCTTCTTGCGGTTCGTCCTTTTTTTCTTCCCCTCCGACATCTGAACTCTGACTTCCGCCCTCCGAACCCTGGTACATCGCTGCGCCTACTTTTTGAAGCGAAGTTGAGAGTTCATCGTAAGCTTTCTGGATCGCGTCCTTATCTTCGCCGCCCATAACTTCTTTTAGAGCAGCGACCTTTTCCTCAACCTCTTTTTTGTCTTCTTCCTTAGCTTTATCGCCGGCATCTTTCAAAGTCTTTTCAGCTGTGTAGACTAAAGTATCGGACATATTTTTAATTTCAATCAATTCTTTCTTTTTCTTATCTTCGTCAGCATGAGTTTCGGCATCCTTCTGCATCTTCTCAATCTCTTCTTTGGAAAGGCTTGAAGAAGCAGTAATAGTGATCTTCTGTTCTTTACCTGTCGCTTTGTCTTTAGCGGAAACATTGACGATGCCATTGGCGTCGATGTCGAAACTTACCTCTACTTGAGGAACTCCTCTTGGCGCCGGCGGGATACCGTCAAGGATAAATCGGCCGAGCGACTTATTGTCATTGGCAAACTCTCGCTCTCCCTGAAGAACATTTATCTCCACCGATGTCTGATTGTCGGCCGCGGTCGAGAATGTCTGAGAAGCCGATGTCGGAATAGTGGTGTTTTTTTCAATCAATCTTGTAGACACTCCCCCCATAGTCTCGATCCCGAGTGAAAGTGGTGTCACATCAAGTAAAAGAACATCTTTTACTTCTCCGCCAAGTACTCCGCCCTGGATAGCGGCGCCGATGGCGACCACTTCGTCAGGATTTACACCTTTTAGCGGCTCTTTACCGAAGAAATCTTTGACCGCTTTCTGAACTGCCGGCATCCTTGTCATTCCTCCAACCAAGATCACTTCGTTTATATCCTTTGTTTCCACGCCGGCGTCTTTGAGCGCCGTTTTACATGGAGTAATAGTATTTTTGATTAATTCCTCAACGAGCTGTTCCAGTTTGGCACGTGTAAGCTTGATGTTCAAATGCTTAGGACCCGCCTGATCGGCAGTGACGAAAGGTATGTTTATCTCCGTTTCCATCGTCGTCGAAAGCTCTTGCTTCGCTTTTTCAGCCGCTTCTTTTAGTCTTTGCAACGCAGCCGTGTCGGTCTTTAGATCGATCCCCTGATCCTTTTTGAATTCCTCGGTAAGCCAGTCGATGATCTTCTGGTCGAAGTCATCTCCGCCTAAGTGAGTATCTCCGTGAGTCGACTTCACCTCGAAAACACCGTCGCCTAGCTCAAGAACTGAGATGTCGAATGTTCCGCCGCCAAGGTCGTAAACGGCTATCTTCTCTTCCTTCTTCTTATCGAGTCCATAAGCTAGAGAAGCCGCCGTCGGCTCGTTTATAATCCTTTTTACTTCTAGGCCCGCGATCTTTCCGGCATCTTTAGTCGCCTGCCTTTGCGCATCGTCGAAGTAAGCGGGAACGGTGATCACCGCTTCGGTTACTTTTTCTCCCAAGTATGCTTCGGCATCTGCTTTGAGCTTTTGAAGTATCATTGCTGAGACTTCTTCCGGCGAATGATCCTTCCCGTTCATCGTCACTTTTACGCCGCCATCTGCTTTTACAATCTTATACGGCATAAGCTCGACATCTTTTTTTACCTCTTCATCGCCGTACTTTCGTCCAATCAGCCTTTTAACTGAGAAAACGGTATTCTCGTGATTTATCACCGCTTGTCTTTTGGCCGTCTGCCCCACTAACCTTTCGCCATTTTTCGAAATAGCGACTACTGAAGGCGTCGTCCTGTTACCCTCGGCATTTGGTATGATGGTTGGCTCGCCGGCTTCCATCACTGCCATCGCCGAGTTTGTAGTTCCTAAGTCGATTCCTATAATTTTTCCCATAATGTCTCCTTTTATTTAGCTACTAGCCATTAGCTCTTAGCTGTTCGATTAATTAATGAATTTGTAATTATACTGATTGTAAAAATCCTAAACTCTAAATCCTAAACTTTAAACAATATCTAAATTCAAATATTATAAACTTTCAGATTTTGGTCATTGTGATTTGTTTAGATATTAGAAATTTTACTTACTACTACCTTTGCCGGTCTTACCACTTGTCCGTAAAGCGTGTATCCTTTTTCGTACTCCTCGACGATCTCTCCGTCCTTTCCTTTGCCCTCTATAAATGAGATCGCCTCGTGCAAGTTGTGGTCAAACTCTTTTCCTGACGTTTCAATGATTTCCAAACCTTCTTCTTTCAATGAATTTTCGAACTGATTTTTGATATGAGTCAGCCCCGTTACCCATTCGTTTTTTGAAAGTTCCTTAGGTGTATGTTTCAAAGCGCGCTCGAGATTGTCCAAAACCGGAAGCATTTTAAGAATGGTATCTCGAGAAGCCTGATTCAGAAGGTTTATTCTGGCCTCTTCAGTCCGGTTTTTATAATTTACAAAATCCGCCTGAACCCTTTTCAAAAGCTCTTCCAGTTCTTTTTCTCGATTCTCTTTTTTCCCTTTTCCTTTTTTCTCTTTTTCCATACTATATTTCTCCTTCCAAGATATCTTTAGCCATGTTTACCAGAGATAGATTTCTTTCGTAACTCATCCTTGTGGGGCCCAAGATTCCCAAAAATCCTTTTGTATTATAAGGGGTCAAAAACCTGGATATTACCAAACTGCACCCCGCTTTTTTCCCGATCGGGTTTTCACCGCCAACGTATACGTCAACCTCTATATTGTCCGGGACTTCTCTTATAACATCGTTTATATTGTCAAAGATGTCCGCCACTCCTACGGCGTAATCCTCGTTCTTGATCTCCGGCTCCCGCAAAAGATTTGAGATGCCGTATTTGAACACATACTCATTGGTTCCCGCGATCCCGGCGTTTGAAGATGTTTCTGTAAGAAGTCTTGCTGTTGCATCGAGCATTTTTTCAAAACTCGATCTCATCGCCAGCATCTTTTTCCGGAAAGCCAGCTCTTCTCTTTTCGCTGAACTGTCAAAGCTTCCTTCCCCGAAAAGATCGACGAAAAATCGGTATCCTTTTTCGGTCGGAACTCTCCCCGCAGAGGTATGAGGTTGGAAGATATATCCTAAGCCTTCCAGATCTGAAAGCACCGACCTGATTGTCGCCGAGCTGAAAGGAAAATCGTATTCCTCCCTCAAATGAAAAGACCCTACCGGCTCCGCGGTATCGATATATTCTCTGATAACGGCTTCCAATACTTTGTGGCTTCTTTCATCCATTTTTTCTGCTGAAAAATTCCGTGTTAGCACTCTCATAGCCAGAGTGCTAAAGTTATGTTAGCAAAACGTAAAAAGGATGTCAAGACCTTCTAAAATGCCTTCTTTATACTTTTAAAACAATGGCAAATGGCATAAAATAGATATAAGCATTATGAATTTAGGTATGAGCCCAACAAGAAAATTCCTCGTCTTAAGCTTTGTAGCATTTGCAACGCTGGGTTTGGTTTTAAATATTTTTATTAATAAAAATATCAAAGAATATGTAATAGACAAAAATAAACATGAGATTTCTCATCATATCAGAGATCACGCGAAAGAATACCTTGGAGAAACCGTATTTAAAAATCCCAATTTTCAAAAAAATAAATCCTCTTTTGAAGATTTTTATAAAGCAATCGGTTATCTGGACTCAAAAAAAATCAAGATTTATGACAGCGATAGCAACATATTGTTTGCAAATGAAGCCAGTCTTATAGGTCAAAACTATAGAGATAACAAGGAACTCAATGAAGCTCTCGAAGGTAGAGACGTTGCCGAGATTCTAAACAGGAAAAAAGAGCAAGACACTAAAGACGAAGAAGTCGGTAACTTAATGGAGATATACATACCCGTTTTCTATGATGAAAAGACTTCTCCTTCCGGAGTTATAGAACTCTATTTTGACATCAGCGGAGTTTATGAGGATATAGCAGCCATTCAAAAAAATATCTGGTTTATCACTGGTTCGTCGCTTTTTTTGCTTTATCTTCTCCTCTACTGGACATTTAAAAAAACCGCAGATCTTTTGATTGAAAAAAACCGAGCTTTAATAGAAGTTTCTAAAACATTGAAAATGAGCGAAGAACAAGACGAAGCAATGATGGAAAGCATGGGAGAAGGACTTATAGTCGTAAACAACCAGGGCCAGATACTTCAGTACAATCCAAAAGTGGAAGAGATAACGGGATATGCATCACAAGATGTTATGTTCAGACACTACAGGCACTTTGTAGATATCAGAGACAAAGAAGGAGCTAAGGCCAAGGATTTGGTAATGTCAGCTCTAAAGGAAGGGACTGTAGTTAGAAAAACATACAGAGAAAATATCAATATCCGAAACAAAGAAGGGAAACTTATCCCTGTTGCTCTAACCATAGCTCCGATATATGGAAAGGAGTCAAAAATCAGAGGCATGGTCTTTACGATACACGATGCTAGAGCAGAAAAAGAACTCGACAAAGTAAAGGATGAGTTTGTTTACGTTATCGCTCACGAACTAAGCAACCCTATCTTCACTGTTTCCAGTTATCTGGACATGGTGCTTGACGGATCATACGGGGAGATAAGCGCTTCAATAAAAACCCCTGTTACCACGGCACTTTCAGTTTCAAAACAACTGTCCACTCTCGTTTCCGATCTTCTGGAGGTTTTAAGATCAGAATCAGGCCAGATGAAATTTGACTTGGCACCAGTCAATATATCCCCTATCATATCGGATATCGTAAAAGATCTTTCAATAAAAGCAAAAACAAAAAAGATCAAACTGCACTACGTAGAAACAAAGCTTCCTTATGTAAACTCTAACGAGATAAAGATAAAGGAAGTCATAATAAATCTTATCGATAATGCCATAAAATATTCTCCTGAAGGTAAAAATGTCTATATCAAACATGCCGTTTCAAAAGATAAGGTCATAACAGAGATCCAAGACGAGGGCTTCGGAATGTCAAAAAGCGAGAGAGAGCATTTGTTTGAAAAATTCTACAGGATAAGAACAGATGAGACGAAGGAAATCAGCGGGACAGGGCTCGGTCTTTTCATCGTAAAGGCGCTTATTAAAAAGATGAACGGAGATATCTGGGTCGACAGTGAAAAGGGGAAAGGAACGACTTTTAGTTTCAGCCTGAAGGTTGGGAATAAAGACAAATCATAATAGTAAAATTCCAAATGACAAGTAACAAAAATTAAAATAAATCATTTAGAATGTTGCGTCCGTTTTGTGTAATGTTTCAGCGTCAGTTTTGCGATAAAAACATTCAAAATCTGGTCAATCAATATATTAAATATAAGTAGCAAATATTAATTAAATTATAGGAGAAAAAATGGCCAAAGTATTAATAATAGAATCCGACGAGGGAACGCGATATCTCTACAAAACTGCTATCTCGTTTCAACAAATCCAAGTAGAAACCGCAGAGAGCGTTTCTCGTGCCATAGAGATGATAGGCTCCTTTAAGCCGAGTTTGGTCCTTCTCGATATCATGACCCCCGACCTAAAAAATATTGACCTTTTGAAGGAGTTAAAGCTAAGAATTGAAGGGTCACTGCCACTTATCATCCTTACTGATATGAGAGAAAAGGACGTCCAAAAAGAGGCCTCTATCTTTGGTGCCTGCGAATACCTGTCAAAAACAGAGAGCTCTGTGGGCGATATTATAAAAAAGATTAGGAGCGTCGTCAAATAAGATGAGTAACGACAAAGTACGAGAGGTAATGAGCGACGGCTTTCTTCAAGATATAAAGAAGGCCCAGTACATAAGCGCCGCAACGGCTGCTTCTTCTGTCATTCTTACTATTTTAGTAGTAACGATCACCCCCATCAGCGCAGAAGCAGTAAGAAATGTCTGGTTAATAGGGGCCTTAACTATAATATTTACGGCTATTTATTATCTGGTCCCCGGCATATACTTTGATAAACGCCTCACTCTTTTCCCCGATGTTGTCTATACTGTCGCGATAGTAACGATCATGAAAAATCTAGGCGAATGGGGGTACCTTTATATTATTTTCTTTCTTATTATCATTGCCCTAAACTCTTTCGTTTACAATCTAAAAAACTTTATTCTCAGCACCATCGTTATTCTTTTTGGGGTCCTTTTCTCCCTCCTACCCATAGCGATAAGCCTCAATGTCTTTTTCTACAAACTCGCCTTTGAACTTTATGGAGTTGTAGCTCTGGCTATCGTCCTTAGGCTCTTTGCTACAGAGGCCTTAAGATACAAAGCGAAAAAAGACGAGCTTGAGACCTTAAACCGCCACTTAGCACTAGAAAAATATGAGATAACAAATCTCTTCGACAGCATCTCAGACATCATCATCTCCCTCGATACAAAAGGGAGGGTTATTTTGTTAAACGAAAAAGCCGCTTCCGTTTTTTCATTAGACAAGAAAAAAATGGTTGGGAAAAAGCTCGAAAATTATGTAAATCTTGTCGGCCAAAAAGGCCCTTTTAATTTTTCAGAAGCCATATCGTGTCAAAGGGGCAAGTCGCTCTTTCGAAACGACCTTGAGTTAATCGGCGAAAAAGAAACAAAAAGCTTTTTTTGCACAATAACTCCTCTTCATGACGAAAACGAGGTCTTTCAAGGATCAATTATTTTTATGCATGACGCTACAAAGGAAGAAGAGCTCGAAAAGAAAAAAGAAGAGTTTACGGCGATCGCTTCCCATGAGCTTAGAACGCCTCTTGCTGTTATCGAAGGCTATCTGCATTTCCTCCTAACGAATAATGATTTGAAGTACGACGGAGAGACCAAGAAATATCTAAATATTATCCATGAAAGCGCTCTTGAACTGATAAAACTTTCCAAAGATATATTGCTCACAACCAAGTCTGAAGCGGGGACACTGGAACTCACGATTGAAAAAACAGATTTATTGAAATTGTTAAAGGAAGTAATGAAAGAGTATTCTTCTAAGATAAATGATAAAGGTCTAAAGGTCACCATTACGACTAAAGAAAAGGCGTTAGAGATAAAGACTGATAAAGCAAAACTAAAAGAAATAGTGATAAACCTTTTGGATAATGCAATAAAGTTTACCGAGAAAGGAAGTATCACGATATCTCTTTTTAAAACAGGAGGAGAAGCTGTCCTTTCAATCAAAGATACCGGCATTGGCATCGCTCCGGAGGCTCAAAAGCTGATCTTCCAAAAGTTCTATCGCGCAGAAGATTGGCAAACAAGGGCAACCGGGGGTAGCGGACTGGGACTTTATGTCTGTAAATCTTTAGCTGAAAGGCTAGGAGGACAAATAAATTTCCAGAGTAAAAAGGGAGAGGGTTCCGTCTTTGTCCTTTCTCTCCCTCTCGCTTTTTCAAAGAAGAAACGCTTAGCTAGCAACAAAAAGAGCAACAATATTCTTGAATCACTATTAAAAAATTTCTAAATGTTAGCGATTCTTGGTAAGATACAATAAAGGAGATAAAATGAATCCAAAAATTATGATAGTTGATGACGACCAGAAACTCTGCGACCTTTATCGCGCTGTTTTTACGGCCCAGGGATACAAGGTTTGCGTCGCCCAAAACGGTGAGGAAGCCCTGACTAAAGTAACGGAAGAAAAACCGGATCTAGTCCTCTTGGATATCATGATGCCAAATATTCACGGGCTCCACATCCTAGATATCATGAAAGCCACCCCTGAAGTATCAAACACCAAGATAATTATGCTCACTGCCCTCTCCGATGAACAAACCAAGGAGAAAGCGATGGCATATGGGGCCACCGACTTTATCGTCAAATCTGAAACCACGATGGGCGAAGTTCTCGAGAGAGTGCAAAAGGCCTTGACAAGAGGATAACTATTGTAGTACTATGATTAGCTCAAGAGGGGAGATGAAAAAATAATTTTGGGCATAACACAGGAGTGAAACATAGGAAACGAGGTGGTATGCGTGGAAGTAATACGACTTAGGCGGACAGAAGCAGAGGATAAAAAAGAGCTTGTAAAAAAGTTTATGGGTTTAGTGAGAGAAGAAAAAGAAAAGCTCGATTATCTCAAAGATTCAATAGAATCTGTATACAAGTGGGATAATAAAACTTATAAACTTTTTCTCAAGGATGCCCTCATCAAGCTAGAACGAAAGAACTTGGAAAGATTGCAGTTGCAAGGAGAGATACTGGAGGAAGAAAATGAATACGAAATCAAAGAAGAATAAAAGAGAGCCATTGGCTCTCTTTTATGTAAAAATTTGATAAATTGTAAAGTAATATTCTGGTAGACCGGATAA
>Ga0051987_10001592_pt1 | contig 11369 bp, 11 predicted proteins | sample CryGey08umfilter_2_FD_58083 | JGI IMG/M metagenome (GOLD analysis project Ga0051987, IMG submission 58083) | Groundwater microbial communities from aquifer in Utah, USA - Crystal Geyser 4/10/14 0.8 um filter | ecosystem: Environmental > Aquatic > Deep subsurface > Groundwater | place: USA: Utah... | reverse complement strand
CTGGAAAAAGCGGTAGCGATATTCAATCGCGGTCCGATTTCCTTTACTACTCCCGTATTGCCAAGGTGCGGTTTAGAGCCAAACCATCTTGGCTGGAAAGTTTCACTCAGCAGCCGCCGCAGAATACTTAATTCATCGGGAGTAAGCGGACGCTCACTCTCAATGTTAAAGCAGAGCTCTTGATTAGGGCCTGCTTTGCGGTAAAGATGTTTCATTTCCATGAGCGGGACCCTTCTATTTTTTATTTTTTCTTGTTTTCAAACTGCTATCTTTTTGTTCAAGTTACCTCTAAAACAGAGTCGTTAATCTTAGCAAAATAAGGGCTAAAGTGCAAAATCTTCTACTAATTCAAGATTTATGGTATTGTTTAAGCATGGATGAAATAAAAGAATTAATTCAGGGAGGAATCCAGTTCGAAGAAAAGCTCATTGCTGAGCTGGTTCAGGATATTAAAGAAACTCAAGAATTCGAAGGAATAAGTGCGGGTAAAAAAGACAAAATTTTGCCCGTTTTAGCAGTTTTAAAAAACGACAGCCTTAGGCATAAAACAGAGCTGGAACAATTAGTTAAAAAATATTAAGATGACCGAAAAAGTAGAAAAATTAATCAGAGAAATCGAGGAATTGAAATTGTTGGAAGAAGAAGCGGCCAAGCTTTACCGCTCCATTATTCCGTCAATCAGCGATTTAGGGGATAAAAAAATATTAGAGGACATTGCTCAAGACGAAGTAAGACATGCTCGCATGGCGCAAGCGGTTGTGGATATTCTAAAATCTTAATAACACCGAAAATTTTTCAAGCTAAAACCCCCTCAGCGGGGCTTTTTTAATTTATTAACATAGAACAATAAAAATATATTGACAAACGATAAGTAATAGATTAAGCTGTAATTATTAATATCACCAACAACCATTCTATGAACCGAAATTCAATTTTGTTCTTAAGGATAGTAATTGTGCTCATCGGCATCGGCGTTCTTGCCCTCATGCTTTGGGAGCCCCACCTCGAAGGCAGGAACGCGCACGCCACGCTCTTTGCGATCTACTTCAAAGATCCGTTTCTGGCGTATGTGTATATAGCGTCTATTCCGTTTTTCGTTGCGCTCTATCAGGCATTCAAGGTGCTGGGATACGCCGGACAAAACAAGGTATTCTCGCAAGCGGCCGTGAACGCTTTGCGGACAATAAAATATTGCGCGTTCATTACAGCGGGTGCGATAGTAGCGGTAGATGCCTACCTCATTATAGCCGCACGCAATGGCAACGATGATCCTGCGGGAGCTGTAATGATGGGTCTTGTAGCTACTCTGATTTCCGTTGTAATTGCCACTGCCGCCGCTGTATTCGAGAAGCTCTTGCAAACTGCCGTAGAGATGAAGTCGGAAAACGATCTAACCGTCTAATGATATGGCTATAATAATTAACATTGATGTGATGCTGGCAAAAAGAAAGATGAGCGTCACCGAACTGGCGGAGAAAGTCGGCATCACGATGGCCAACATCTCCATATTGAAAAACGGAAAGGCAAAAGCAATTCGCCTCTCAACTTTGGAAGCTATTTGCAAAGCTTTAGATTGCCAGCCCGGAGATATTTTAGAATATAAAAAGTAACGACAATTTAACTATATAAAATAAAAAAGAGCGGCACGGATCGCCCTTTTTTTGATATTGTATAGGCATTCGGGTCACAGCCTTATCGCTATTACTCGGGTTGCGCCGATAAAAAGTTTTCTTGGCGAGCTGGAAGGAATTCTCCGCCCGAGGCGCAATTGTCCGCCTCTGGAGGAGATCCGCCTTACATTAGATTTTAATAATGAAGTGGCGAAGAACCCTCAATCTTCTCCGTGACCCCGCACAAGTCCTGCGGGACTATGCGGGGCAGGCAGAGAGATTTAAGCAAATGCGTCTGGCGGGCTGGAAGGGATTCGAACCCTCGATCTTCTCCGTGACAGGGAGATGTGTTAGGCCAGCTACACCACCAGCCCGCAAACGCAATTGCTTAAGAATTTATAAGTTTATAAATTTTGCTGAAAATATTCTTTTTAATAAATTTCCTTCCAGCACATGATTTAAAATATCTTTCTCTTTTAATTAACTTGGCGTTTGACCCCTCCTAACCTTGCATATCACACTACGTGTGATTGTGGGATAAGCTCCCCTTGGAAAGGGGAGGAAACCTTATACTTCCCCTCCTTACTAAGGAGGGGTTAGGGGAGGTCTAATTAAACATCTGCTCTTTTCTAAGAATTCTAAGAATGCCTTTTTCGCCTTGTGAGTCTTTATGAGATTCACCACCAACACAATGGATTGCATTAATCTAAATGCTCAATGTCCCTAATACTACAATAACAAAAACAAGTTGTAAACCCGTGAATCCGAAAAGGAATTTTTCGGATTCTCGGGTAAACGATTTGACACTAATTACAACTCATTCTATCATAATCTGTTCCTCTGGTTAAGGCTAAAGAATGATGTCATGAGTTTTTCCTGCTCGAAATCGAAAGCCTGGCTTTTGATTGCTGAGTAAAAACTGGGCAAAGCTTGCCAAAAACAATAAAATATGATATACTGAAAACAACATAAAGACAAAAAATCACAATTTATTAAATAAAGTGATGTTGTCTATTTTAATATCATTTAGAAAAAATAATAAATAATGCTCTGCTTTAGCTTGAGCATTTTTTAAACTAACCACTCTATTATTATCACTATGCCGAAAAATAACGTATCAGAAACAGAAATTAAAGAAGAAGCCAAAGCCCTTGGCCGAAAAATTGTTCTGCTTTTGCAAGCTTCGGATCTGCCTGAAGATGTTCAATTGGCCATTATCGAATTGCTTCCGGAAATGACTTTAGACCAGATTGATGAGCTGGTTAATTTGTTAAGCCAGAATGTGGCGCGGCAAGGGCAGGGCGAGGAAGAATTAAAAAACAAATTAGCTGCGATTAAACAGAAATATGATGCCAAAAAGTCTCAATTGGCCGATTCAGTAATGAAAGATTTAGATAGTTTAGAAAAAGAGATAGAATAATTCTATGCCGACAAACCCTGATTCACAATTGCTGGTAAAAGCATCCAAACTTTTGCGAGAAGCTCCCTTGGATGCGGAGCTGAAGTTGCTTTTGGTAGAAATGGTGGTACGAATGGAAGATGACCGGCTGGCGGAGTTATTAGAGATAATTGAAGAGTATACCAAAGACGTCCAAAAAGATGACAGCCGGCTTAAAGACTCGCTGAAAAAAATAAGCACGGACTACGACTCTAAAATGGATCAGTTGGTCCAGCAGACGGAAAGCGAATTGAATAAGTTGGAAAGCGAAATTTCCGAAGAAGAAAAAGAAGGAAAAATCGAAGAAGTAAAAAAGAGAATTAAAGAAAGTTAACTTTTAAATTTATGAGCGAACCAACAACTCCAGAAAGTAAAGATATTGACCCCAGCAAATTTGAAGGCCCGGAATACAGAGAAGAAAAAAGGAAACGGGATCCTTTTTTGCGATTTTTAAGAGAAGAAGCGGGCCTCTCAGAGGAGGAGATTAACAAACAGAGAATTCATTATCGTTCAGTAGCTGAGGTGGAAGAGGAGGCAGGCAAATTAGTCGTAAAGAAAGAAAAGAGATTTTCTAATTACCATGATTATCTTACGTTTCGTAGTCAGTTAACTCCGGAAGATAAAGAAAAATTTGATCAAGTAAAAGGGCCTGGTTTATATGCCAATAATCTATGGGATAGATTTAAAAAAGGCGAAGATCTTTATGATTTAAAAGAAAAAATGGAAAAGCCGCTTTATTCAGCTATTTCTGGTGAACTTCCTGACGAATATGCTGAAGCGGTAAAAAATGGCGAGATTCCGGAAAGAGAACCGATAGACCCAGCCAAATTTGAAGGCCCGGAATACGAAGAAGAAAAAAAGAAAAGAGATCCTATTTTGCGTTTCCTTCGTGACAAAGCCGGCCTGAGCGATAAAGAGATAGCGAAACAAAAGATAGAATATGAATCGGTATCGGGGATAAAAGAAAAAAAAGGAAAAAAAGTGGTAGCGTCCAGGGCTAAGTTTTCTAACCACCATGATTATTTGCAATTTAGAAGCCAGTTGACGCCGGAAGAAATAGAAGAATTTGACGCTGTCGAAAGCACTCACGTTTCCGCGCTTAACAAATTCTGGAATAGATTTGAAGAAAAGGGTGATTTAGCCGCTTTTAAAGATGAATTTTTCTCTGAAATTAGTTCAGCCAGACATTCAGAATCGCCAGACGGATACGCTGAAGCGGTAAAGAACGGCGAGATTCCGGAAATTACCGCAAAAAAGCCGCGCCAAAAAGGCGAAGGGTTTTTAACTCGTGCCGAAAAATTCCTGGAAAAATCCACCATCGGCAAAAAATTGCTGGGCCAAGAGGTAGAAGCGGGAGCTAAGGCCGGGAGAATAGAAAAAACCGCTTTAATTGCCTCCAAAACAGGCGATATCGTTTCCAGCGTGTTTGGCGTTAGGATACTGGCCAGGTTGCCTGATCGAACGCTAAAAAGAATTTATTCTAAGAGAGAAATAACCAGAATTAAGGGAACTCTTAAGGAAGAAGTAAACCTAAAAAGACAACTAGAAGGCGTAACCAGCCCGGAAAGAAGGGAAGAAATTGAATCACGCCTGCGAGAATTAGGTTACTCGGAAACTGAAACCAAATCTGATCGGGTCAACCGAAGAATGGCCGAAATTGAAAAAAGATTAAGCGAATCCAAATATTTATCCGAGGAAAAAAGAGCGAAATTAAGAGAGAAACTAGATGCCATCCGGACTAATTGGGCGGAAAATGAAGGAGTTGTGGAAACCGATATGGAAAGCGAGGTAGATTCAGTGCTCAATCAATTTGTCGGCGACCGGATGAAGAAAAGCGATGTGCTGAAAGAATCTTTTGATGCTGTTGCGTCTTATTCTGGCGCTTTTGCCATTAGGGCAGTAGGCCGAGGCGGGTTTGGAATTTATGATCGGTATAGCAAGGTTAAAGATGGGAAAAAAGAAGGTGAAAAGGTACAATTTTTGAAAGAAGTAATCTGCGGCGGTGCGGTAGAAACCGCCCAAGAGATGTTTGGGCAAGGAAAACTAAAAGAAGTCAAAGGATTTAAGAAAACTTTAGGAGTAGTGGGCGCTTGGGGTAAAGCGGCGATTCCAGCCGCCATCGCCTTAATGGGTTATTCCGAGGTAGCGGAAAAAGGCGGGCATGCCTTTACCAAGGCCTTAGAAAGAGCGGGGGAACGCGCCGGGGAAATTTCCGAAGCTTGGGGCAACGTATCGAATCCTGGAGAGGCGGTCCACGCATTAATCAGCACTCTAAACCTTCAAGAATCCGCTCACCGCTTATCCTTGGGGCTTATCGGTAAAGAAGATGTGGCCGCCGGAGCAGCCGGTGCTCCTGAAGTGGTCCAATCCACCGCAGGAGAAACGCCCACCGGAGGAGTACCTGATGCTACTACTGTAGGAATCCATGGTGTTGGCGGTGGAATCCATGGCGGCGGCGGTATAGTTGAACCAGATCTGCAAACGACCGTTGAGACATCCGGAGGAGTGCGTGATTTAGGACTAGAATCAGCTGTGCCCGATGCTATAACTAGTAGAGTCCATGACATTGGCAGCATAGTTGAACCTGGATCGCAAAGTACAATCGAAACATCTGGAGGAATCCATGATTTAGGAACGGAATCAGCTGGGTCCGGCCATGATCATGTAACTGAAGTGGGGAAAACAGGGGATGCGGCAACTGCTGAAGCGGATAAAGCGGCTGCGGCTGCCGCGGCAACAGCGGAAGCGGCCAAAGCACCGGTAGCCATGTCGATAGAATTAGGGCAAGAAGGCGGCCCCCAGTATGTCGAGCAGGCGTTTTACCGAGTAGCGATAGACAATATGGAGCTGCATGACAAGATTACTAATGTAGAAGGAGCCAGAATTTTAAATGTCGGCGCTAACCTAAGGGAGCTTTCCGAAGGCCATGGCGTTTCAGGCATTTCTCCGGAAGAATTCGGCAAATACGTGGATATCGAGGGCGATAAAATAACCATTACTGATTATAAGGGATTTCAAACCAACATCATGGGAAAATTAGTGGAACATTCCCAGCAAATAATCACCGAAGAAAATGTGGGAGATTCCGGCGCAGTAGCTTATTTAGATGATATTAAAGATGATACCTGGATGGAAATGCTGAAGCCAAAAGGAATTGGCGCAGAGGGTCTCCAGTTTGATCACGAAATGATTGGCAAGGCTGAAGGTCAAGTGTTCCAAGATACTTTAGGCCATTCCGGAATCGGAAAACTTGCCACAGACATTCAGCTGGATAGTGAGAGCAACGGTGGTTTTGATCTTTTCGACCAGCATGTCGTGGTTGATCATGGCCGGGTACTGGCGATTGGCGACGTAAAACTGGATCAACCAATTATATTAGGTACTAAACAAGCTGGTGACCAACTACTGGTCGAAGTGGTACGCGGAATGAAGATAGAAATCCCTCAGGGGGGAGGGACTCGGCCGATGAATGTGGATATAGAACCAAGGATAATCAGCGAAGCGGCCCATCTAGAAACAATCTCTAAAGAAGGCGCCAAGGCCTTGGATGATTTGGAAGAAGATATTACCAAGCTGATCCATGCCGATGGCCACGGACAAAGGACGCTCGGTTTGACTTTGGAGCAAATTCGTTCCCAAGAAGGCAAGGACCTTTTAGAAGAGGCTCTGAAAGCGGACGGTGGACGCGTCGGCCGTGCTGATAACATCCAAAGAGAGGTAATGAGGATTCTCAATAACAGCGATGCGGTAAATCACAAGCAAACCTTGGCCCGTTTTCTGATGCACCATACCGATGATGAAGCGGTAAAATCAGCCGTTACAGGCTTTAACCCGGATGCCGTTGACGCTAATACAGTGCCGCCGGTTGACGAGACGGTAAAAGATGGGGCAAACAGCGGGACGATTGATCAAACGCCTCCCACAGGAGAAGGAGCCGGTCAAACGATTACGCCAGAGGTTAAATCATTTACTACTCCCGAAGGCAATAAAATTGAGTTCCAATATGGCGCTAATGGAGAAGTGTTGAGCATCAGTATTTCCGGAAAAATACCGTCTTCAGAAAGTCTGTTATCGCCAGTTTACGGTTCGGAAGTATCTTACCGAGGCGGCAATCTTACGGAAGCTTTTAAAGAGGTTGAGAATTCCGCGCAAATGGTCAAAGAGTATAACTACGCTTTGCATTCGTTGGAAACGACCGGCCAAGGCAATACCCCTGAAGCGGAGTATCTAAGAAAATCCATTCAGGAGATTATTACTTCCTCAGAGAAAAAATATGGTAATATTTTTAGAGATGTAAGTACGGTGCCGCCAGACGAACAACCTGTTTCTCATGATGTTGGTGGAACAATCCGTGAAACTCCAGCAGGACCGGGGGAGTTAGGTCAAGCCACCCCGCAAGAAGTCAATTTGGCCTTAGAAAACCTGGCCGGCGGAATTCAGGGTATTGATAAACTGTCATTGGTAGATATAAATAAATTGGAAGATATTGCCACCTTAGACAAACTAAAAGACGGCGCAGAAGAAGTTCTAAGGCAGCTTCCTGGCATGATTGAGCACCCGCCGCAAGGAATGGATGCTGAATCTCTTAAGGCGCTGGCCCGAGGGTACCAAGAGGTGTTGAAGACCATCGATGCCCGAATTGATGCTGTAGATGTTATGGGTCAATCCGGTTCTTTTACTCATGACGTAGGTTCTGTTGGTGGAACTGGCGCTGAGATGATTCATGATGCATCCGGAGAGCACTTGGGTACTTACGAAACTCCAGATGGACTCAGAGTTGATTTCCAATATAATCCTAACGGGGAAATTAGCGGAATTAACTTCAAAGGATTCATGAGAGGCGAGGTGCAGTCATTGAATCCTGACTTTGAACAGAATATTCAACAAGCAATTCAATCGGGAAAGTTAAAACCAAGTGAATATGCCGTTGCGGCTGATAAAATCCGGACAGACGGACGAACGGTTGATTTGTACAGAAAAGTAATTGATTCAATGGAAAAAGGCGGCAAAGGCAGCACCCCCGAAGCCGAAGCTTTAAGAGAACATATTGAGCGTATTATTGAATCAGCCGAAAAGCGCTACGGAGACGTGTTTAAAGGTTAGCTGAAAAATAGATAGAATTAAGAGGCGCCCCGGGCATAGTCGAGGGGGCGCCTTTTTGGTAAGAGTACTCATTTTACGATAAAGTGCATTTGTTTACTTGGTAAATTCATGCCGATCGTACTACTGACGGGATCCGCGGACGGGACCGATCGCACGTTAGAAAACGTACGCTCGGTTTTGAAAATAAATAATGTTTCATCTTATTTTGTTGATAATAACAAATAAATCCGGTGTCGTTTTAATAGGTAAAAAAATAAGGCTAGGGAGAACATTGCTCTCTCTAGCCTTTACTGTCAAAAGGAACGTTGCTTACCAACTGCTGTCGGTGCCGGACGATGTGTCGGCTGGGACGCTTGTCGTTTCAAACTCGACGGGATGGTACTGATGACCGGCGCTCTCGATGGATTTGGCCACGCGAGAAGCCTCCTTTGCCTTGCTCTGGAACTTGGCTGACTTGAGTAATTCTAGACAGGCGGTGGTATTCACCCCATTGGTGTTTACCGCTACCCGAATCTGTTCCAGTCGTTTGTCCAGTTCGGCGACCGCACCTTGGACGGAGGATACGTCTTTCTTGACGGTTGAGATATCGCCTTCGACTGTCTCCACCCGCCTGGTCAGATTGGCCATGGCGGCGGTGTTTCCGTCATCGGTGGCGGCAGCCGCGGCAGCGAGTTGCTTGTGCGTGGAACCATTCAGCTGAATGGTTCCGTAGTAAATCATGGCGGCGGTGCGCAGAAGCGTGCCGTAGTCCTTGGAAGGCGTGTTGAGGTCAATTGCCTTCTTGGGGATGCCGAAGCGGAGCATGGCGGCGGCGAATTTCTCCGGCGTGTTTGCGCTGCTAATCAGAGTCGCGAGGTCCGCTTTGCCCAGATTCTTCTTGGCGGAGTCAACTCCATCCCAGAATTTCTTCTCGGTCGCCTTGCGTGCTTTTTCCGCTGCCTTGGCAGTGGAGTCAACAACAGTGCTACCGGAATCGGGAGCGGTTGGCGTAGTGGCGCCGGAATCGGCGGGATTGACGGTACTGTCAGGTGCCGGAGCGTACTTCTCCGGGTGTAGTAGGGAATCCAGTTGCGCTTTCAGAAAACCGATGTCGCCAGAGTTAGTCCGGCGAGCTGCATCCAGGCGCTGCATGGCGGCATTGATTTCATCCAGTTCCGAAGCGTTGACCGAGAAGGCCAGCGCCAGAACCAGGATTGCGGTGAGTGCGAAGAACTTGTTCATCACTTCACCTCCGTTTCGGTATCAGCGCTGTCGGTTTCAACGGAATCAACGCCGATCTTGGACCAGTCGCGCGTGGTGCTGCTGTTGGGGCGTCCTGAGATCTGCGTCTGTTCATCCTGTAAGGTTTTGATCTGCCGTTGCAGATCTTCGTGCGTGCCCTGGTTCCCCCAGGACTGGTACATGGCATAGCCACCGACTAACATAGCCAGGATAACTAACCCAATGACGATTTTCATTGTGTCTCTCCTCAACTGAGTGTGGGTGTAACAATTTATATTAAATTTATAAAAGGACGTCGCAGGCCATTTATAGAGAAATGACCTTGCGTTTGAATATTCGACCCGTCTAGACTCGTTGCTAGACGAGGCTGAGGAGCAATATCCAAGCGTAAGGCCATTTGTGATTTCTCTCTCCTCTTTAAATTTTTAAACTTAGTAACTAGAAAGGTACTTTAGTTTAACGGGTTATTATATACTCTCTTTAAGAACTTGTCAAGGGTTATTGGGCGGTTTTTGGCTAATTTTTGAGAAAAAAATACTCTTTTTATTGTTTTTATTTGTTATAAATGCAGGCGAATTTGGCCAAATTATCCTGCATGATATAATGAGGATAATTATGAACAGACTCCAATCATTTCTTTTCTATTATTTGCCGCCGCTTCTTTGGGCGGGAGTTATTTTTTATTTTTCTTCCCTTTCCGATTTAAAAAGCGCCCTGCCCGGTTTTTTCGACCTGATTTTAAGGAAGATCGCCCATATGACGGAATTTGGCATTTTAGCCGTATTATGTTTGAGAATGTTTTTGTTAAAAAAGGGAAAGCCGCTGGACTTAAGAAAAAATCTGGGGCCGGAAAAAGTATATTTAAAAGAGGCATTTATTACCGCTTTCATCTTAAGCTTGCTTTATTCTTTTACCGATGAATTCCACCAATCTTTCGTGTTTGGTCGAACCGGCGCTTTAGGTGATGTTTTAATTGATGCGATGGGAATCATAATAGGAATATATTTGTTTATGCGGTGGAAGTTGCGGGTTCAAAATTAATTGAGCAATAATTAAAGCAGGCGAGGATAGATATCCTCGCCTGCGGCATTTCTAAAGCAATATTCTTTGATTATTTCTTTTTTACCCCGTTAGAAAATCATTTTGCGACGGTTGAGATAAAATATTAATTTCAGCTTTTTTGTGAACGGGTAGCTGGATCGGGAGCCCCGTCTTTTCTAACGGGGTTTACTTCCGCCACAATTGCTTTAAAGATTTCAGGATTGTTCATAGCAAGATCCGCCAAAACTTTCCGGTCAATTTCCACCTTTGATTTTTTAAGCAGGTTGATAAAACGGGAATAACTGATTCCTTCCAGCCGGCAGGCGGCATTGATCCGAATCTGCCAAAGCCGGCGAAAATCTCGTTTTTTTACCCGGCGGTCACGATAGGCATAAACGCCGGCCTTGAGTACCGCGGTCTTGGCTAGCTTTATTTTGCTTTTACGGCCCCATTTGTATCCTTTGGTGCGCTTTAAAAGCTGTTTTCTTTTTTTAAGATGGGCTTTTCCTCTTTTAACTCTGGCCATTGTTTTTTAGATGAAGGCGAAGATGCCCGCCTCGCTTGACGCTAGTCAAGGCGGGCGTATCTTCACTTTCAGAATTATGAAGTTAGTAGGCGAGGCGTCGACGTCTCGCTTTCGGTTATCGGTATGGTATTAATTTTTTAATTGAACGGACGTTGCTTTGACTGATTTGATGATCCCTTCTTTTTCGCTTGGTTACCTTGCCCGGTTCGCGGGAATTAAAATGGTCCTGGCCGGCGGTACGTTGCAGCAGCTTTGCTCTTTTCTTTCTCAGCTTGGCCGGTCTCGATATTCTGATTCTTTTACTGGTAGCCCGATGGGTTTTTAGTTTAGGCATATAGGTAGTATTAATAAAGATCTCATTTTCGAGATCTTTATTTCGACAAGCGAGGAGCGAATGAAAACAGCAGTTTTCATATCGTCCGAGCGCAGT
>Ga0051987_10001589_pt1 | contig 11387 bp, 11 predicted proteins | sample CryGey08umfilter_2_FD_58083 | JGI IMG/M metagenome (GOLD analysis project Ga0051987, IMG submission 58083) | Groundwater microbial communities from aquifer in Utah, USA - Crystal Geyser 4/10/14 0.8 um filter | ecosystem: Environmental > Aquatic > Deep subsurface > Groundwater | place: USA: Utah... | reverse complement strand
CTGCGGGGCAAAGCCGATTAAAACCGCTTCATGAGAAAGATGCGCCACCATTTTAGCCAAGTTTTTGATTCTAATTAAGGAATCTTTCGTATCTTTATAGGTTTTTTGCAAAACGGCCTTATGCTGAAGATTCAGTTCTTTTTCTTCTAAGAGATTATCAATGAAAAATCGGTATCCTTTCTCCGTGGGAATACGGCCAGCGGAAGTATGCCGATGAGTCAAGTACCCCTCATTTTCTAAATCCATCATTTCGTGGCGGATCGTAGCCGGAGAAAGATGAAAGCGGTATTTTTCAACCAAATGAGAAGACCCGACCGCTTTGGCCGTGCGAATATGCTCTTTAACCACCGCTTCTAACAAAGTTTGTTTGCGCTCATCCAGAGACATAGATTTCTGATTATTATTAGCACTCTCGCGTTAGGAGTGCTAATGGCATTATAGCAAGCCTGAGTTGGCTGTCAAGACTGAAGCGGCGCCAAACTCAGTCGGAAGACGGACAGAAATCTTGTCTTCTAAATATTGACAATTTGGCCGCATCTGATACTCTACTGAAATAAAATGAGTATGGTTCTTTCCATTGAGGGCTAAAATGAAACTGACAATCTGTGCAGTAATTGTCTCCATAGCATTGCTCTGTGTTTTTGTAGCAGTTGCCATTAACGGAGATGATCTGGAAAATGCCTTGTGCGCGTATTCCTACCTAATCAGCGGCGCTGTACTGACAGGGCTAATCAGCATGCTCATCTTCAAAAATTGGGCATTAACCATTGCTTGCGCCAACATCGCTTTGATTGGGGTAAGCGGATACACCTGGATGGTGCTATTCTGCCTTGAAACGACTGAAGTTACCGTGCAAAGATTTGTATCATTGCTGATCTGCACCCTGGTTTCAACCGCTTCCACCGCTTCCCTCGCCTGGATTTATAAAACAGAGGCAAAGCTTAAGAGCATTGCGTCGCCGTTCTTAGTATTATTGCTTCACTTCCTGCTACTCCACGCAGTGCTGACGACATTTTTCCTCTTAATCCTAGCGACTAAAACAGCAACGCCCATCGAAAACAGTTCGGCGGATCCAGTTTTTTGGGTCCGCTTTTTTCGTATTGACAATCGTTCGACTTTTCGGTAAAGTTCGTTAACTGCTCGTTCTTTCGCAATTAGAATAATCAACTAAATATAGAAGGCAACCATAACTGAACTGGAGGTTTGTATGATTCAAGAAACTCTGCGAGCATTTTCCGTTTTGGAGCAATTAGACCTGTACTTTCGCACGTCTTGCGCGGTACTCTTCAACTTTGCCCAGAGCGGACACCCCGGAGGAAGCATCTCCTCGGGGAGAATTGTCAGCCCTCTGCTTTTTGGAGGAATGAGGTACAACTTCAGCAACCCGGACCAGCCTGAGTCAGATTTAATAGTTTGCGCTGCCGGACATAAGGCCTTGGGTCTTTACGCCATGTGGGCGCTCCGCGATGAATTAGTCCAAGCAAGCCGTCCGGATCTTCTGCCCGCTTTGATCAAGCACCGGCTTCGGCTGGAGGATCTGCTCGGATTTCGAAGAAACCCCGCACAGAACACGCCTCTATTTAAACAGTTCAGCGCTAAACCGCTGGACGGCCACCCCACTCCCCTAACGCCATTCGTGAAGATTGCTACGGGCGCTTCTGGCGTGGGCGTGCCTGCCGCTTTCGGACTGGCAATGGGAGCGCTGGACTACTACGGTCCCAATGCGCCAAGGGTGCATGTTATAGAAGGCGAAGGCGGAATGACTCCCGGAAGGGTGCACGAAGCTTTGTCTGCCGCCGCTTCCGCCAATCTGGGGAATGTGGTACTGCACTTGGACTGGAACAATGCATCCATTGATTCCGACTGCGTCTGCGCCGAAAGCAGGGGTAAAGGCAAGAGAGATAAGGGCGACTATGTTCAGTGGGATCCGGTCAGCCTGCTGATGACGCACGGCTGGAAGGTGTTCTTCGTGAGTGAAGGAACGGATTGGGAACAAATCATCGCCGCTCAAAGGAAAGCTGTTGCCCATGCTCAGAAGAAAGGTCAGCCGTGCGCTGTCGTCTACCGCACCGAGAAAGGGCGCGGCTACGGCATTACCGGGCGCAAATCGCACGGCGGTGGGCATCCGTTCTGCTCGCCAGGGTACTACGCTGCTCTCAAGGAATTCGAGGACACGTTTCAGGTTCAATTCCCCCGCTCTGACGGCAAGGGACTTGATTCGGCGGCAAAGGAACGGCTCTACTGGGATACGTTGCTGATCTTTCGGCAGGTTGCTATGAATAATCCGGAACTGTCCGGCTTTGTTGGTAAAAAGGTGGCGGAAAGCGCCGAGCTTCTGAAACAAGCCGACCGCAAACCCTGGCAGAAAGTTCCCGCTTCTCTGGATCCGCTTTACCGGAATGATGGGGCAATCGAAGCAACCATCATACCCCCTGTCTTAACCCTGGAAGTCGGGTCAAAAACTACTCTGCGCGGAGAACTCGGAAACACGCTGGGACATTTGAACCAACTGCTGGGTGGTCCGATTATCGTCAGTGCCGCTGATCTGTTGGGTTCCACATCAGTCAATCAGGCTAACCAAGGATTTCCCGACGGCTTCTTTAATGCGTTGACCAACCCAGATTCTCGGCTGATGGCAGTAGGCGGCATCTGCGAAGATGCGATGGGCGCCTTTATGAGTGGCCTAGCTTCCTACGATCATCACATTGGAGTGACTGCCTCATATGCCGCGTTCATCGCCGCGCTGGAACATGTGGCGGCCCGGCTGCACTGCATTGGTCAGCAAGCCCGACACAAGTATTCCGGCGAGGCTTATCAGACTTTCCTTATGGTCTGCGGGCATGCCGGCTTGAAAACCGGGGAAGATGGTCCTACCCACGCGGATCCGCAAGCCTTGCAGCTTCTGCAGGAAAACTTTCCGCCGGGAATGTGCATTACGCTGACACCCTGGGATCCGCAGGAACTCTGGCCGCTGACCGTGGCTGGTTTGAAAGCCCGTCCCGCCGTACTGGCACCATTTGTTACGCGACCCTCGGAAGTGGTTCTGGACCGCGCTAAGCTGGGTTTGCCGCCGGCAACCGCCGCGATATCCGGCATCTACCAGTTCCGCTCGGCTGATCCTCTGGATGATCGGTACCACGGTTCTATCATCCTTCAAGGCAGTGCCGTCACCTATGAATTATTGACTCACGTTCTGCCTAAGATGGATGAAAAAGACTACCGGATGAATGTGTACTACGTATCCAGCCTGGATCTGTTCAACCTGCTCCCTTCAGCGGAACAGGCGCGGATTCTGCCGGAAGCAAGACAGCTTGAAGCAATGGGCATTTCGGACTTTACCATGCCCACTCTTTACCGGCTGGTTGCTTCTCGGTTCGGACGCGACCATTCGCTTTGCGCCGGCGCTTTTTACCCCGGCAGCGGGACCGCCGATATGGTGCTCCGAGAGATGGGCCTGGATGGCCCAGCGCTCTGGAAAGCGATTCAGAATTACGTAATGGATCGCGAAATAAACAAGAGGTTCTAGGAGGGATTTTATCGAAACAAACGCCGTTTTCCAACAACTTGGGAAACGGCTTTTTCATTCTTTTAATAATTTTAGCACTTTCATGCTCTATATCATGAAATCATCTTATTATTTTTCCATAAATAATTTTATCAAAAAGAAAAGCGGCAAAGCAGCTAACCTTACCGCTTTTCAGCCATTATGCATAAATTTTACATTACATCTTAAGGGCCTTCATTACTTCCTCCGCTGAATTGTAGCTACCCTCCGGAAGGTTTTCCTCAAACCACTTTTTGTCCTGGTCGGAAAAATCGGAAAGATTATTGCAGGTCATAACCAGATCTGCTTTAGTAGCAGGATAAGTTTGATGTTCCTTTAAATGCATCATGGCATTTTCTTTATCTTGCATCATATGATTTATCCTTTCTTTTTTTCGACCTTTAATACTTGCTCTCCGGCAAGGTTTTAGGCCCAACCGGAATAATTAATTAACTATTGATTATTCTCCTTATAAATCAAATTTCATCCTGGGAAAGAAGGATAATAAACTCATTTAAATTATTCGCTATTCCACGATAATCTTTCCAATCATTAAGGGATGAATCGCGCAGTGATAGGAATATTCCCCCGGGGAATTAAAAGTATGCGAATAGCTTCTTTCTTGTTCTAAGATTTGAGAATTAAATTCATTACTGGAATCGCCGGTAACGGTATGAGGCATACTGTCTTTGTTAGTCCAGATTACATTATCACCCGCCTTTATTCTCAGCTCCGAAGGGGTAAAATTAGAATTACTAATTTCTACTCGGTAAGAATTAGTTATTGGACCGGCTGTATTGGCATTTTCATTTTGTTTGGTTGTTTTACTGCTGCCACCCATTGCGGAAACTAAATAGATTCCCACTATCAACACGGCAAGAACAATAATGATTAATACAATGATATTTTTTTTCATTATTCCTCCTTTCCTGATTAGTGAAAATGAGATTGATAAAGAGAGCTATAAACCTCTTCCTTTAGGGGTTGCAGGAGGTTTTTATCCGCTCTTTTACTGCTCTTAAGCAAAAAGAGGGCAATGATTGCATTTTCTGCTGATTTGACAATACACTTCTCGACCAACTTGCTCTTTTTTTATTAAATCAAGCTTGGCAAGCTGATTGATGTGAAAAGTAACGGTAGGCTGACGCAATGCCAAAAGGTTTACTAATTGAGAGACTGTTGCCGGTTTCTTCGTTTTCTTTAGATACTGAAAAAGTCTAAAACGAGAAGCAATCGAGACTACTTTCAAGCACTTCAGGCATTTTTGCTGCATAAATTAATATATAGATGATTATCTATATTATTATAGACCCCATGCTGAATCTGTCAAGAGAGCGGATTAAACATTGGAGTCTATTTGGTGCTTAGAATTTGTAATTGGGAATCTTACATAAACTACCCGATTAAAGTAGCCTTATCAGTAATCATTATTCTGCCCGGTTAAAGCTCCAAAACGCCAGCCCGAACATGATTAGGCCAAAAGCCACGATCAGCAGGGCGTCAAAGCGCAGGGAGTGAATAATAATGGTATTGCGGACTATTTCCGGCACGCCGTGAAAAACAATATTACGCAAACCGTCCACCGCGTAAGTTAAGGGATTAATGTTGGAAATTATCTTCATCCAAGTCGGTACATCCGTTATCGGAAAAAAAGCGCCGGATAAGAACATCATGGGGAAAAATAAGAATTGAAAAATAAATTGAAAACCTTCAGCGCTACGCATCCGGCTGGCAATCAACAAACCCATGGAAGTAACGGCAAAAGAAAGCAAGAGAGCTATAAACAGCAGTCCTGGGATCGCTCCCCAGTCAATTTTCAAACCAAAAATGGGAGAAAGCGCAATCAGCATAATTGCCTGAAAAAGGCCAATAAAAATACCGGAAAAAATCTTCCCAGCTACAATCGAGGCCCTTGATACCGGCGCCACTAAAATTTCTTTCAAAAATCCGAATTCACGATCAGTCACGATAGAAATAGAGGTGTTAAGCGCTACCCCTAAAGTAGTAGTAGCGATTATGCCGGGAAACATGAATTCCACAAAATCAAAACCTAATCCCTGACCCACGCCTAAGGCCGATTTTAAGCCCACACCGAATACGCCTAAGAAAAAAATTGGCTGGACCACCGAAGCGATGATTCTGGTCTTATCACGAAAAAAGTGCAGAATATCCCTTAGAAAAATATTTCGAAGGGAACGTAGTTCCAAAATAAAATCATACTTCATCTTTTAAACCCCCTTGCTCTTAAGAATCTTTTTGATCTTTCCGCGGCGCTGGGCGCTTCGTCTCGGATTTTTGATCCGGTCAGCTTCAAAAAAACATCATCCAGCGAAGGCTGTTTTAATTCAATGCTTTTAACTGTTTCCGGCAGCTCTCTGACCAAACGGGGTAATATCTGATTGCCGTCGCGGACAATAGCGACAATTTGATCATTTTCTATTCTCACATCCTTAGTGAAATGCTCGCTGATAAATTCTTGGGAACGGCCATTATGGTCAGTGGTTAGAGTAATAATATCTCCGCCGACCCGCTCTTTGAGCTTGTCTGGCGAATCCAAAGCAACAATTTTACCATGGTCAATTACGGCAATCCGGTCGCAGTATTCCGCTTCGTTCAGGTAATGAGTGGTTAAAAACAAAGTAATGCCCTGCTGCTTGGCAATTTTTAAAATATACTGCCAGATTGTCGCTCTGGTCTGCGGATCCAAACCAATGGTCGGCTCGTCCAAAAACAGCACTTTGGGATAGTGCAACATGCCGCGGACAATCTCCAACCGCCGTTTCATGCCGCCGGAAAAATCCCGTACTTTCTTTTTGGCTCGTTCGGCCAAGTCCACTAACTGCAGCAGTTCCAGGGAACGCTGTTTATAGGTACTGGACGGCACACCGTAAAATTCCGCGTGAAAACGTAAATTCTCATAGGCTGAAAGTTCCTCGTCTAAAGTAGATTCCTGAAAAACCAAGCCGATTGACTTTCGCACGGCAATCCGATCTTTGATTACGGAAAAGCCCGCAACTTTAGCCTCGCCTGAAGTAGGTTTTAAAAGAGTGGCCAGCATTTTAATGGTCGTGGTTTTGCCGGCGCCATTCGGGCCCAGAAAACCAAAAATCTCTCCTTGGGCCACATTGAAGGAAACATCCTGCACCGCCACGAGTTCTTTAAAACGGCGGGTTAAATTGTTAACCTCGATTATGTTCATGGGTAAAACTTAAATTATCCTTTGATTTCTTTTTTGAATTTCCTGATTTTCTCAGTCATGTGGCTTGACATCCGATCCAAAAAACTGTTTAGGTCTTTTGCCTTAATCAGGCCGATAATTTGATCGAATTTACAGAAAACCAACAACTTGTCGCCGGTTTTCAAATCCATTCTTTTTCTGATATTGGCCGGAATAACCACCTGGCCTCTTTCACCAATGGTGGTGGTGCCGCATAATTTGGAATCGCGTTCTTTTTTCATAAACCAATATATGAAATGTATGATTTATCCTATTTATTTATTAATACTAATCCTCTGCGTTTTTTCTGTCAAGTCAGAAAGGTTGAAGAAAAGTGCTGAAGGATTGCGATTGGAGTTGGTAGTTTCAAGCCCAGAATCTAAAGCCCCGCCTTAATTTACCAAACTAAAAAAGAGTTTAGCCCGGCTTATCTTTTTTGACTAAACTCTACTTTTTTAAAACTTCTTGGTAATAATCCACAATTTGCTTGGTTATATTCTTCCAGGAATATTTTTCGGCTTTTTTTCGGCCTGCTTCGCCCATTTTTTTGCGTTTCTTTTTATCGTCCATTAAACTGATTATCGCTTTAGCCAGCTGAACCACGTTTTTAGGTTCAACCAAAATTCCTTCTTTTGAGCTTAAGACCTGTTTATACCCTTCGTTGCTGGACGCTACCACCGGCTTTCCCGAAGCCATTGCTTCTAAGAGGACTATTCCGAAGCTTTCTCCGTGAGTAGCCGGTGAACAGTAAATATCCGCTGTAGCGTAATAATGAGGAATCTCCTCGGCGGAAACGTACCCTTCGAAAAACACTTTATCTTCTAAGTCTTTGAGCAGAAACATTTTGTAATATTCACTCAAAATTCCCTTGCCGACCACGATTAAACGGACCTTTGAGTCATGACCGTAGACAATAGAGAAAGCCTGCAGCAAATAGCGTAGGCCCTTGCGGGGATCAATTCTTCCCACAAAAAGAAGGTTAAAAATGTCATCGTCAAATTTTTTGATCGGAGCTAACCCAGGACGAAAACAATTAGTATCCACCCCATTCGGAATTATTCGGTAATCGGCGGGAAAGTACTGGTAAATAAAATCCCGGGCTGGTTCGGAAACACATATTTTTCCCGTCAATTTTTTGAAGTACGGCTTGAATGATTCATTGATAACATCATAGGCAAGATTGGCTTTCATATAAGTGTGGAAGGTTCCCACGATCGGCCCCTTAAATACCTTGACCGCCCAAAGCGGCAGAATGGGGTCAAGAGGACAATGCACATGCAATAAATCGAATTTTTCCGCCGAAAAAATTCGGCGCAGCTTTTCCGCCATTTTATAACCGACGGTTAAATTGGCAAATGTTCCGTTGGCCGGAATAGTAACATCCTGCCCCACTCGGAGCACCTTTAGACCGCGGTCATTATTTTCCCCGGTAAAATTAGCGGTAATTACGGTTGGTTCGCACCCCAGCTTAACCATTTCCTTGCAGGTATGCACAACGTGCTCCGCCACGCCGCTGTTCTGGGTAAAACTTTGGGTTACTATTCCTATTTTCATTTTATGTCTTTAGCTTCTCAGCCTTAGTTGTAAGTTGATTCGTAATATTGTTTAATTGCTATATTGTTATATTGTTTTTATGGCTATTTGAAAAATTAAGCAATTCAACAATATAGCAATATAACCATAATCCTTAATCTTTCAACTTTAATCAAAATCGCGCATTTTAACAAGCCCTAGGCAACACTTCTTTTCTGCCGCAAATAGATGCTCTGCAATATCCCAATGGCCATTAAATTTACCAGCAAGGAACTTCCCCCAGCGCTAATGAAAGGCAAAGGGAGCCCTGCCACCGGCGCCAATCCCAAATTCATGCCAATATTAATGAATACCTGAACAACAATCATTAGTAGGACGCCCCAGGTCAAGAAAATGCCGAAATCATCTTGGGATTTTCTCATTATCTTAACGATCCGCCAAAACAGCAGCCCGAACAAAGCAATGACGAAGAAGGATCCCACAAATCCCAGTGCTTCAGCAATTACGGAAAAAATAAAGTCCGTTTCCTTGGCAGGAAGAAAGTTCAGCCGGCTTTGGGGGCCCAAGGACAATCCCCTTCCCCAAAATTGGCCTGATCCAACCGCAATAATCGACTGGGTAATGTTATATCCTTGACCTAAAGGATCCCGATTAGGCTGCAGAAAGGTTATAATTCTGTCTCGCTGGTAGTCTTCCAAAAAAAAGAACCAGCTGATTAAAAAACTAAGAATCAAAAATGCCACGATTAAAATCATGTACGATTTTTTTACCTTGGTCAGCCAGATCATTCCCATCCACAAAACGACAAAGATAGCAGCTGATCCCAAATCCGGCTGAAGCAGCACCAGTCCTAAGGGAATTATGATAAAAAGAAAGCTGATCCAAAGATTTTTAAAATTGAAGCTGGCTGAAGATTTTGACGTCAAATATTTGCTTAAGAAAACGATCATTAAGATCTTGACTACTTCAACCGGCTGAAAAACCTGGCCGAAAATAGAATACCAGCCCCTGGTACCGCGGACAGTTATGCCAAAGATCAGTACGCCCGTTAATAATACCACTCCCAGCCAGTACAACAGATTGGCATAACTTCTTAAAATCCGGTAATCAATGAACCCGAGGAAAAAAACTAAAATAAGCCCCAATACCAGGGCGATTATTTGTTTAATTAGTAAGCCGTAATCGGGCGCATCGGCATTGACAGCAATGCTGTATATTGCCACTAAGCCGAAGATTACTAGAATCAAAACAATGCTCAGCAGAATCCAGTCGAACTTCTTAATTTGAGAAAAATATTTCTGAAAAATCATAACTAATCTGATAAGGGGGCTATTTCAGTGGGAGTCGATTTGAACAATGCGTCCGGATCGTGAACATTGACCACGGGTTGAATCAATATTTTAGAAACAACCGGATACGATTCTATCCAAGAAACCGCCAGATCTCTAGTTTCTAGGGCAAGAAATTTCTCAATCTTGACTTCGCCTAAGGCAATTGGATCGTTTCCTCTGAAAAGGAGCACTTGAAAGTTAACTTGCCAAAAATTATATACCGATTTGTTTTCTACCTCAGCCGTGACTCTGGTAGAGTAATTGGAAATTACTTTTCCCTTATCATCTAAAAGCGGTATTTGGCTAGATTCAATATTTCTAATGTCAAATTTTAAAGCGGGAGCTTCAGCGGGCCTTTCTATTCTTTGCCAGCCGACATGATCAATCAATAATTGAAGGTTGGGTTTAGCAGCAGTAGTTTCGACATTGTATTGAATAATGAAGCGCTGTTCCTGGGGTAACAAAAAGCTGTGCTGAATATCCTGGTCTTTGCCGCTAAAGTTAAAATGATAATCCAAAGAACCAATCGTCCATTTTTCATTTGGGTTTTTCAATTCGGCCAGCAGATGGTATTTATTGGCTTGGCCAAAAACGGGAATGTATTTGGTGCTTATTACCTGAAGATTCTTGGGAGCGTTGAGCAGCTGATAGTTCCTGAAATTAAGATGTGACGTTGCTATTTCACTGGGAATACTGACAAACCTGTTCCAGGTGAAAATAATAACGATAATATTAAAAAGAAGATATAAAAAAAGTAAGACGTCACCGACGGCGATCATCATTACCCACCATTTTTTCAGCTGATGCTTATGGGTAACCCACCAAATTCCTATTTTTAGTTGTTTGTCGCTTAATTCCGCCATAAGATTGAGCTTACCCTTTTAAAATAGCACAATCGGACAAAAAACTGAAGATTAGCGACATTTCCCCTTGTCTGGCAAATATGTTATACTAATGTTAATTATTTAATTAATTTTAAAACTATGTTCGATACCAGCAAAGATATCCTCTATCTAGTGATTTCCTTGTGTGTTTTACTGGTTACCGTATTTTTTGTCTGGATTATGTATTACCTGGCCATGATTCTTAAAGATGTCCGCAATATGATTACGGACGTCAAAAACAAAATTGAATCATTTGGCGAAATTCTCGATACCATTAAAGATAAGGTTGTTTCATCTGCTACTGTCTTGACCACACTAGGCAAGGGGTTAGCCGATTTAATTGGCATGTTTCGCGATCGCCGGGCCGCCAAATGGGATGAGGAACCCATTGAAGTAAAAGAAAAAAAGAAAAAACCTAGAAAATAGCCCAAAATAAAAATAGAAAACAACTTCTCAACTAAGGAGTTTTTTATTGCCTAAGGATTAAACAATTAAGGAATAAGAAACAGTAATTCGTAATTGGTAATCGGAAATTACTAATTACAAGTTACGAGTTACTAATTACTAGCTACCAATTACGAATTACGCGCTTTATGAACTTCGTCCATCTCCATATCCATAGTCATTACAGCTTACTAGACGGCCTTCCTAAAATTGATGACTTGGTAAAAAAGGCTAAGGAGCTTGATATGAAAGCGCTGGCTTTGACGGACCACGGGGTGCTTTACGGAGCAATTGAGTTCTATCAAAAAGCCAAAGCGGCGGAAATTAAACCGATTATCGGAGTGGAAATGTATTTAGCTCCAAACGGCCGATTGAACAAGCGCTCCCGGATAGACGAAAGACCTAATCACCTGGTACTGTTGGCAAAAAATATC
>Ga0051987_10001581_pt1 | contig 11435 bp, 12 predicted proteins | sample CryGey08umfilter_2_FD_58083 | JGI IMG/M metagenome (GOLD analysis project Ga0051987, IMG submission 58083) | Groundwater microbial communities from aquifer in Utah, USA - Crystal Geyser 4/10/14 0.8 um filter | ecosystem: Environmental > Aquatic > Deep subsurface > Groundwater | place: USA: Utah... | reverse complement strand
CTTTTTAAATCAGATACTATACCTTAACACCCTGTCTGATTTCTTAGGACCACCTCTCATCACTTTATCTGAAGCAGGGTGATAAAGGTTTCCCTCATTACCCTTGTGTTGCTGGGCTGGCTGCATTATTAGGTGATCCTTCTTGTTGTCATTTTCCTATCGCTATCTTTTTTCTTGTGAAAGTTTTGCGCACTACCATAAAAACTTAAAGTCTAATGGCTCACGCATTAACAATCTTAATAAAAACAAAATAAAATTTTAGGTGATAGTATGCACAGCTGTAGAAAAGGATTCAAAAGCTATTTCATAAACCAAGACTTAGCAACATCAACCATTCTAAGGGAAAAGGCCCATTCATTATCGTACCAAGATAAGACTCGACAAAAACGATTATCTAAAATTTGTGTTTGTGTTAAATCAAAAACAGAGCTTGCAGGATAATGATTAAAGTCTTTTGATACAAGGGGCATGTCACAAATATCTAGCACACCTTTCATCCGGCCTTGTGATGCTTCTTTTATCGCGCTATGAATAATGTTTACGTCAAAGTCTTTTTTGACACCTAAAAATTTAAAATCAACCGCAGATACATTTGCAGTTGGAACGCGAAGGGCTGTCCCATCAAGCTTACCTTTCAGTTCCGGCAAAACTAGACCAACGGCTTTGGCGGCGCCCGTTGATGATGGAATAATAGATTCTGCTGCTGCACGTGCCCGGCGAAGATCACCATGTTGCGTATCCACAAGGCGCTGGTCACCAGTATATGCATGAATTGTTGTCATGTATCCAATGTCTATGCCAACAGTTTTATGGATAACGTCAGCAATTGGCGCCAAGCAATTCGTTGTACATGAAGCATTTGATACAACTTTATGATCAGTTGTTAATTTGTCGTGGTTCACGCCATAAACAACCGTGAGGTCAGCGTCAGGGCTAGGAGCTGAAATTAACACATGTTTAGCTCCAGCTTTTAAATGTTGTGCTGCAAGGTCACGTTTGGTAAAACGTCCTGAACATTCAAAGACGATATCAATATTCAAATCGCCCCATGGCAATTTTTCAGGTGCAGGTTCTTGAAACATAGAAATATGCATATGGTCCACCGTTAAGGTTTGTCCAGTGGAAGATACGTTACCTTGATAGCGTCCATGAACACTGTCATACTTAAATAAATGGGCATTATCTTCATTTGTTCCAAGATCATTTATAGCAACAACTTCAATATCGGTTTGCTTAGTCTCTAAAATGCCACGTAATACAAGGCGCCCGATGCGGCCAAAACCGTTAATTGCAATTTTAAGTGTCATATATTTTCTGTATATAAAGTAAGTTATAATTATTGTAATATAATAGGTGCGGGCAATCAATCGCCTAGCAAGTAACATTTTTCTTTATATGATTGTATAAAATAGTTATACTTAGTTGATCTCATGAAAATACTCTCAATGCATAATCAGTTTATTAAAAAAAATAAAGACGTTTCTCTAAAGGAAATTTTTAGCATTTTAAATGTTCAAAATCACGCCAATTTAAAGACTTCTATTATACTGACCGGGATCGCACCTTTAAGCACAGCGTTGCCAGAGCATGTGTCGTTTTTACATAACGCAAAATATGTAAAGGATTTGGAAAATACCAAGGCTGGTGTTGTTATTGTGCACCCTGATTTTAAAGACAAAGCACCAAAAAATTCTATTATTTTTGAATCTCAGATGCCGTATCGTGATTTTGGCAAAGTTATGAATATGTTTTATCCAAAACCACAAAGTACTGGTATTGTAAGCCATAAATCCGATGTACACGCCACAGCAATCATAGGAAATAATGTACAAATAGATGCTTTTGCATCCATTAAAGCGGGCGCAAAAATTGGTGATAATACGATAATTAAATCATGTACCATTGTTGGTGAAAATGTGGAAATTGGTCATACATGTTATGTAGAGGAAAATGTCACATTATCACATTGTATAATTGGTAGTATGGCAAATATTAAAGCAGGTGCACGCATAGGGCAGGCTGGATTTGGTTTTCATATGGATGCAAAAGGACACTTTGATATCCAGCAATTAGGATGCGTGCGTATAGGCGATGATGTGCAAGTTGGATCAAATACAACAATTGATCGAGGCAGTCAGTCAGATACGATTATTGGTAATAGTGTGCGCATTGATAATCAGGTACAAATAGCACACAACGTTGAAATTGGTGATGCATCTGTCATTGTTGCACAAGTGGGTATTGCCGGTAGTACAAAGCTTGGTAAATTTGTAATTGTTGCAGGGCAAGCCGGTATAGCAGGCCACTTAAATATTGGGAATTTTGTAAAAGTTGCAGGTGGCAGTGGTATTATGCGTAACGTTGAAGATGGCGCAACTGTTGCCGGTATACCGGCTGTTAATGCAAAAGATTGGCACAGACAAACAATTGCTATAAAAAAACTTATTGAAAAAAGAAATAAATCATAGGATGTTAATATGACGGATAAAACAAATGCATTGGATATTATTTTAGACATTAACGCCATTAAAAAGTTGCTACCGCATCGTTACCCCTTTTTGTTGGTCGATAAAGTAAAAAATATTGTTCCCTTTGAAAGTGCTACTGGTATTAAGATGGTAACTGCCAATGAGTGGTATTTTGAAGGCCATTTTCCAAATCATCCTATTATGCCTGGTGTATTAATTATTGAGGCAATGGCCCAAACGGCAGGCGTTTTGATCTTACATTCTCAGCAATTAGAAAAAGAAAATCAAGTCGATCAGCAAAGTATGGTTTACTTTATGTCCATGGAAAAAGTAAAATTTAGAAAACCTATAGTACCTGGCGATGCTTTGGAAATTGAAATAAAAAAAGAACGCGTACGCGGTAACGTGTGGCGTTTTGTAGGCAAAGCTTTTGTTGATGGCGCTTTAACAAATGAGGCGACCTTTACAGCAATGGTAGCTCATTAACATATTAAGGATATTACATGAAATATTTAAAAAATACGAATATACAATTATTAATTGCCTTAGTTCTTGCGTACGTTCTGCAACCATTTTTAAGTGTGAACGCAGTAGCATTTTTCTATAGCCTATCATTGGCACTAAAAGATGCTTTAATGCTTATTTTACCACTTTTAATATTCTTTTATGTAGCAGCAGCATTAACCAGTTTTAAAAAAGCAGCACCTCTTATGGTGTTAAGCTTACTGGTTTTGGTTGTTTTATCAAACGCTTTAACGGTTCTAACAGCCTATGGAGTTGGCATTTTGACATTACAGCGCATTTGTGGAGACACTGTTATAGCGTTATCTAGCAATTCTGTGCAGATACCTATTTTGTTTAAGTTTCCGCTACCCCAACTTATTAAAAATGAATGGGCTTTAATTACAGGTATTTTAGTTGGTGTGAGTTGTTCTATTATCCCTGTAAATAAACGTGAATCAATTGTTGAGTTTATTCAAAGTGGCAAAACAAAGGCCACAACAGTTCTGAAAAAGGGTTTTATCCCCATATTACCGCTATATGTATTGGGATTTGGCATGAAATTGATTCATAATGGATCACTTTCAACTTTGTTACATAGCTACAGTAAAGTGTTTATTTTAAGCAGTACTTTAATATTTTGCTACACCATGTTGATGTATTTAATTGGAACGGGAATGTCAGTTCAAAAAACATTGGCTTCTATTAAAAATATGTTCCCTGCATTGCTTACGGGGTTTTCAACGATGTCTAGCGCGATCGCTATGCCGATGACCTTAGCTGCAACTGAGAAAAATATAAAAGATTCTACTTATGCACAATTTGTCGTGCCAACTACTGCAAATATTCATATGATTGGTGATGGGTTAAATATTGCCTTTACGGCACTTGCTTTGCTTGTTATGTCTGGTTGTGGGCTGCCAAGTTTTGACGTTTACTTAGTATTTGTTATGTATTATTGTTTGGCAAAATTCTCATCTGCGGGTGTACCTGGTGGTGGGGTTATCGTTATTTTGCCAGTTGCTGAGAAATATTTAGGTTTAAATGCGGATCTTACGAGCTTGCTTGCAACCATTTATATTTTACAAGATAGCTTACTGACCTCATCAAATGTTATGGCAAATGGTGCCTTTGCTATGATTACCCATAAAATATTAAAAAAAATAGGCTGGAAAGAGTAGCTTACCAGCCTATTTTTATAGTATTATTGACGCTTCCGATCAGTTGTTTTTTAAGCGTTTAAATTGATTTTTTTTAAAGCACTGAAATACTGGCAAAAAAAATATCATGATCGGGATAAATAAACATTTATGAAAAAGTGGCTGGAAGACCTGGATTCGAACCAGGATTGCCCGGACCAGAACCGGGAGTTCTACCGTTAAACTATCCTCCAACACTGTTTAAATATAACAAATTTTTAAAATAAATGCCAATGCATGATGTAAAAAAAAGTCAGTTTTTCAAGAGGTTTTGAAACACTATTGAAAAATGATAAACTATATATATCTGATATTATGGTGTTACATTAATGGTGCAATTTTCGCTTCCTAAGAATTCTAAAATTGAACAGGGAGCAGCGTATACTGTAACCGTCAATAACCCGAATTTGGCCAGCCTGAAAAAATTTAAAATTTACCGTTATGACCCGGATATGGGAAAAAATCCCAGGTATGACACGTATACTTTAGATCTTAATAAATGTGGGTCCATGGTTTTGGATGCCCTTCTTCAAATTAAGGATGACATTGACCCAACCTTAACGTTTCGCCGTTCTTGTCGTGAAGGTGTATGCGGCAGCTGTGCTATGAATATTGATGGTACGAATACGCTTGCATGTATTAAATCTATTCACGATGTTAAGGGTGATGTGTGTATTACCCCGCTTCCCCATATGCCGGTCACAAAGGACCTTGTTGCAGATTTATCACATGCTTATAAGCAATACGCATCTATACAGCCGTGGAATATAACACCTATAGCAGATCCAAAGAAAGAGCGCTTACAGTCAATTGCAGAACGTGAAAAGTTAGATGGATCGTGGGAGTGTGTTTTATGTTTTTGTTGTACGACAAGCTGCCCAAGCTATTGGTGGAATGGTGATAAATATCTAGGTCCAGCTGTTTTATTGCAGGCATCACGTTGGATTTATGATTCAAGAGATAAAGACGTTAAAGATCAACGTTTGGAAGATTTAGATGATTCCTTTAAAGTATATCGCTGCCATACCATTATGAACTGTACCAATACTTGCCCTAAGGGATTGAACCCTGCAAAAGCTATTATAAACATCAAGCAAGATTTAGCTGTACTATAAATCCCCAATTTCATAGTTGTGATTTAGAATAAAGACAATTCAACAAATGTTGCAATTTTTTGTTGTTTTACTTGCATAGATAAACTTTAATGATTATATTTTTCTGTAAGATCTTTATTGTATTGCCATATTCGCACAATAGTGCGTAAGGCAGGGAAAGGTATTTAAAATATGTTCGCATTAGAACTTTATAGAATAAAATGCCCAAGATGCAAGTCAGAAAATATTTATAGTATTTCCAGTCGAGGCAAGTACCAATGCAAAAAGTGCAGGAAAATATTTTCTAGATTCATCTATACTGTTTTTATCCTGGCAAATATGATGGCTTTCTTTATCATGTTTTGCAAAGTCTATGAGAGTTACGCTTTAGACTGGCTGAAAAATCATCATATCTTTGCCTTTAATTAATAGAAGCGTTGTGATGCATTATCATCTATACTGGTGATTAAATGTCTTTTGATACAAACATATGTCCAACAATACCAATACAGATGCTTGCCTGGTTACGTTTAATAACGTTAATTTTCATGTTCCAGTTCATGGGCAAAGGCACATGCAACAAAAGAAAATAATTTTAAAAGATATTTCCTTTTCTGTTCGATCAAATGAAATACAAACACTTATTGGTCCAAATGGTGCAGGTAAATCAACCCTTATTAAGGTTATGCTTGGGCTTTTAAAGCCATCTAGTGGTAGCGTTACACAAAGAAATGGCATTAAAATTGGTTATATGCCCCAAAAAATTAATATCAATCCCTATTTACCCCTAGATGTTGAATCGTTTTTAGCTTTATATGGGATGGTGGAAAAAGAATTTTTAACGCTCTTAAAGGTGGATCAACTTTTAAAATCTTCTGTTCATGATTTATCAGGTGGCGAGTGGCAGCGCGTTTTGTTTGCAAGGGCCCTTATCAATAAGCCAGATTTATTAGTGTTGGACGAACCGACACAAGGCGTTGATTTTACAGGACAACAAGACTTTTTTAAACTGATGCTGTCTTTAAAAAAAACCTTAAAGTGTTCAATTTTCTTAATATCACACGATTTGCATTATGTATTATCGGCTACAGACCAGGTTTTGTGTTTGAACGGACATATATGTTGTGCAGGTCTGCCCCATGATGTGAAAAACCATCAAGAGTATAAAAAAATGTTTGGTCACGCCCAGCACCCATTTGATATTGTGCCATACCATCACAGTCATGACCACTGTCATGACCTTTCGTGTGAGCATGATCATCAAGATATCTAAGGATAACGTGTGATAAATCCTTGTTTATGTGATATAAATATTGCATAGTCATAACAGAATACTCTTTATATTTTAGAAACAAAAATGTCCTATTTTTTGGGGAATTTTCCAGCAACGCGATTAAGAAGAACACGATCAGCGCCTTGGATTAGAAGACTTACAGCAGAATCATCTTTAACGGTTGATGATTTAATTTTACCAATTTTTGTTCGTGATCCTGATACACCTCACGAAATTAGAAATTTTCCAGGCGTCTTTCGCTATACAATTAATGAACTTCCTGCTGTATTAGAACATGCAGCAAAGCTTGGCATTCAAGCTGTTGCTTTATTTCCTTATACGCCTGAAAATTTACGCAGCGATGATGCACAAGAGGCCTTAAATCCAGAAAATTTATTATGCCGTGCTATACGCCAAGTAAAGTACCATGTGCCACATATGGGCATTATTGCAGATATCGCTTTAGATTTATATACAACGCATGCCCATGATGGCTTGGTTTTAAACGGTTCAATTGATAATGATGAAACTGTAGCGCTTCTATGCAGACAATCATTAAATGTAGCGGAGGCTGGAGCTACCGTTATTGCACCTTCAGATATGATGGATGGTCGTATTGGTGCTATCCGCCGTATTTTAGACACGCATAGTTTTCATGATCGTTTAATATTAAGTTATGCCGCAAAGTATGATTCAAATTTTTACGGTCCCTATCGTGAAGCTGTTGGTACAGGGACGCGTTTAAAATCTAATAATCCAAAAGAATTGACGGATAAAAAAACCTATCAATTAAGCACATCAAATTCTGAAGAAGCTTTAAGGGAAGGGGCGCAAGATATTATTGAGGGTGCCGATATCTTAATGGTAAAGCCTGCGCTTCCTTACTTAGATATTATTCAACGGTACACACAAGAGTATCCGGCTGTGCCAGTATTTGGTTTTCAAGTTACTGGCGAATACGCTTTGTTTAAGTCTTATCCCGATTATGAACAGGGGGAAAACATGCTTATTGAGTCTTTATTAAGCATGAAGCGGGCAGGGGCAAGAGCCATGTTAACATATGGTGCAATTGACGTTGCAGAACGCCTTAAGAATGGGGGGATATAGTCAATAATGGTTATGAATAAGCAAGGACTTTTATTAATTGGAACAGTGGGCCTAATGATTGGTGGTATAGATATATACCTTGCTGCCCTTCCTATGTTAGTTGATTATTTCAATACATCGCCAGAGTTTATGCAATTAACAATTATGGTGTCGCCCTTAGTCTCTGCTATTGTTAGTTTTTTTTGGGGGCGTCAGGCTGATCTTAAATGCCATAAAAACCTGATGTTATTAAGTCTTTTCATGTTTGCTTTTGGTGTGTTGATTTGCGCTAGTTCGTTTAATAAATGGACATTTCTTTTCGGTCGTGTTGTTCAATCTATTGGGGGTAGTGGGCTTAGTAATATTTCGATCGTCTTATTGTATGACGTTTTTAAAGAAGAAAAAGAACATGCACGCTATATAGCTTTATATGGTGCAATGTTTCCTATTGTATTTGCGCTGTCTCCTATTTTAGGGGCGCAAATTCTTGTGTACTTACACTGGCGCATGTGTTTTATTTTTATATTATTGGTATCTATTTTGTTTTATGCTGGATACTATTTTTGGTTTGAAAAAAGTAGGCAGCCTAAAACATCTAATGCTAAAGCGGGTAGTGCTTTGCCCAGTCTGAAGAGGTTGCTAACAAATAAACTATTCATGACGCTATGTATTGGTCATGCTTTGCCAATTGCTGTATCTATGTTGTTTACATCAAATTCATCGTTTATATTTCAAATTTTCTATGGTCTGAACCCCACAACATATTCAGTTGTTCAGTGTTTGCCAATTTTACTAAATTTTTTTGGTGCATTTTATTACCAATATATATTAGAAAAACATAGTATAAACTATACAATAAAGGTCGCTGGTTATTCCGTTATCGTCTTTGTATGTGGATTAGTGTATTTGATTATCATGCCAAATGAAACATTTGTCCCGTTTCTTATTATTATGGGTGCTTTTATGTTCTACATGTCCTTTTCTATTTCATCGTGTATGACAAAAGCAATCGATTCTCAAAAGCAAGATCGTGGTCTTGCAGTGGCTGTCACATCCACAATGCGTAACGGCATTGGTGGCGCTATTGTTTTAGGTGCAAGTTTTTTCTACAATGCAACGCCAGACCCTATGTATATGGCTATGATGATAACCAGTATTGCCCTTATTACTGTGTTGCTTGTTATTTATCCGTTTTTGCAGAAGGCAAAATAAAATCGGCTAATTTTTTACTTTATCTTCAATTCCGATATAAATATCAAGCACTGCGTTCATGGGATTTTTTGCACGCTCATCAAAAATTTCATAGTCAGCTATATAGTTTCTTTTACCGCCAATTTGATGATCATTCATAAACCAAATTTTTTGCCAAGCAGCAATGACACTTTGCGGTAGGGGGCCAGGGTTTGTTGTAAACTTTGTATAGGTTTGTTTGGGGATCTCAATCGTTTTAAAATCTATTTTTTCTGATGCATCTTGAATTTGAAGATTGTCAGAAAATTTTGTTACTTCTGCGCCAATAAAATATGTATATTCGCCAGTATGATCGCTTTCATATTCTGTATAAACAGAATAGGTTGTGCCAGGGTTTTTAAGATTTGCAATTTTATTGCCAAGTGCATTTAAAAAAAAACGTTGCACCAAAGGACCAATTTTCCCTGTTAAAGGATTTATTTCCTTAATGTTATTGGTCCGCGCTGAAAGCCCAACCAATTTTATGATATCTTTTTTTTCTGTTGTGTTTTTCATAAAGCTTCAATAAATAGTATTTATTTCAAGATTATCACAAATTTTTTATATGCCCTATAGCGTTCCTAAATACCATTGTTGTGTAAACGCGCCTGATATTATTATACTGTTATTAGAGTCTGTTTTAAAGTGACCTCATGGCACAAGATAAAATACGATTTTTAAAATCACTAGATACTTTAATTAAAGTTGAAGATTCTAAAGTGCAAGGGGTGCAGCAAGAAATTGCAGAAATTACCGGAAAACTTAATGCGTTAAACGCCCAGGTACTTGATATAGATGATCAGATTAAAAAAGAATATAACTTTATTGCATCAGGTGAATTTCTTCATAATGATTTAGCACTTTTCATAGGGAATATGAATGCTAAAAAAAAGAAAATAATGAAAGAAAAAAATATTTTAGAAGAAAAATGGGGACAAGTACATGATATGCTTATGGATTTTGTGCGTAACCAGAAAGCATACGAATCTATGCATAACAAAACAAAAAAAGAACAACAGGAAAAATTAGAAAAAAATGACCAAATTTTGCTAGATGATTTGATACAAATACGACATATTCAAAAAAATATGCACAAATAAAAAAAGATGACACCAGAGGTGCCATCTTTTTTGTTGTTCGTGAATCAAACTATCTAGACGCTATTTTTTTTGCGAATGGCTTTCTTGATTTCGTGTTAGCTGTTTTAGCAGTAGGGCTTTTGCCTTTAAAGTTCCCACTTTTATTTGTTGGCCTTTTGCCTGGGCGACCAGATGAGCGCTTACTATCACCTTTATTTGATGACGGACCACCTTTATATTCTGGGTCTATTAATTTTTGAATTGCGTGCCATTTACCAGAATCTGCTGGGCTTAAAAAGCTTAACGCACAACCTGTTGCACCCGCGCGGGCAGTTCTACCAATGCGGTGGATATAATCTTCAGGACATTGGGGAAGGTCATAGTTAATAACATGTTCAATGTGCGGAATGTCTAATCCACGTGCAGCAACGTCTGTTGCAATTAAGATACGGCATTTTTCACGTCTAAATTGATCAATAACACGTGTACGCTTTGACTGTCTAAGGTCTCCGTGAAGCGCTTCAACTGTGTGACCAGCTGTTCTTAGTTTAACAGCCATGCGATCTGCACCATGTTTTGTCTTTACGAAAGTAATGATGGACCCTGTACGTTCTTCAATTTCTTTAACAAAGCGCGCATATTTTTCATCATCGCGCAGACGAACACTTTCCTGTTTAATATTTAGCGCTGGTGTTTGATTTCCACCAACAGAAATACGTATAGGATTGTTTAAGTAACGTGCGGCGAGCTTTTCCATTTTTTTAGGCATGGTTGCTGTAAACATGAGTGTTTGACGTTTTTCAGGTAGGAATTTAGCAATTGCTTCCAACTGAACATCAAAGCCCATATCTAGCATACGATCCATTTCATCTAACACAAGAAAATGTGTGTTTTTGAATGTTAAAGTTTTGCGTTCTAGGTGGTCATTAATACGACCAGGTGTGCCGATAATAAGGCGTGGAGACTTACGAAGCTGTGTTAACTGCTTCGGCATGCTATCACCACCAATTAAAAGTGCTGTTGATAATTTATTACGACCCATGAACATTTGAATTGCTTTTTCAACTTGCATAGCCAGTTCACGTGTTGGTAGTAAAATTAAGGCGTTACTAGAATCATTTTGCATAAGAAATGACGTTAGGGGGATGCCAAATGCACCTGTTTTCCCAGTACCAGTTTGCGCAGAACCTAAAATATCAGCACCCTTTAAAGCCTCTGGAATGGCTTTTTGTTGTATTGGCGTTGGTGTCGTAAAGCCAATTGCTGATAGTCTTTCCACTAGTGCTTGCGGCAAATCAGCGTCATTAAAATTTTGCATCATGAATCCTTTCGAAGAGCAAATAAAAACTTCCCATCTTTTATATAAGATGGGAAGTCCGAAAATGCAAATACTATTCGTACTTGCTTATTAAATTAGTCAGCTATTTGTAAATTTACTGCTGATTCTTTGCCCTTGTTTGATGCAAGTTCGTAAGATAATTTTTGGCCATCTTGCAAGTTCATTA
>Ga0051987_10001580_pt1 | contig 11441 bp, 14 predicted proteins | sample CryGey08umfilter_2_FD_58083 | JGI IMG/M metagenome (GOLD analysis project Ga0051987, IMG submission 58083) | Groundwater microbial communities from aquifer in Utah, USA - Crystal Geyser 4/10/14 0.8 um filter | ecosystem: Environmental > Aquatic > Deep subsurface > Groundwater | place: USA: Utah... | reverse complement strand
TCACCACTCAAGCTAAATCAAAAGAGCTGAAACGACAAGCTGATAAGATCATTGCTCGAGCAAAAGAAGATACAATTGCCGTACGCAGATTGCTTCACCGAACTTTTGGTAAGCGAGATGTTGTTAACTCTCTTGTTGAAAGAATAGCTCCACAATTTAGTGATCGAAAATCTGGTTTCACTACCAACCGATCATTGGGTAAGCGCCGAGGAGATAACGTTGAGTTAGTCAAGATTTCGCTTTTGACCATGCCTGACAGAGTGGGAACTTTAAAGTCAGATAAGACTCACGAGCCAGTTGTGAAAAAAGCTAAGCCAGCTGCAAAACCAGCTAAGACAACTGAAGCAAAAACTGAGAAACCAGTCACAAAGAAAAAAGCCGCTCCTAAGAAAGTAACTAAGAAAGCTCCAGCGAAGAAAAAATAATGCAAAAAACATTCATTCTAAAACCAGCAGACGTAGAGAGAAAATGGCACATTATTGATGTTTCTGGAAAGGTTCTTGGTAGAGCTGCAACAGAAATTGCTCAACTTCTAATTGGCAAGGCTAAAAAAGAATTCACCCCTCACGTTGATAATGGAGACTGCGTCGTCGTTATTAATGCTTCTAAAGTCGAAGTCACTGGCACGAAAATTAAAACAAAAATGTACTATCGCCACTCGAATTTTCCTGGCGGACTTAAAACAACCGATTTTGGTAAATTACTTGCAAAAAAACCTGAGCAGGTGATAGAGTTAGCTGTTCTGAACATGTTACCAAAAAATAAACATCGTTCGGACAGAATGACTAGATTAAAAGTGTATCCAGGAGCCGATCATAAGCATCAGAGCCAACTCGGAGTGAAGGAAGCATAACCATGGCATTACGACTCTCAAAGAAAAAAGGACAAGCCCAAAAAGTGGTTAAGAAGATTCAACCAATTAAGAAAGCTAGGGCCGCTGCGGCATCTCTTCCCGAGCTTGATTTACCAACTGGGACATACATTGAAGGAATTGGTCGACGCAAGGTTGCCACTGCTAGAGTTCGAATTTATGAAGGAGCAACAGGTTTCTTCGTAAATGGTAAACTAGCCGAGGTCTATTTTGCCAATATCAATAACGCAGTAAAGTTATTTCATGAAGCGTTCGAGTTAACAGGAACAAAAGGTAAATTCGCCGTTTCGGCAAAAGCCTCTGGTTCTGGCGTTGCTGCTCAGCTTGACGCAGTTGTCTTAGGTTTATCTAGAGCACTAGTTAAGTTTAATCCTGAAAATCGCACTATCCTCAAAGCAGAGGGCATGTTGGTGCGCGATGACAGAATGAAAGAAACCAGAAAAATTGGTATGGGTGGTAAAGCCCGACGTAAACGACAATCTCCAAGACGTTAGCTGCTTGCGCTCGTGTAGCGCTCCAAGCATTTTTTCCAGATTATCAGGCTTACTCCTAATGACCCTACTCCAACGAGCAAGGTTCCCGCTATTTGTATTGATGGTTTTATTCCCATCAGAACTTGGGCGGGCACTGTTAGCATGAATCCGACTGGAATAATGAAGAACAATGCAAATCTAAGCAAATCAGCATAGATGCTGATTGGAAATTTTCCCATACCTGTCAGATCTCTGTAGAGCCATACTAGGCCATCGACTTGAGTGGTTATAATCGCAATTGAAACAATTAAGATATGCAGTGCAATTGCTATTAGTAAAGAGTTGATGCAGAGAAGTAGAAAGAGAAGCACATTTGAGATGCTCAAACTAATATCCAAAGTTGAGATAAGATAGCCGCTGACAATAGTTGCTGGTATAAGAAATATGATGTCATCTATATCGGGTTGGCCAGAAAGAATTCTAAACAATGGGTTTAATGGTTTGATGAGGAGAAAGTCAAATTCTCCAGATCTCACTTGTTCACCAAAAGAATAGACGCCTCTCAGCAAGGCTTGAGTAGTTGAGTCAATAAAGTTGAAGACCAAGAAAAATACCACAACTTGGTCGCTGGTGTAGCCAGCGAAGGTTCGGATGTTATTTTTAATCAGAAACAAAAATACCAACATAACTAAAAAACGGATAGTTTTTCCAGTCAGGAAAAGTGCATTCGTGGCTCGATTCACAAAAGCGATTTGTAGGGCATTTATAGCTACCTGTTTCCAAACGCGCCAGTAAACTTTAAATCTTATTTGCATTTATTGACCCGCTGCTTGGTAACTTCGTAAGCCTTTTTTCCAGAGAAGGTGATTAATGAATGACAGTATACCTATCCAGCTGAGGAGAACGATTGAATGATGGAGTGTTTGAGTCATGTCTAGTTTCCCGAGAAACATTTGGGTTTGCATAAAAGATAGATAGGGAAAAGGGGTAAGAAACAACATATTCTGGATAATTTCAGGCATTATGTCCAGAGGAAACAACTTTCCTGCGCTAAAGTCAGCAAAAATGAAGAACAAGAACTTCGGCCCCCAGGTTTCGGGACTCCAGAATCCAAGAGTACCAAATAAAAGAGAGAAGATGAAATTTAGTATGACTCCCCCCATTGTCCAAATGATAAAAAGTATTAATTGACCTCCTTCAGGAAAAATAAGCACAGGTTTAAACAGAAAGAAAAGAACTAAACTTTCTATAATGACAAAGAAAACATTTTTGATCTTGTCGGCGATCTCCTCTGTTGAGAAGTATGAGAAAAGTGTAATAGGTTTAAGAAGGAGGAAGCTTATTTCGCCAGAGTAGACGCGGCTCGCAAGTCCATGCAGAGATGTTGCTAATATCATTCCTTGCAGAAAAGCAGCGATGAAAATATAGGTGATCATTTGGTCTTTGCTATAGCCAAACAGATCATTGCCTTGGGCAAAAATCACATTCCACACGGTTAAAGACATGAGAGAGTTTAAGAATTGTCTGAATCTCCACAGGGCGATGTCAGCTCTATAAACAAGTCCTTTCTGCCAGGACAAACTTAAAATTCTCAGGTATTTTTTCACAGGTGAAGACGATTCTCTTCTCCGAATACTTCTCTGATGATTGCCTCAAGGGGTATCTCTTCTATATTAAGATCGTGAATTGGTAGGTCGGTGAGCATGGTGGCCGCACGTTTAGTTGCTTCTTTGCGAGGAACTAACATGGTCGCTGTCGAACCTGTCCAGTTCTTAACTATTCCATATTTTTCTAACAATTTCTTTTGAACTGGTTTGCTGAAGGCTAGGGACAGAATTTTGTTTCTCGCATACTTATCAATTAGATCTGACAACTGGCCATCAAAGACCTTCGCCCCGCGGTCAATCATAATTGCTCGCTCACAAAGCTCTTTGACATCATCCATGTAGTGACTGGTTAAAATAATTGTGGCTCCAAATTCTTTGTTATACTGCCTAATAAAATCTCTGAGTGATTTCTGCATTACCACATCGAGACCGATAGTTGGCTCATCTAGAAACAGCACTTTTGGATTGTGAAGTAGGGAGGCGATGAGTTCGCACTTCATTCTTTGACCTAGAGATAGTTTACGCACTTGGATATTGATAATGTCTTTTACATCTAGAATCTCGATCAGTGCGTCGAGAGTATTTCTGAACTGTTTTTCCGGAACTTCGTAGATAGTCTGATTTAATAAAAATGTTTCCATGGCAGGCACGTCCCACCAGAGTTGATTCTTTTGGCCCATCACTAAAGAAAATTGTTTCTGAAAAGCAGCCTGTCTTTTCCATGGGTTATATCCCAAAACTGAAACTGAACCAGAAGTTTGATAGAGCAATCCTGACAGGACTTTCAGAGTTGTAGTTTTTCCAGCTCCGTTTTGGCCAATAAATCCAACAATTTCTCCTTGCTCGATATCGAATGAAATGTCGTCGACAGCTTTAACCGTTTCGTACTCACGATGCCAAAGGGACTCAATGGAGCCCATGAAGCCTGGTTTCTTTTTATAAACCTTAAAGTGTTTCTTTAGGTGATCTACTTTAACTGCTGGGATTGATGACATAGTCCTCCATTATACCTGTCTTAACTACCTACACTGCTGTATTTTTTGATTGCGAATGAGAAGAAGGCGTTGGCGGCTAGCCCAGTCAAGACTGCGCTGATTAGTAGCCAGAAGATGATTGTCACATTCGATTTTCCGAGTAAAACCTCGCTGGGAACTGAGGCAATTAGACTCAAAGGTAGAAGTACCGTTAAGAGCAACGAAAGAACCCCAGAGAAAGTACTCCTTGGGACTTGAAGGATGCGTCTAAATCCGGGAATAATTTGGTTGATGTTGTCAAGTTTCTCAACCCAAAATGCTAGGGTGGCAATGATAAACCAGCAGCTATACATTAGTAAGAGCCCGGAGAGCAGTAAGATTACATAAAGAAACACCCCACCAAAAGAAACGCTGATGTTGAGTTTTATGAGTGAGTAGACGATTACGCTGATGCCGATTATGAGTCTGAAAATCCCATTATAAGAATTCTCTGTAGTGGTGAGGAGGAAAATGGTGTTGACTGGCTTAGTAAGTAAGTAATCTAGTTCTCCCTTAAAAATTTGTCTAGTGTAGTTGCTCATATTTTCGAAAAAGAATGACCAAGTAAAGGCGTCAATGATAGTAAAGGTGCCAAGCAACAGATACATCTCATACTGATTCCAACCTGCTATGTTGCCACTAACTCGCAATATTAGAGAAAAAGCAAACAAATTAAAAATTGTCCAAAGTACAGAAACGAAAGACCAGAAGAAGAAATCGCCGCGATATTCCGTCATTTTCATTAATTGAATGCCTCGAAACTTCCAAAATAAATGCCAGTATTTGCCCAAACTCATTGGTTAGCCTCCTGCTGATGCATAATGTTTAACACCTTTTTTCCAGACAAATAATACAGTCATGTACAAAGCAATGACAGACAGAGACACCATTAGCCAATCTGCCATTGTGGGCAGAGTAGCATCTTGAATCACAAATATTGGCAGGGCATAAAATACTTTGAACGGGAGAGCAAGGGTTAAAGTTCTTAGCCACTCAGGCATGAGAGGTAGGGGAATCAGGGTTCCGCTCAAGAGAGAGATGGATAGCCACTTAAAATGAGATAGACCGCTGGCTCCCTCAAGCCAAAAGGCGCTAAGGGTGATTAGCATTGACAATAGAAGCTGTAGTAAATAGGCAATAAAGAGCAGCGTGATGAAAACTAACCAGTGGATGAGGCTTAGATTTGGTAATGAAAAAGAAGTGAACAATAATAGGAATCGATGAAATAAGATCATGATTGGAGCAAATATAATGACGTACAAAAATTTGGCAGCAACATCATTAACTACTAATTCTTTTAGATAAGAGTAGGGTTTAACAAGAAAAAAGTCGATTCTACCCATCCTAATTTCTGTTGGTCTATACTCTTCGAAATGAACGCTAGTTAGTCCTTGGATAATGATCACCAAAAAATAGAACAGCACAACGTCAGAAAAGCTTGTTTGCTGAATTTCAATATTGTCTCCAAAGATAGCTTTCCAGACAAATAGCATGATGGTAAACGGTAAGATATCAAGCAAAATCCAAATAATTAATTCAGTTCTCCACTGAAGAATATTGATAAACTTGAAGCGAAGTAATTTGAGATAAGTTACGAGGGTATTTTTTATCATTAGTTGATCGAGCATAAACTAAAAACACCCTTCTTGCGAAGGGTGTTTTCTTTGTATCAATAATTATAGTAATTACCAAACCTGTTTTTTAAGAGGTTTGCCTACTTTTAAGTTGACAACACGATGACTTTTGATGGTCTGTCGTTTTTTCTCATTGCCAAATGGGACAACTTGTTTGTCTTTGACAACACTTACGTAGAGCGTACCAATTCCAGAGATAACAACTTTATCTCCTTTAACTAGTGCTCGAGTAATCTCATCAAAGAGAGCGTTAACTGCGTCAGCAGATGCCTTCTTGGTAAGATGAGCTTTTTTTGCAACAACTGCAATAAGTTGTGACTTTGTCATGCTTTTTTCCTTTCGTATCAGCACAATAACCTGATAACGGGCCAGCAAAAACCAGTGTACTGGATGGATATACCAAGTCAAGTACTGAATCAACAATTATAGGTACTTGTAGAGTTTTAGAAAGGCAATTGCAGCTCCGAGAGAATCAAAACCGACGTCTCGTAAGGTGCCATGCCTACCAAAAACAAATGATTGGTGAATCTCATCACTGGCTGCATAGAGCACGGTGAAGATCAGGGGCACAAGCCAGACAGAGTGAGAAGTATCTTGAGGTCTAGTAATTTTTTGGGCGCGAAAGAGTAGTAGATACATGATGGCGTAGGCGGTAATATGACCAGCTTTTTTAAAGAGAAAATCGGTAGTTTGGAGTGAAAAGCCAGGAATTACTTGTTGGCCAGAGACAATAAAAATTGCGATCGCCCAAATGATCACAGGAGAATAAGCAGAAACAAAAATAAAGTTTTTGTGAAGAAGTTTCATTTTCGAGCAAGCCAACTACTGAGAGATACCAGGAAGCCTCCTAGTATAACATGGGGGAAGGGTTCACTTGATTGACTGGGAGGTTTTGGAGTCATTTCCGCCCCATCGGCTTCGGCGGTATTATTCTCTGGAAGTAGCTCAATAGAGGTGCTTTTGTAGTATGGGCGTACGAGTCGATGACTCGCGCCTAAGACTGGCGAAGTTGAATCTACAATTTTCGGAGGCGCTGCTTTATTTGTCTCAACTATTTTCTGAGTCGCCCCAGCGCTAGAGACGCTGGCTTCTTTAGAGGATGGTTTGCTATTTTTATAGCCAGGACTGGGCTCAGTCGGTTGCCACTCATTATTTAAAAGAACCAGAGACTTTCCGACTTTGCATTCTTCATATTTTGCTTTAGCAATTAACTGCCCAAAGTTAGTTGTTATAGAAAATTCATCACCGCTGTTGTTTAGAATGCTACTGGCCCACTCAAAAACTCCATAATTACCGGCTGGTATTTTTCCAGATAGGTTTCTAGTATTGCCAGAGTTATCAGTTAGAATCCAGTTTTCTAAAGTTATATCTTTTCCACTGAAAAGTTCTATCCACTCTACGTTTCCAGTATTTGGACAAGCCATGATTTCGCTGAGACTAATTTGAGAAACATCGACGAGCTCGGTTTGGATTGCAACGGGTGTTTCTGCTGGTGGAGTCGCCTGTTCACTCTCTCCAATTACTTCGACAGTTTCTTGGGCAAAAAATACACCAGCACTGGGAGTAGCCAGATAGACACTTGGATCAGAAAGAGAAGTCAGATTCCACGACATGCCTTTCTCACTTGATGAGTAGCTCATTGCTGAAGCGGTAGCTTGCTGGTCGTTATAGAGAACAACAGTGTCGCCAGTGTTGTTGAGTTTGCTGCCCGAAATGGTGGCAACGTAGGCAGTTAGGGGAGCAATCATGAGATCAGAGAATCTTACCAATAAACTCGGCTGCGAGAGGGTGTCGTAGAGACTAAATCCGCTTAAGTTGGCTGACTGAGTAGCACTGTTGTAGATCTCAATCCATTCGGACTCGCCGGTATCAGGATTGGGATAGACTTCAGTGATTATAATTTGAGCTTCAACTTCTTTGACGATCACTAGATAGAGAAACATGCCGCAGAGAAGCACCAACCAAAAAAGCAACCAGGGTCGAAGTGACACGACTTAAGTTTAAAGCGCCAAGCTTACAAGAAGCGTGATTTAATAATTTACGTGAAGATAATAGGTGCTGATGCCGTCTGCTTGCTCGACTTTGACGTATCTGAGGTTGCCACCTCCACAAGCGATACTTCCTCTAGAAAGAACACCATTCTGGACTGCACGGACTCTGTAGTCTCCAGATTTACCAACCATGTCAATTCCAGTGTGAGGAGCACCACCATAAGCTCTACGAACGCGAGCATAGTAGGTCATGCCATAACCCTGAGTGATTCTAGCAGCATCAAAAACAGGCCAGTCCCAGCCTCCCCCAAAGCCAAAAGATCCATCGGGAGAGTTGCTCCAGGCTATGTCGACTGAGGAGAGGTAGGCGGATGGATCTCTATTAACTTTATCTTTCACAACTTCAAAATGCAGATGAGTGCCTGTAGAGCAGACGCTAGATCCAGAAATAATACTGGCAATTACGTCACCTGCGGCAACATCCCCAACTTTGGATTCGCTACCTTTTCCTGCGATGATAGATTGAATGGCATTGATTTCAGCCAGCGTTTTTGCAAGCGCTGCTTGATAAACAGATTCATTGTTTTTGGTTTCAGTTAATAAGTATTGTTGTTCAGTTCGCTGTTTGGCCAGGACATTTTGTTCTTTCTCGAGTTTTTCTTGCTTAATAGCAATTTCTTCTTGTTTCTGTTCTTTACTCGCCTTTTGTTCATCGTAAAGCAGTCGTTGCGACTCGGCTCGTTCCATGGCAACTGCTGTTTGTTCGCGAGCTTGTTGCAAGTACTTTAGTTTGGAAAAGAATGATGAGGGAGAACCGTTTTTATCAAGAAGAAAAAGAATCGGATTAACTCGATGTTGTTTATATTCTTGCTGGACTCTCTCTACCAAGAGAGTTGTTAGCCGGTCAAGAGAAAGATTCAGGCCACCGATTCGCTGAGTAAGATCTGAGATCTGAGCCGTTAAAATTGAGATCTCAGACTCGGTTTGCTGGATCTGAATTTCTTGAATCTGTACTTTGCCATTAATGATGCTGATGGTGTTGGTGAGAGTAACGCGTTGCTGTTGAGTTTGATTTAAGTTGTCTTCAAGACATTTTTTCTTGTCTTCAAAACAAGTTAGATCCTCACCACCTGACTGACACTGAAATTCATCACAAGCGATGGCAAAAACTTCTGGAACACTGATACTAAGCGTGAATATGAGGATGAGTAAGAAGCTATATATTTTGCGCATCTGTCTATTTATGAGCGATGGGCAAAGCGATTGACGGCAACACTACTAGCAAATGCCCCAAGAACTAAGCCGATAGCCACACCTATTCCAAGCTGTAGTAGTAAGAATGACATCGGAACTGGAAAAGAAATCATGCCAATAAAGAATGTCGTCAGAGTTGGAGTCAGGTATAAAAGAACCGCCACGGTTGCTGCCCAGCCAAGAATGGCTCCGAAAACGCCATAGAGAATGCCTTCGACGATGAACGGTTTATTGATATACCAGGCGGAGGCTCCAATTAGGCGCATGACAGAAACAGCATACTTTTTATTGGCTGCCTTCATGGTGATAACGATGGTTATGGTTAGAAATGACACGAAGCTAAGAACTACCACATCGATCATACCGGCAGTTCTTAAAGCACTAGTCCAGTTGGCGAGTTGGTCAACTATATCCTGTTGAAAGATGACTTCGTCAACGTGGTCGGTTTTTGAAAGAGTTTCGGCGAGCTTTGTTAGAGTTCTTGGATCAGAAGCAGAGACTTCAATACTGGCTGGGAGAATGTCGGCCGTGACCAGCTCTAATAATAGGGGCGAGTCATCATATTCTTTCGCATAATCAGCCAATGCCTGTTCTTGAGTGATTAGCTTCACATCGGTGACGCTGGCGTCTTTAGAAATTTGATCTGCCAGAGCTTTAATATCCGCGGCTTCAGCGTCGAGATCGAAGAAAGCAATTACCTGAGGGGCTGTTTCGAAGTATCGGAGTACTAGGTCCGCACCAGATAGAATAAATGCCAGGCGAAAGCCAACGAAAAAGGTCACTGTCACCATCAGAAGAGCAGCCAAAGATTGATAAGGCGTTCGGCGAATAGTGGTTAGGGCTCCAGTTAGTGCGTTCATAGGCTACTCAAGATTTTCAACTTCTACTTTTGGTTTTTTCTTGGTTTCTTTCTCTGGTTTCTTTTTATCTTCCTTTTTTGGTTTTTCTTCAACAGCATCCTTCTTCTCAGGTTCAGTCTTTTTCTTGAACTTCCCAAAAAACTTGCTAATAGAAAACGCCGGTTTTATTGGTTTCTCTTCTTTCTTTTCCTTTTGATCTTTTTTTTCTTCTTTTTTCTCGATCTTCTTCTCGACAGGTTTTTCTGCTTTCTTCTTTGGAGCTGGTTTCTCAGGTTTCACATCCTCTTTCTTTTTCTCGATAGTTTTTGGTTGTTTGGGGTTAGTGTCTTTTATGAGTGAACCAGAATCGAGAATTAAAGTGCGAAATTCTTTTTCTTCTAGTAGATCTTGATCATGGGTTGCAAAAAGAATGGTGGTACCAAGCTCATTGATTTTTTTTAATAGCTTAACAATTCCGGTTGAGTTCTTTGCATCAAGGTTCCCTGTTGGTTCATCAGCAAAAATAACCTCTGGACCGGTTGCTAGAGCTCTGGCAATACCAACTCTTTGGGCCTCACCACCAGAAAGCTGACTAGGGAATAGGTAAGCTTTTTCAGGTAGGCCAATTAGTTTGAGCAGATCAGTAACTCGGCGCTCGATTTCCGCTTCATCTTGACCGATGATCTGTAGAGGCAGGGCAATGTTTTCCCAGACGTTTAGTTCTGGCAAAAGTTTGTAGTCTTGGAAAACGACACCGATACGTCTTCTGAGCATAGGAACGGAGTTCTTGTTCAGGGTGTTAACAATTGTGTCAAAAAAGGTGATCTCACCCGCCGTAATGGCATATTCTCTAATCAGCAAGCGCATAAGAGTTGTCTTGCCGCTGCCCGAGGGACCGGTGATGAAAACAAACTCTCCTGGCTCAATTAGGAAAGAAACACTTTTTATGCCAAAATCATCTGGGGCGAACTCTTTCGAGACACCGTTAAATCGAATCATATCTGTTCCCTAGTGTAGAGAAGAAGGGGTGGGTTGTCTACTCTTCAACCGGCGCTTTGGCGTCGACTTTGACAACCTCGACTCGACCGACATCCATCAGCCAACCAGCTCTTTGTGCTTTAAAGGTTTCTCCCCAAATTTTGACTTCCATACCAGCAAGCTTATCGAGGTCAGTTACAGATGAGGTCAGATAAACTGTCTGGGATGCTCCACCTGGGCGCAGGAGTTTATGAGAGCCTTCACCGTTGATTCCACCTTTTTCGAGGTAGCCTTGGGCGTCGTCTTTAAAGGCTTCAATGTCAGCGCTTCCGAAGACTTCACCAGCAAAGACTTGATCACCAGCGATTTGGGAAATTTGTTGGCCTCCTGGAAGAGTATCAGTAGAACCAGAACTGGCAGTGAGCCTGTGCGTGCCGTAGCCAGTAGTAATTCCAGCTACAACAGCAAAGATGCTAAGGCCAATTATCATTTTTTGATTTGCTTTTTTCACAGATTTTTCCTGAACTGGTAACGGTCGCTGATTATCTGCGCCAGCTACTGTCTCGTCAACTATCGGTTGGGTCGATTCTGGAGACTCAATATTTGAATTGTTGATGAGATCAAGTTTATGCATAAATTTTTTCGCTCTAGAATACTCAAGATCAGTATAGCAGAAGCGATTGAAGTCAGACTAGAGGCTCAATCCAGCCTCGATGAAAGAGTCGATGTCGCCATCTAGAACTGCGACCGTATCTGTTTCTACTACTTTAGTGCGGACGTC
>Ga0051987_10001573_pt1 | contig 11473 bp, 10 predicted proteins | sample CryGey08umfilter_2_FD_58083 | JGI IMG/M metagenome (GOLD analysis project Ga0051987, IMG submission 58083) | Groundwater microbial communities from aquifer in Utah, USA - Crystal Geyser 4/10/14 0.8 um filter | ecosystem: Environmental > Aquatic > Deep subsurface > Groundwater | place: USA: Utah... | reverse complement strand
GCAGGTGAAGACCCCATAGTTGGACAAACAGCCCAGGACCTTGCCGTTGCTCAACAAATTGAGATCGTCAAAGCTTATGGGCTCAAGAAGGCTTCTGCTAATGGATCAGGCAACAAAACTTAAAATTATCCCTTCGATACCACAGATACACCTTCTTCACCCTTATTTTTTGTTTAATGGGAATACATTCCCTGGCTAAATTATCAGAGTTAACCTAAAGCTATAGAGGTAAGATACTTTTTAACTTCCTCATCCTCTACGGAGAACCCTGGCATAAAATCAATTTCCTCTTGATAATTAATATCCTCAAAGTAGGACAGCTGGATTCTGGCTAATTTTTCTTCAAAAGCCGTTCCAAAAATTTCCTCAGCCTTGGTTGCCAATTTTGTAAAATCAAATTCTTTAAGTAAGAAGTACAGATCGACATAATCTTTCCATTTCGCCCGGCGACCTAGAGCATATAGCTTCATTGCTCCAATCGTGACTGGATCTGGCATGCGACAAAAAGTTCCATCAACTGCAGGTAGAAGCTTAAATCCAAAGGCGTACCAGGTAAGTTTGACCCCATTCACCATAATGGTGAGCTCGATCGTACTATCAACTAGCACTCTTTCAATTTCAGCCACTGATTTCACTTGCTTCAAAATCTGAGATGTTGAGATTTCTTCATTTGAAAATAAATCAAAGTCTATTGAACGTCGGTGGCCAATTTGCAAAGCTAAAGCTGTGCCACCAACTAAATAATAATTGTCTTTGAACGACCCAACTAGCTGTGTTAGCTCAAGCTGACTGTCCGATAGTATTTCAGTGTGTAGTGGTTGGTTCATGTTTTTCAAAATATAACTTAAAAAAATGTCGAACTTCTGGTCTAAGATTGGAGCGTTTAGCAGAGTCCAAAGAAGAGAAAATACTGCCCGAATCTGACCATCCCAAGGTATTGATCGCGGCCTGGACATCTTGCCAGGTTCCGTAGTTGAGTACTGCTTCCAAAGTCATCTCATCTGAGATATTTTCTTTACTTGTCTCTGGAACCCACCAAACTAAGTCATTTCTATCTTTTAGCAAAAAGGAAAGTTTGTTTGTCTGCATGATCTTATATTCCAGTTTTAGTGTACCACTCAACCACCTCTTTCACCCCATCCTCAAACTTAATTGAAGGCTGCCAGCCCAAAACCTTTTGTGCCTTAGAATAGTCAAGTGAGCTCGTTACCTGCTCTCCTGGTCTTTCAGGTCCATGCTCTACCTCAGAGCTAGTCCCGAATTCAGTTGCCACAGCTGAAAAAACGTCATTGGTGCTGATCTCACGATTGGTGCCAATATTAAACTCACCAGTGGCTTCAGTCTCTAATGCTAATTCGTTCGCTCGTGCCACATCCGTGACAAAAACATAATCTCTAGTATGCGTGCCATCACCATTAATTTTCGGCTGTTTGCCTGCGGCAATTAGCTCACTAAAAATCGCGATCACACCTGACTCTCCATGAGCGTTCTGCCTGGGACCATAGACATTGGAGTATCGTAAAATAACGTAGGGAATGCCATAAAGTTCGTGGTAGTAGTTTAGATAAAGCTCACCTGATCTTTTAGAAATGCCGTAAGGAGACAAGGGCTCCTCCTTCATTGTTTCTGTGAAAGGGGTCTGTTTATTGCCGTACATGGCACCACCTGTAGAGGCCATAATTATTTTTTTGACACCCACTTTTCGAGCCGCTTCCATAATGTTAAGAAGGCCAATGATGTTATTTTCAGCATCAAACTGGGGATTTTCTACCGAGTAACCTACCTGAATATGAGCCGCGTGATGGTTAATTACCTCAGGTCTCTCCTGCATAATAGTTCTCGATACGGCTTCACGATCGGTGATATCAGCAGTAATTAACTTTGCTTTCTCATTAACAAATTTTTCTTGCCCGGTCGACAAGTTGTCGAGAACAATCACTTCATGGCCGAGTGCACAGTAACGATCGACCACATGCGATCCAATAAACCCGGCTCCACCTGTAACTAGTATCTTCATGTGACTCCTTATGCTATCCAGTGGCCCTGGATAAATAATATGGTATTGAATACGAGTAGTAAACCAAATCCAGCTAGTAGTATAACGCGGATGATGGGTCTGTGGCGCGTCCAGCTGGCGAGGATTACGTAGAGCGGGAAGGCAACGAGCACATAGCGTGGCATACTGGAAAAAGATCCCGTCAGTGGCGGTAGTAATGTCGCCAGAAGTGAAAAGGTCAGCCAGCTATTGGGAATTTTAAGCGATTTTCTCTGAAACCAGGAGATGGTCAAGATTGTGAAAGTGCCGATGCTGAATACCAATTCCTGAATGTAGGTTAGAAGTGGCAAGCCAAGTGGCACAGTAAAAACTATTTTTAGAGCTCGCCAAATCACCTGTGGCAAAAGAATAAGGTTTTCTTGTCGTCCAGAACCAAACTCCGACTGGACGTGGAAAAAGTAAAGCGGATCGTGAAACTCTCCATTAAGAAACAACATGTAAGCGCCTAAACCAACCAGAGCCAAGGCGAATCCTAAAATTATCAACCACTTTTCTTTGATTATGTTAATTAGCGAACTGGGACTCCAGTCAGTTTTTTCTGATTCTAACAAGGCGATAAGAAGCGCGGGGATCATGAAGATTCCGACTAAGCGTGTAGCAGCGGCCAGACCTGCAAAAATTGTTGCCCAAAGCCATTGTTTTTTATCCATAAAAATAAAGCTAGCCAAGATCCAAACTAGGAATAACGACTCTGAGTACATGGCACCAAGAAAAAATGAGGTGGGAAATAGGAGTAGAAAAAATGTTGAGTATTTGGCTGTAGCGAAATCAAAATGCTGTCGCACCAAAATGAAAAATAAGATCACCGCTGCAATCAGACTGAAGTTACTAACTAATAGTCCAGTAATCATGGATGAACCAAATATTGGCATGAGCATTCCTGTTAGAAACGGGTAGATTGGGAAAAAGGCCTGGATTAACCCAGTGCCAATATAGCCTTTCTCGGCAATGGTTAGATAATGTACCCCATCAAAATTTGCCCAAGAATACAACCATCTTGGCAAGTCGTATTGTGCTAAGCGATCGACTGAGTAAGGAAAGCTTGGATCGTAGACAACGAAATTATCCCCCAGTGAACCAACTAAAAGTAAGGCCAACCTCCAAACTATAACTAAGACTAAAATCCACTTAAGTGACTTCATGAGCGTTTCTCCATCCGCTTTAGCCAAAGAAAGTAGCTAACCAATCCCAATAAACTTAGCGCTGAAACGCTGTTACCTACTAATCTAGCTGGAGTATTCTGGGTGAATTTTGTCTGAACATGATACTCACCTACGGGTAATTCGTAGGCAATTCGGCCTTGAGCTTTTGTAATACTTTCTGAAACAGCTGAGCCAACAGCTTGTTCTTTAGAGCCATCAGATTTTATTATCCATGTTTCCCAGCCTGGAAAGTAGGCTGTTGGTTCGACAATGAGCGCATCTTCTATTACTGAGACCTGATAAAGATGATCGGAGCCAGCCCACTTTTCTACAGTAAATTCGGACTTCCCAAGTATCGTTTCTGGCAGCGGTTGCCAATCGCCGATATTTGGATAAGTAAAGTTGGTAGGCATATTTTCATTTTGGGTACTGGTAGTTTGAGAAAAGACATCATAGTCAAGATTAGTCTTATGAAAATAATCAGCCGGGTGCAGACGAAATATCACAGTAAGCTGCACTAAAATAAAAAGCACTATCAAGCTTGAAGCCAGCTTAGATCTTTTTGCCACACTAGCTATGATCGGAGCGCTAAGAGCTGCGAGGAAAATATCTAGCCTCCACGGAAACTGAATAAATTTTAACGGTTTAAAGAGTTGCCAGATTGGTAAAGTAACTGATAATTGTAAAACTATCAATAAGACCGTCATTGCTGACAGCGCGAGCATGAAGCCGTCTTTTTTTCTTTGTAATAAAAATAGGGAAGAGGCTAAAGCGATAATCACTGGCAAGCCAACTGCGAAAGATAGTGAATCGATACTTCCAGGATAGGAAAAGCCAAATTTGAGGGGCGACCAAAGTAGCTCAGCGAGAGTCGAAAAATGGAGAGCAAATTCACTTACTGAAGCTGCAGACCCGAGAACGATCATTTTCATTTCAAATATAGCTGGCAACCAGAACCATAGTGTTAAAGAAATTGCCCAAAATAATGCTACAAATGAAAACATTGCTTGCTTTGATTTACCCCACAAGCGGATTACGGCAATAAAGATGATTATTGGAATCGTCAAGATCGCAGTGATGTTGTGACTAAGTAACAATACAGTCACAAGAGTGGTGGTAATTAAAGTGTGGTTAATAGTTTTGCGTAGGCTTTGATCTGTCCTGAAGACTTCAATTGACCAAAAAATCCAGGGCAAAAGCGAGTAGGAAAGAATTTCACCAATGTTACCTCTAAAATAAACTAGATTAACCAGATATGGATTCAACAACCAAGCGGTTAGACCAAGAAATCGCTCATTTCCACCCAAATTCAATATTTTCAGCCACTTAGATAACCCCGCAATGCCAAGAATTACCGCCGCAACTGTTAATAGCTTGAAAGTTAATTCGTAGGAAACTCCCAAAGCAGAAAATGGCACTGAAAGAATGTTGGCAAGCGGATAATTGTAATTAAACACGGGATAACCAAAGTGATTCAATAAATTTGGCGCAAACCGCGGTGGAAACTGTCCTTCTTTCAAGGCAATTTTATAGTTAGCAAATCTGGCTAAATGGTTTTCTCCGTCGTGGGTGTAGGGAAACTGCTGGTTGGCGTAAATACGAAAAAGTCCAATAAAAGCCACCAAAAGCAAAACAGCTAATCCAAATTTCTTCATGAACGCTCCAGGGCCTGTTTATATGCAGTTGTTGTTTGTTCGGCGGCTTTCTCCCAAGTGAATTTTTGACTCCACTGGAAACCTTTCTCAACTCGCTCCGCTCTCTCAGATCGAGACCAATCAAGCACCTGCTTAATCGCCTCAGCTAAACTTTCTGCCTCTGGCTCAGCATAAATGGCCGCTTCACCACTAACTTCTGGCAGCGAGCCTCGGTTAGTCGAAACGACTGGCGTTCGACACTGGAGCGCCTCCAAAATAGGCAAGCCAAATCCTTCAGAAAGAGACGGCTGCACATATAGCTTGGCCCCAGAGTAGATAGCAGCAAGCTCTGCCACTGCCTCTGGCTCAACGTCTGGACAAAAATGCATCCTCTCCGACACGTCACTCAGTGCCACTTGGCGCTCAATCGCCTCCCATTCTGGAATTGGTTGAGGAGAGAAGTTTTTACCGACGCATACTAAGCTAATGTCGTCTGGCAAAAATTTTAAAGACTTAATAAGCTGGGGCACGTTCTTGTTGTAATTGATATCACCAACATAAAGAATATATTTTTCCGGTAAGTGAAATTTCTCGCGAACCAAAGCCATTTGCTCTCTAGACTGACGGACAATTTCTGGATTTGCAGCTAAGAGAATGGCTGAAATTTTTTCGGCTGGAAATGATAGAAATTTAACAATTTGCGCTTTCGAGTACTCGGAGTCAGTCAAAACCCAAGAAACTTTTTTTAGCGCTCTTTTTTGTTGAATGAATCTTAAAGACCCCTTTACTCCGGCTGGATACTGCTCTGGAAATTCCAGCGGAATAACATCGTGAATGGTTATAACGGTTTTTTGACCACGTCTTTGATGAAGCGTGTGAAAAAAAAGATCAAAAAAAGGATAATGAATGAGGTCGAACTCCCCTTTTTCAATTTTTCTGCGACGAGTAATTCTGGTGATGGTCAAGTCCGCTCTCGTAGTTAGCGCTTTCAGTAATTCTCGAGTATAGGTGCCAATCCCCCTACGAGCGTGACCTCCCAAAAGTGGTGACGTGTCTATGGCAATTTTAAGTGGCTCGCTCATTATTCTAACTCCCAAATTTTTAGAAATATAACCGGGTGATGCATGGCGCTTAAGAGGGCAAATAAAAAGCCTCTAATACCATCAACATAACCACGGTGTCTAATAAAAAGTGAAAAGACTATCTTTAAAGGTTTCAAAAGAAAATACTCTGACAATCTAAACCAAGAGGCTTGAACTCCCAAGGCAAACTGACGCTTTGCCTCAAAACTTGTATAAGTATTAAACTTTCGAAAATAAGAATTAAGATCTGGATATGGGTAGTGTAACAAGTGACCATCTGCTGTCGCAACCTCTCCATCAACAAGCATTTGTTCATGAACATTTTTTTGCGGCAAGTGTGCTTTATGAGCAACAAACAAGCGGATAACTGGATCAGGATACTGGCCACCTTTTTTAAGTGGTTTACCAAGAAAATAGTTTTTACGTTTAATATTCCAAGCAACGACATCTCCATCTACTCTTACTTTTTTTATGAATTCGAAAAGTTCATCATCGACAACCTCATCAGCATCCAACTGCAAAATCAAATCTCCCTTAGCGGCATCGATAGCCATTTGTTTATTAATGTGAAAATTGGCTTTATTAGTAGTTTTGATTACTCTGGCACCAAAACTTGTAGCAATTTCTCTAGTCGCATCAGTCGAGTCACCATCGACAGCAACTATCTCATCGGCAATTTTTTGGATTGATTCTAAACACCGCCCTAAATTAGACGCCTCATTAAAAGTTGCTAAAACAACAGAGAGCATATGTCTATTTTACCCTAGAACTTGACTTTAGCCCACTCTGCGCCTGTCCACTCGACAAAAATTATTTCTTCTGGAGAACGGTCGGCCTCTTGAGCAATGAAATGGAATTGACCAACTTGCTGACCGTAACGGAAACCAATCTGATTGGGGGCCTGACGAACGACACTGGAGAAGTATTCTTCTGGTGTTAGGTGAGCATACCAAGCAGCAAGGATATACTGATAGCCCCCACTGTCGACAATGGCGACTTTTTCATTTGGGTTGTCTTGTTTAATCTCATCAATAATTTGAGAAAATCCGGGTTGGAACATGAGCTGATCGTTTTTGTACTCAACAAAGTAAGCTTGAGAGAATCTAATTGTAGAGATGATCATCAATGCGAACAAAATAATCAAGGTGGGTTTACCCATGACTTTGAGTATTTTCTCAAACGCTAAAGCTGCAAAAATAAGTAACAAAAAGAAAAATAAAAGGCTTCTAGTGGCGTGCGGCGCATCTGTGGTTATGATCGAGGGAACTAATGATAAAGCAAGCAATAAGAGCAAGATTAGCGATATACCCCTCTCACTTTTAAGAGGCTGTTCAAGCAAACTTTGCCATGAATTTAGAGATCTTTTATTTTTACTGCCAACAATAATTTTTGCGGCGAAAGCCAAGCCAAGTAAGGCCAAAATATACTGCCACCAATAAATGTGACCCCAATTTGGCAAAGAATGCCATGGATGTGAACCTCCCTGAGTCACTAAAAATCTGGGTGAAAAGGAGCGAAGAAAATTTACTACAATTTGAGGAGAAAAATACACGACTTTGTTTCCCACCAGCTGGCGCAATGCGGGCGGCAAATTCGAGCGGTACTCATTATAAGAAAGCACGGAGGCTTCATCGGAAAAAAGAGTGATATTTTGTTTCTGGGCAAAGACCGGTCTCATAATTAATAAAGCGCCCAGGCTCACAATTAGCCAGCCCAATATAACCGGCAACCACTTTCGCCAATTTTTGTAACCATAAATAAAAATAATCACTGGCAAAAACATTATGCCGAGAAGGAGCGGGGTGTTGTAAGTTAGGACTGAAAGAAGATAGCAAAAAAGTATTGCAACTTTTTTGATAATTTTGGGCTTACCCGCATCGGAGAAAATTAGTCCTAATGAAAGCGTGAAAATAAACAAGGCGACATTGGCCTCGAAAGCGATCCTGGAATAAAAAATAAAAACTGGAGTAATAGCCAACATTAGGGCAAGTAAAATAGCAGTTTGTTTTTTCAACTTCAAAGTTCTCGCAAACCAGAAACCCAAGATTACTAATCCAACGCCACTCAATGCCGACGGCACTCTCACCCAAAAATCAGTTGTTGGGGCTAGCTTAAACAGAGCAGCTAATATTGCCGGATAACCAATAAGTTTGTAGTCACCAAATGATTCTAGAAAAATCGACCAGCTTTTTCCCCACTCGTCCTTGCCCGTTTCACTCAATAAATAACCGTTATATGCCAGAGCTGCTTCATCACGGTTGAGGGTGACGGGAAGGGAATTCAGGTTAATAAAACGAAGAAACCCTGCGATGAGTAAGATAGCTAAAAGAAAGATTCTGTTTTTTAACATAACCGATGGCTGATCTAACTAAATTCCAAACCAATACAGCTTCCATGGTTTGTCAGCTAGTTCTTTAACTTCAATCAATCTCGAGTCTCGGAATAGCTGCATACTGACGTTCTGGTCTCCTCTGATTGATTCTTCATCTTCTGTGGAAATCACAAATAGATTCTCAGAGGCATCATACTCGCTAGCTGCTCGGAAGCTAATGCCGTCAATAGAAAGTAGATCTCGATATTTTTCTCCCAATGAGTCCAAATCAGCTCCCGTAATAACCGCAATATTTGGATTTTTAACAAAATTATCATGCATTATCGAGACTATACCATCGCCAGCTTCCGTCACCGCACTCATTGGCGCAACCTGTTCTGGAGAACTGAAAACCGCAGGCAATCTCAACACAGATCCTATTAGGATAATTATGATTAAATAAAGTGCTGCTCTGTTTCCGTTATTTTTTCGTGGCTGTATTAACCATACAAGCAAAAATACTGTCGCTGGTAAAAAGTAACGCTGATGATAACCATCAATAATTATTGGTCCAATAATTTGGGCTATAACTGGAACAATAAACATGAAATGTCGCTTTGAATGTTTGAAGTCCTCAAAGAGGAGGACAAACAGCATTAAAACAAAAAATACTTGCAACCAGATCAGACCGACTGTTTCTTTTAATGCAAAAGCGAAGTTCCTAAGTAAATTCGACGATAAAGATACATCTGGACCTGCTACCACATTAGGAGCACCAGCTTGAAAGTAACTAGTGATAAACAATCCTGGAGGGTGTCTAAGATCAAAAAGAATAAATGGCAAAATTGCCAAACCAAAGCCAATCGCCAATAATAAAAGATCAAACCACCTCTTTTTATTAAGAAGAAAAATTGATTCAATTAATCCAAAAGTTCCCACTGCGAAAATTGCAATATAGTGATTGTGCAGACTTAAACCAAAAGACAGCCCTACCAATAAATATTTCCACTTCCAATTAATTCTTCTTAAAAATAGAGCGAGCGCTATCCAGAATGGCACTAAATGTGGATTCCATGCCCACCTACTTGTCACAAGAAGAGGTGTCCAAAGTATCGCCAAGAGTGAAAATAGAAGCAAAGACGAATTTGAAAATGCTTTGCCCCTGTCTCTAATTCCCAAAAATATAACAAGTAAAACAGTCAGAACACCCCAAAAAGCTGTTCCAACTACTGGCCCGACTGGTTTAAAATTATATGCCGCCGCAAAAGGCATTTGCATGTAATAAGTCAAAGAACTAAATACTTTGACATTGTCATTCGAAATGGGACCAACTAAAGTAATCTTTTTGACTGCCCAATAAGCGTGCATGCGGGCCAGATCACTTGACTCATCTCTGGTAAATCGAGCAGTGTGATCTAAATAAAGAAATCTTGTGAGAATCAAAGTGCTCAGCAACAAAATAGAAAAAAGAGTTTTCTTCATCATGGTTGTGTCTGGGCAAGCATATAATCACAGCCCTTTTCTTCTGAATTAATAGGTCTTATTGATGTAAGGATGATGCCCTTATCCTCAATTTGTGACAAGTAAATGCCTTTAAAAATTATCTCTTGTTTATAGTCCTTGTTCAACTCTGAGATACTTGAATCAAAAACAATATTCTTAATTGACAAGTAGCTCTGGCTATCTTCCCGACTCTTCTTTCCCTCCAAGAATTTTAAGTTGATATCAGAATATGCAAGATACCAAAGGAAAAAATTTTTCGGCGAATTAAGAAGTGCTAAAACCTGAGAATGATCTCTGCTGCTTATTAATTGTTGTAGTTTTTGTTCACATGCAAACCAAGATTTGGAGCTACTTTTGGGATAGATAACAAAATAATAATGAAAGAAATCAAAAGCCGTAAATATCACGATCATCAAAGCAAGAATTGAAAGAAAAATTACTTTTTCACGGTGATATTCATATAAAGTAATAAGTGAGTTCACAAATATCGCAATTCCGTATCCAATGTAGACTGAAAAAGGAACTAGAGCGTTAATTGATCTCAACGCGTGTGGAGTTGTCATTGGCACTGATGCTGGTAGTAGCGCTGCCAGGATCATAATAAATAAGGCTGTGGCTAAAACTGGTTTTTCCCTTAACAAGGAGATCAAGCCTATTAACAAGAATGGTAAAAAGGCCAGGAGAAAAACTCCGTGCGCGCCAGTTCCATGCCTTAAGTTGCTGTCACCTGAAAAGAACAGAAAATCAAAAGATAGATTTCTAGAGTAATTTAATGACAGATCCTTTAACCATAAGAAATATCTATGAAAAATAAGGCGGTCAACTAATGTTGCGCCAGACTGTTTTATTAGATCATTCGAGCGAATAACGATATCGCTGTATCTTTCAAAACTTATGATCGAATCCGTGCTCATTCGTAGCTGCTCACTTGCGACAAAATACGGAGATTTTTCAAGTGGCATTAAAAATACAAATAACAGTAGTAACCCGAGAACTATTTTCGCTATGAAAGAAAACAATCTAGCTAGTTTGTGCTTAGTAGGTTCATACCAAAGCTGCAATAAAAGTGTGGATACAAAAATAACTGGCCAAACAAATCGGACAGAATAGTAGGTATAAACAGACAGTACTCCAAATAAAACTCCCAAAATAAAAAGCCACCGTCTCTTTTTAGAAGTTAAAATAAGGTAGATAGACAGCCAAACAAAAAACTGAGCTAAGTGACCCTCGAATCCTGTACGAGAAAACATCACACTCCAAGGAGAAATAGCCACTACAAACATCGTAGCTAGGGGAAAAACGCTAGATATCAATTTATGCTTATTTGAATTGGAAAAGTAGATTGCTAACTCTTTAGCCAGAAGGCCAGCGATAATGACCGTTCCGATTCCTGCCAAAGCACTCACCAATCTTAAGGAAAAATCACTGGCGCCAATTACGGATGAGACCGCTGTGACCAGCCAAATATAGACCGGTAATTTATAATCGCCGTAGGATGGATATATGAGTTGATACCAATTATTTCCATGAATATCATGCCCCGTTGCTAACACTGATTTTACGTCAGCTAGCATAGCAACCTCATCGATATACAATGCTACCGGTATTGATCCCAATTTATATAGACGAACTGCAGCAGCCAAAAGCACTATCATCACCGCGACGGCAATCACAAATTTTTTGTTTCTAAAAGGAGACATTGTTGCTATGATCATAGCATGAAGAGATACAATATTTTATGGTTT
>Ga0051987_10001570_pt1 | contig 11475 bp, 16 predicted proteins | sample CryGey08umfilter_2_FD_58083 | JGI IMG/M metagenome (GOLD analysis project Ga0051987, IMG submission 58083) | Groundwater microbial communities from aquifer in Utah, USA - Crystal Geyser 4/10/14 0.8 um filter | ecosystem: Environmental > Aquatic > Deep subsurface > Groundwater | place: USA: Utah... | reverse complement strand
TCCCGAGTTCCCCAACGCCTTCACGCGCACCAGCAAACTGCCTCTGCCCAAGCTGATTGGTGCTTTGCTCTCTCTTCAAGGTGAGTAGATAAAACAATTTTGTACATAAAAACTTTCAGAAAAAAATAAGAACTCAATTACCTGGCGCATCAGATTCAATAATCGAATCTTCCTGTTCCGCATCAGCATCAAAATCTGGTTTGAATCTCTTCACCTGGGACAACACCGCCTCAGCGGGCAAGATGTCATTTCTGACGCCCAAGAACACAGGCTGCTCAAACGAGCCGCCAATGCCGTTGTAGTAGAGGTACTCCACCTCGATCAAATCGCCCGCGCCGGGAATCTCGTTGCCAGCAGGAATGGTCACATTGCCCACCTTGACCATTTGCCCGTCGTCATCAAGCAGGCCAATTTGGACAGACCTTTTCTGGTTGACGGCAAGCACCTGACAAGTCGATGTCTCCTTGAACTTGAACTTCAGGGAGTTCTCGTCGCGACCAGGCTTGTATGGCGCATCAAGCCGCTTGAACACCACCCCCTCATGGCGCATCGACTCCATGCGCTTCAACAACTCGCGCTTGCTCTCATCGTCGTTGGCCAAGTCCAGAATGTGCAGAGATGGCGTCACCTCTGACAGGCCCAGGAGTGTGTCCTGAAGGCGGTTAAAGCGGTACCGAAATGCCAGGTGCTCAATGCTCTCGCTGCGATCTGTGGCCAGCAAGTCGAAGGCGTAAAACTGGTCACCAATTTGCTCGCCATCCATCTTGCAATTGCCCAGCTCCCGGAACTCAACACACCAGGTTTCGGGAATGTTGACATAGAGGCCAAGTTTGTTGATGCCTCGCACTTCACCATCTTTGACGACGACCGTGCGACGCTCCCCATTGGCTTTTTGCTGGGCGCCCCAATTCGGGTCATCCAAAAGACGCTCCACGTCATCTTTGGTGATGGGCACAGACAACTGTTGCACGTGGCCACTGAACTGGCGATCGCTGTCCGTGTTGGTGAATCGCACCCCAGACTCAGCTTCTGTGTAGCCGTCCTTTTTCTTGGACTTCACCAGATCGTCATAGACCTTCTTGGCCGCCTCATAAGGCAGTGGGTTGGGCGTTTTTGGCTTGGACTGACCGACATGCCCGCGCTTGCCATTGGCATAGTCAACAACCCAGCCCTGGGACACGCCCCACTGCCTTTTCTCGCGCAAATGTGCGTGGTATTCCTTGTCGCTGCCGCCGCCGGTGAAAAACAGGTAAGTGGACTGGTCTATGGGTGTGATTTCTGGCATGGTTGATCCAATGTTTGGTTATGCGGCTGGTGCAGCAGAGTCGTCATGAAGTCTCCCACCGCTAAGTCGCCTAGCAGGGGGAATGCGCGAATTTAGTGTTCAACAGGCTCGTCCCGGTACCAAGGCAGGTTCTCGGCCTCGATCTGAATGATTTTGGTTGGCACGTTGGTGCCAGACTCTTTGAACGCGCCAGCAGGCACGTCAGTCATCACGGCATCAATGTCACCCATGAAGTCCCGAAAATTTTCAGCCTTTCGAGATGAATTGAACGTCCAGCCCACCGAAGTGATGGCCACCAAACGCCCTGTCGGGCTCAGGAACTTGGCTGCGTGCAGCACATGATCAACATCGACCCCGCCATTGAAGGGAGGATTCATGATGACCCGGTCAAACACGGGCTCGGGCTCCATGGCCAGAAAATCACCAATGCGAACGTCATCGACACCCCCCGCCTTGAGCCACTTGGCATTGCTTGGCAGGATCTCACATGCGGTCACATTGCCGGGCACTTGAGCCGCCTTGAGCATGGGCAATGCAAATGCACCCCGCCCTGCACTTGGCTCCAGCAGTCGCATGCCTGGCTCAATCTCAGCCATTTCTAGCGCCCGACGCACCAAATCATCAGGGGTTGGAAAATAACCGAAATCCTGTGGACGAATGAACTCGCCAGTCATGATGGCGATGTCGAACATCGCACTTGGATCATCTTCAAAAACGTGCGCCTTAACCTTGCCGCCCTTCCATTTACCCCCCAGCGCAACGAGCACTTCATTGACTTTCTTGTACAGCTTGCGGTCCAGCGTCCCCGACGGCAAGAACACCTGGTTGCCCACCAAATTGCATTGCTTGAGCACTCCAAGCACATCAGTGTCAATTTTTTTGCCGGAGATGGACTGCGCTTTTGCAATATCATGGATGGTTGCAGCGATTGGCGTTTTTGTCGGGACAGAGGCCACAAGCGACTTGGGCACCGAAGCTGCAGCCACCAAGCCTGCCGCAAGCTCGGCCTCATGGTGGCGCTCAGGCTGAACGCGAACCTGCTGAAGCAAAGGTGTTTTTGGCGCACTAAACGCAATCTCTTTTTTGCGGCTGTAAAGCATCTCGATCCGGGGTGAGAAAAAAGACTTTTTGTCCGCCAAAGTCGGCTCGCAAACGTCGTGTGCAACTTGCACAGATGAAACAATCCTCATGACATTCACCATCAGCAAACCGGGTCACCCGGGGCACAGCCAACATCGGCTGCATCTTCTGATTCGGACTGGTCTTCCAGATGCTGGCGCTCAAGAATGACCTTGCCCAGTACGGGACTGGGCACGCTCCAATGTTGCATTGCAGGCGTCCAAATCAGCCTGGTACCCGGCTGCAAAGCTGCCGCCCATGTCATCAGGCATCCACTCGGTTGCCTTTGCTGTCGCATCGGTGAGGCGTGTTTGAAGATCAATGCTCAACTCGAACAAGTCGCGAAGCAAAAGGCTCATGACCATTGAGCTGACACCGGGGGACTCCTGCAAATGCTCGCACAGTGGCTCATGCTCCATGGAGTTTGGACTGACGCGCTCGCTGGCAATTTCATTGACCATGTCGTGAACACGGTCAGCGATCAAGTCGTCAATTTTTGACTGCATGAACGAATTAAACACAGTCTTCGCGCCGGCCTGAGTCACCACAAACAGGTCCGAATCAGATCCTTCAGCTCTGGGGCGCTTTTCCATCAGCTGAACCTTGCAAAAAGCTTCGCACTGAATGTGGTCGTTGGAGCCGATCGCGGCCACGAACCTGTTGCGATAGCCGCCTGGACAAAACGCAGTGGCGCCCAGGGCGCTGATCAAAATTTTGTTACTCATCATGATGTTTAAATTAAACGCATTCAACCTGCGCGCAAGATTCGGTCGGATCAACGCGACCAATTTCGAGGTAATTCATCTCGCACACCTCACCAAGAGACTTCAAGAAACTCGAATCCCGCTCAATGTGGCTGCAGAGGTAAATTGGCTCACTGGTTTTGAAATTGACGCAGTACGAGGTATCACCGCAATCGAGCACACCAACCACTGACCCGTCATCCTGAAAGATGTACTTGAGACGAACCATTTGAGCCAAGGCAGCCACAAATGCAGCGTCGCGGTGAGCCTGCGACTCGTCGTCATCAGGCGAGACCACAAAGTCCACCTGCACCCGGCGCGAGTCCAGCATGATGAAGCCGCTGTAGTAGACCCCAGGCTCCCAAGAGTTTGATGTCGAACTCATGTCGGAGTAGCCTCTTGGAGGGCGCTTCCAGAGTATTCGGCATCAAGAGCCTCCAAAGCCGCTGTTGCGCGGCTCAACTGCTGTTGCAAAGTCGCATTTGCAATTTCCTTCGATCCATCAAAGCAGTGCGTCCAGTGGCGACATTGGTAAATTTCAGATTTCAACGACGCTCTCCTTTTTATTTAACTCGGCGCATCCGGCGCAACCTCAATTGGCTCGTTTTTTTGCGCCAACTTCTGCATCAATGCGGCAAAACAAACTTGGTCATCAACCCATCCTGTGCCATCGTCAACCGGCACATGGGCAATTTCAGTCGCCAGCCCAAGCGCATTGAGCTCAAGCATTCGCTGATCGGCCAACACATCGAGCCGCTCACCCAGCTTGTAGCGAAGCACCGCGTAACGACCATCGTCCAGCGGCTGAGCCCGCCAATAAGAAGGCAGTGCTTTGAGCGTATCTAGAGCAGGCACATGAACGTAAGTGAATACCGGCGTTGTCCATGCCGGCTTGGCCTCGGCAATGACAAACAGCGCGATCACATGCTTTGCTGAGTCGTCGCTCTGAGTGCCGTCCGGGCTTGTGATTTGCTTCATTTTGATTCCGTTTAATATATTCTAATCAGAAATTAATTCAACATCAAGTGATGGCTGAACGAATTTTCAAGCGTCAAGGGGAAAAGAGCCAAGGTCAGGATTGGCGACCTTGGCCAAGTGTCAAATCAGTTCGCGAAAGAACTTGATTCAGCGCGTTGGTCCATCTCTGCCAGGATCCTCGTGACACGAGATTGACAGACTACCGGCAGACTGGAAAACTCAATTTCAGGGCCCAATCGTGGGACACTGACCGCAGCAGGACAAGTGCCATCCTCGTTCAGCACAAAACGCAGGCTGCTCCCGTTGGGGTTTACCTGATCCAGCAAAACCACCGAGTACCGCTCAAGGCACCTGCCCCCTTGTCAAACACCCGGAAACGCGGCGCAGGCTCATCGACAAATTTAGAAATGCGGTCGGCAAACGGGACAACCTTACTGGGCACCAATATCTTCAGCATATTGACCTCAAATGTCACCATGACTTTTCAAAACAATTAAAATTTAACCAGGCACTGGATAGTTACTAATTGATTCAGCAAATTTACCAAACTCAACTGCTTTCATTTGTTCTTTCATTTGTTCAATAAAATCATCCGACTCCATTAACCCGTATGTGGTTAAAAATGCAGGAAGTTCATCAAGCGATATGTACCCGTTTTCAATTCGATCCAGCATGAACTCGCGCACATCATCCTTGTCAATGACGATTTCAGGAGCAACTTCGACGGAAATCACCTCGCACTCTGGATGGGCATCAATCGCCTGCTCAATGGCATGGGCACCGTCTTCGGCAGAGCACTCAAACACGGTCTGGTCCGTGGCATCAATCTCAGTCACCACCACCTGATACGAAACGAGGTCACTGTTGCTGGCGCGATTCAGCTGGTCGATCAATTTGGCCGAAATGCCTTCGGGCAAGAGATGCTTGATGGAGTTAATGGCATCTGAGGCAGTTTTAATTCCCTCATGCTTGATGAACCGGTTAACCGACTTTTCATCCGGCCCAGCATAAAAATGCGATTGATTGTCAAAACTATTATCAAGGTCGGTCAAATCAATTTTGAAAGGCATCAAAACGTAAGGCGAAATTACTTTCGTGAAGACGTCCAGTTGATCTCGTAAAGAATCTTCGGCGATAAATAAGTCCAGTTGATCTCGTAAAGAATCTTCGGCGATAAATAAGTCTGAATATAAAGATATTTTTCCATTTAGACCCTCATCAATCTGAATGGAATCAGCATAATCTTTCAGATGTTCAGAAAGTATTTTTTCAATGTCAACCCCAGGTGCAAGACGAAATGATGTGGAACCAATGCGGGCGTGGAAACTCATAAAAAACCTCTTTAATTTAGAAATCGCTTGTCATACTCGCCATCCGACTAAAGCTGGAATGGCTCAAATTCAAATTTGCTTTTGTTCTTTTCCATCACGATGTGATGACGAAAAACTTGCCCGTCACTGCTGTGAAACGAGCAAAGGAGTGCATGGCGCCAGCTGGATTTGGGCTCACCTTCGTGGCCGGCCCACACATCACTGCACAGCATCACCCCCAAGGGCGGGCGCTGGCGCCCAAGAATCTGATGGATCGATTCGGCAATGTCTGCCATGCCAACCTCGCCGCTTGGCGACTCAAAAGCACGCTGCAATTCAAACAGTGGCGTGAAGCCCAGGCTGTCTTTGGACAGGAAGTCAACCTCGGCCAGAAACGGCGACACCTTGCCAGTCGCGGCATATTCATCGACCATGGACACCATTCTGAAGTTGATGATGCTGGACATGTCCAGCACACCACCCGCGCCCAACTCGTTCAATGAAAACGAAGAAAATTTCACAGTTCATGCACATATTTTGTTGCCAATACAATGATCATATTGCAAAACATGCATGAACCACCCCATAAAAATCAACAGGTTGCCATTTCAAGCACTCGGTGCAGCCTCTGGATCTTCTGTGGAGTCCGATGCGTCCAGGCTGTCCACCGCTTTTGCGTGCCACGCGTTGAACGCGCCCTGCCAGCCGGCACCGATCTCGGCTGCCGAGTCATCCATGAGGTAGGTCGCAAAGTCGTTTTGCTGGCCACCCCATGCGAACAAAGACTCCTTCGTGACCAGGTCGCGATTCTTGTCAGCGGGGTTAAACGACGAGTCATCAAACAACACGGACAACGCTTGCTTTTGCGTCAGCCCATGGCGGTCGCACCAGGGCTGCAGGGCGTTATCCACCCAAGACTGGCGAGCCGCCGCTTCAAACTTGACCATGTCCATCAAGACAGCCTCGGCTTTGAGCCCATCCCGCATGATGGCATTGCATGCGACGTGAAACCGGGGCGAAGAAACTGACACCCGCAAGGCGGTGGCGGCCTGCCAGAGCAACTCGCCTTTTTGGTTGCTCGGAGCCGCATCAATCGCGGCGAAATCAATAACAGGTTGTTTATCATGGTTCATAGAGCGCTCCTGGTTCAGTGACAGGCTCTTCTTCAGGCGCTAGCAAATCAGACATGTGATTAGACCAGTGTTGATTGACCTGCTGGATCACTTCGTCAACATCCACACCACCGCCGGCATCCACGAAACGATCGCTGATGTAACACTCAGTGCCTTCAATCTCACCCAAACAATTGCCGCCATCACCACCTTCCGTATCTTGATCAAGGGTAATCACTCGAACATTGATGTTGGATCGCACATCCTGAATGAGCCCACCATTGAGATCCACGACCACCACGGGCGCTGGGCCGCCAAGGTATTCCAATGCCTTTTGAGCCTTGACACCCTGCTCAAAAAAGTAGCGGAGCAAGTCAGATGACACGCCGCTTGGCACGAAGGCCTTGGCAAGAACAACCTGGTACTGATCGTCAAGTTTTGTAAATTTGAAATCTTTGGTCATAGTAGATACTCCTTAAATTAACCGTTAAATTGATTTAATTTATTTAATGCCGACAAATCAGCAGATTCGTGAAGCTTTTTTAATTCTTCAACAGCAAACACACAACTGGCAAGACCAATCTGATGGCAAGGCAAATCATTGAAATGATCAATCAATTTTTCATTTTGATCGAGAACAACCAATGGACGATCCATATCGGTTGTCAGCCTTTCTCGTCTTCAACCAGTGGGACGCCAGCATCACCAACCGGATCTTGCGCCTGCGGCTCGCCTTGTTCTTTTGGCTTTTCAGCAGCCGCTGTCGCATTTTTGGCGTACTCGGTGGCGTGCTTGGCGTACTCGGTGGCGTGCTTGGCGTGCTTGGCGTACTCGATCGCCTCCTTGCAAGGCATCACAAAGCCTCGTCCAGCAGCAACGTCGCAAAGCAAAGTTTTGGTGGCGTTACCGACCCTTTGCTTGGCCAGCGTGTCATACCCCTTGGTCACAAGATCGTCCACGAACTGCTTGACCGTGACGAGCCCTTCTGGCGTATTCAACGTGTGGCGAACGGCCGCAGCAACGGCATCACGGCGCTGCGTTTCAAGCTCTTTGGCCTGATGAATCTCCTGCTGGCGAGCCGCCGCCAGTGCGAGCTCTTGCTGGTGGGCATTGATCTGCTTGGGCGTCCACTGCGCCCAGGTGTACAAGGCACGCGCCCGGTCGCTTGCGCTCAGGCGGAAAATGGACACGCCAGTGATTTCCGTGAAGGCACGGATGGAGCCCTCACTGCCCGTGACGCCTCGCCCCGGAATGCCCCACATCTGCACCAGTAGTCTTGGGTCTTGATCGGCAATCGCACGCGCCAGCATGGAGGTGCGCCGCGTCGTGCTCTCATCAAGCTTGCGATCGGTTGCCCATGCCCTTTCGGCGTCGGCTCTCATTTCTCGCGCCCTGTCAGGGGTCATGTAACCTTTGCGCACCCGCTCCGCGATGTACTTATCATTGCGTTGAAGCGCCAGCACATTGATGGAGTTGATGATCGTTTGAAAATGCTGCTGCGCACTTTCACCCAAAACCACCACTTCGGGCTCTGGTGCGGCCTGATTGGCCTGCGCAAGCTGAAGACGACGGTGACTTTCAAGCTCCGCCATGCCCTCTTCCCAATTCGGGAAACGGGTGTTGCGGTAATCCTCTTGACTGGCCAGATTGAGCTGAGCACGTTCAATCACCACTTTTTGAGCATCCACTTCCGCGCCACCGGTGACGGACATTGCCAATAGACCGGCTTTTTCGGTCAGCACAATTGACTTGGCCAGCATCGCCTGGCACACGGCCTGCTCAAGCGCTTCGCAATCCGGCTCCAAAAGGCGCGATTCGCTTTTGATTCGCAAAGAGTTGGCTTCCGAGCGCATCGACATGGCTTGCTCTTTGTCGCCAGCATGCTGCTCGAAAGTCTTGTAAAAAGGCTCACGAGGATCAGCCACCACAACCACTTGCGGCAGGTGACTGCGCGACGCGATGAAGCTGGCCAGGTCTTGTTTCCTGGCACCTTTGCGATGGGCTTCACTGATCGCATCCGCAATGCTCAGAACCCCCAGGCGTCCGTGTTGCGCACACGGACCACGGTTGCCAGCGATGGAGATCGTCAAGCCGGAATCATCCACCTTCAAAACACGAACGCTGGTAAGGCGTCGCCCATCATTGGGCACAAGTGTTCCCAAAGCATCACCCTCTTGCAATCGCAGGGCTTGGGCCAACGCCTTTCTTTTGAGGAACACCTCTTGTGCCTTCGCATACAAAGTGGCCTTGTACACCTCGGTAGGAAAAATGGCGATACCGGGGTGGTCGTCCTCAACCATCAAAGTCTTGGCCACAGACTTCAAGATTTCGTCCGTGTAAATCAACTTTTCAACAACACGGGCTTGCTTGACGGCCTCAATGATCACTATCTGCCTTGGTGTGGGTTCATACCCAGGATGCTCGTACCCACGCCCGAAGCGGTCTTTCCAGTCCTTGTTGCTGTACGGGTCGGCGGCAATTTCGAGATCGGATGGGGCAACATACAGAGAGGGCATACAAAGCTTTCTTTAATTTCAAATCAAACGTGCTTTTTGCATTCTAAATTACAATCGTGAGCATTCGCAACCCTTCTATGAACCTCAACCACCAAAAGAAAAAAATGGAACTTAACCCCCAACAAAAACTGGTACTTCAAACCTACGACAACGGTCAATCGCAAGACGATGCCATGCCTGATGCGACGCCGCAGATGGCCCCCTTGAACCGGAATAGACACAACTGTCCGCTTGCAACTGAAAGAAAAACGTAATGAAAATCAAAACAGCTGAATTAATTGCCGAACCGCTTGACTGGGCAGTGGCGAAGATTGTTGGCAAGTCCTATGTGCATAACGGAAACGACTATGCGCCAGATGGAAAAGTTTACCAACAAGGATTAAGTCAACCTACCGGTCCACACTACTCAACCGACAGGAGTCAAGCCGGGCCGATCATGGACCGGGAGAAGATAAACATTCAATATTGCCGAGACTTGCGCGATCGCAACGGCCTGTATATCTATGCAGACAGATTTGACAACCGTAGCCCTGCAGGGTATTGGAGGGGGGATCACAAACAACCATTGGTCGCAGCAATGCGGTGCTTCGTTGCCTCAAGACTGGGCGAGGAAGTCGATGTGCCAGATGAGCTGGTGGCCAGCGTCGATCGGACTGAAGACGACACCGCGCCTGATGATTCACCTCAAATGGCTCCTTGAACGGAATGTTTGCCCGTGCTGTCATCGCCAAAGCACAAGAGGCTGGCCTTGGCGGACTTTTTGGTGAAGTACCTCAGTAGCGAAAATGACCTGGTGGCCGACCCATTCGGCGGCTACGCAGCAGAGCAAAACAACCGACGCTGGATCATCACGGAAAAGCACCTCGAATATGTGCTCGGCTCAAAAACCAGATTCAACTAAACACTAAGCACCGCATGACAACGCAAGAATTTTTTGACATCAGTGGAATTGAATCGCTAATAAGCGTTGCAACTCAACGCGACGGTGGGTTTCACGTTGTTGCTGCTGAGGTTGGCAAACTTTCCGTTGTGTGGAACATACTGAACAAGACGCAAGAGGATCTGCAACAGGCTGACCAAAGGTTTGTTCGTGTTGACGACGATTTCGAGGTTAATACGCTTTCAGATTACCCTGCTGGGACTTTATCCAAATCGCCGTAAAACCCTCACGTTCAGGTGGGGGATATAAGGCGAGGACTTTTGCAGCTAAAAAGGTCGGTCTTGTTGTTCAACGTACTGCTTGATCACCGATAGCGGTGCGCCACCACAAGAGGCCGCAAAGTAGCTCGGGCTCCAAAGTACATTCTTGTAGTACCGATTCGCAATGGACGGCATGCGTTGCCGAAGCATCCTGGAGGAAACACCCTTCAGGCTGTTGACCAGTTTGGAGAGTTGGATTTGAGGTGGGTAATTGACCAGCAGATGAACGTGGTTGTCTTCGCCCTCGAACGCAGCCAGCTCAACCGCGAAGTCATCACAGACCTTTTGCATCACATCTTTCAAAATATCCAACGACTCGCTGGTGAATACCCGTTTCCGGTACTTGGTCACAAAGACCAAGTGTGCATGGATGGCAAAAACACAATGTCTGCCGTGTCGAATCTCATTTTCTGTTGTCATAGACCAAATTCTAAACTACAATCAATCAGCATGAAAAAAGGCAGTCACTCCAAGTCCACCAAGCGTCAATCAGACTTGGGTGTGATGACACGGGTGCTGCGTTTGCGCATCAAAGACAAACACGCCAAACACCTGCTGGAGCAATCCCGTGAGGTCAACCAGGTGTGGAACTATTCTCAAGATTTGGCCCTGAAAGTTTTGGCGCGTGAACACCGCTTCATGTCGGCCTACGATATGGCGGCTTACACCAAAGGTGCAGCCAAGGAAGGTTTGAGCCTGCATTCCCAAACCGTACAAGCGGTGTCTGAGGAATACTGCACCCGGCGCAAACAGTTCAAACGTGCCAAGCTGCGTTGGCGGGTGTCGCACGGCTCGCGCCGGTCATTGGGCTGGATTCCGGTCAAGGTCAGTGCCTTGAGCTACCGGGCTGGTCAGGTCCACTACCAAGGCAAGGCGTTGTCGTTGTGGGATAGCTTCGGCCTGGCTGACTATCAGTTGCGCTCGGGCTCATTCAGTGAGGACTCTAGGGGCCGCTGGTATCTGAATGTCTCGGTGGACGTAAAGCAGCCTGCCAAGACGGTAGGCTCTTCGTCTGTTGGAATTGATCTGGGCTTGAAGGACTTGGCAGCGTTGTCCAATGGGCAAACCGTTGAGTCCAACCAGTTCTACCGTGATCTGGAGCCCGCGTTAGCGGTGGCTCAACGGGCGGCGCACAAAGATCGCACCAAGGCAATTCACGCCAAGATTTCCAATCGCAGAAAAGACTTTCTGCACAAGCTGAGTACCCGGCTT
>Ga0051987_10001566_pt1 | contig 11500 bp, 9 predicted proteins | sample CryGey08umfilter_2_FD_58083 | JGI IMG/M metagenome (GOLD analysis project Ga0051987, IMG submission 58083) | Groundwater microbial communities from aquifer in Utah, USA - Crystal Geyser 4/10/14 0.8 um filter | ecosystem: Environmental > Aquatic > Deep subsurface > Groundwater | place: USA: Utah... | reverse complement strand
GCTGATATGAAGATATACCAAGGTCAAGTAAAAAACCATTAAATTTATGAATCTCTGATTCTCCATAGATGATTTTTTTTATTTCAGTAAAGTTTGCCTGGAACAGTCTGACCCGCTCTTTAAATTTTTTGAGCCTTTGCTCCGCTATTACCAGCGCTTGAGGGTCAAGATCGAATCCCAGCAGAATTCCTTGGGGCGCCGTCAGTTCCAAAATTCTTTCGGCGTGTCCTCCACCGCCCACCGTAGCATCAATAAAATTCTGGTTCGAACGAGGTTCTAAGTATTGAATGACTTCGTTAAGAAGAACGGGGCGATGGAGAGGATTTTTTTTAATTTGGTACTCTCCTTCAGTATTCATTTCAATTAAACATCCAATTCACCAAGTTTTTCGGCAATATCGCCGGAACTCTTTTCCGTGCTTTGCTTGTATTTATCCCAATCTTCCTGATCCCAGATTTCTAAACGGTTGTAGAGACCGGCCACTACGACGTTCTTTTTCATTCCGGCGTACTTTCTTAAATAGTCAGGAACAATCACCCGGCCCTGCTTATCCAGTTCCACATCCATTGCTCCGGCCAGCATCAATCGAGAAAAAGCCCTGGTATTCGCTTTGCTAACCGGCAGTTTAGAAAGTTTGTCGGCCAGTTTCTGCCATTCCTCAATAGAATAGAGAAAAAGGCAGTTGTCTAATCCTCTGGTGACAACGGCTCCTTTGGCCAGATCGTTTCTGAACTTAATAGGAATGGCCAGTCTTCCTTTTTCATCAATAGTATGGCGATACTCTCCGATAAACATCTTTTTATAATTTCTTTAGAAAAAATTACTAATTTTAAAGTAGATTAAAACTATATGCCATTCACCCCGTTACTCCCTCCTCTCTATTGAATGAGCGGAGTTTCTCGCAGGATGCAATTTTTTACCCGCTCCCCGACCCCAGGAATGTAACTTTCTGGGAGTAACGGGGTTCACAAAAGTCTTCTTGTTTTATTTTTATTGGTGTTTTAGCTTTTTATTTTGGCTAAGGATAAGACTTATCCACAGAAACCCTTACTTATCCCCACTTTTATCCACTTTTCACCATATATTTCCATTCTACACCACTTTTCACTTCTGGTCAACCACTTTTAATACAAGATAAACAGCCGCAGACTGGCAATATCAAAAAAATCCACGTTTTTGTGGATAATAATCTATTATTACGTTATTCTTTTATTTCCATTCGACAAAAGGGATTAAGAAATAGGTCTAGTAAATCTTAGATTTTTATTTTCCTTTGCGGAAACGTTCCTCTTTATCTCCAAATTCTAGCCAAATTTTTCCAATGCTCGCCGGTTGTTTGATGATGAACAAGGATAGCGAAATAAGCAAAAACAGCATTGGGGTCTGGGGCGACTCTAAGCCAAAAAAAGAAATAAGAGAAATAATTGGCGCCAAAGCGCATAGTCGCCCCAGCACTTTTTTGCTACTTTTTTGGTGTCAAAAAAGTAGATCTATTTATTTGGCTTGGTTATATTTGGAGCTCTACCGTAAAATGGTTCCAGTATCTTAAAGCTTTTCGCTTTTTTTATTTTGGATCGGAATTTTTTCACCATATCTTCAAGAGATTCAAACTCACTCTGCTTTAAGCCCGCGGTTTTAATATTCAAAGCATAACCCAGAGTATTGGCCACCACCACTCCCATTCGCAAAGCGGTAAAGGGACCAGGCCCTAATACTACTCCTATCCCCTGCAGTGCTTTAGGAGATACCTTTTTCTTTTTTAAGAAAAGATCAATTTCTTTTAAAAGTTTTTCCGCTTGATGGAATTCGGAGGAAAAACCATGCGAATAGAAAAGACCACCCCCGTCTAAGACGATTGTGGTCTGGTTAGATACTGAAGTGTTGATGAGTAAATTCATGGTTTCACGGCTAGGGCATCGACATGCCCGGCTGAAAGGCAACAACCTGGTTGCGTTTCAGTTTGGCATGATAGAGAGCGACATCTGCCTGAGCAGACAACTCTTCTGGTGGAATTATATCACCTTGTTTCTGGGGAGTGAAGTTGGCCACTCCCGCTGATACCGTTACGGCGATGCTTCCGTTATCCAAAAGAATGATCCCCTTTTCCGCTACCGCCTGCCGGATTCTTTCCGCCACTTGAATTCCCTTTTCTAAAGGAGTATTCGGTAGAATGAATCCGAACTCTTCACCGCCGATTCGGGCAACAACATCGGAACCGCGGGAAAGACAGTCCTTTAGCACCTTAGCTACTTCGGCCAGTACGACATCGCCATTAGGATGCCCGTGTTGATCGTTAACCCTGGTTTTGAAATGGTCAATGTCCACAAAGATTAGGCACAGCGGCTGCTGGTAACGGCTGGCATTGGCTAAAGTGATTCGGAGCTGCTCATCAAAGAAACGCTTGTTGTATAAACCGGTCAGTCCATCGCGGATTCCCAACTGGATCAGTTGCTGGATTTCCCGCATCGCTTGATAGCGAATTGGGATTGCTGCTTGAGCCGATAAAAACAACTGGGCTAAGGAGGCGGGCAAACCCTCGATCACGCCCCTTTGGATCAGCTGCTCAAAATTCTGAACCGCTTGAGCCATTTGAGAAAGGCTCGCATCTTCTGTCGTCGCTATGTTCATCTGAAATCCCCCTGGTATATTTTGCGGTGCTTGGTCATTATTCAGTCAAAGAACGATTGTTAAATATCCATACTACCCCATTAATTGGATTCTGTCAATCCTACCTAAATCATCTAAATGTAACGGCAATCTAACAACGGCTTGCCGATTTTTTGTAATTAAGGTAAATTAAAAAAGTCCGGCTTTTTCATGCCGAGACCTCCGCTCCAGGCTAGGAGAAATTAGTCTTGCCGCTCCCTGACCCCTGTAATCCCCACCCACACAGCTGATATTGGGGGATTCGACCACCACGGCAACGCATATTGCGAGCTAATTCTCTCCTAGCTCTTTTTTTTATTCAGCCTTAATTACGCTTCCTGATGGATCCAACTCCACAAAATGGTGGACCGTTCCTTCTTGGTAGGCTGAACATTGATTTTCTGGAAGATTATCAATGTTTTCCCGGGGATTATGAGCCACATCCGCTACCCAATCAGGAATCAAATTATTAGCAATACACGGCCCGTTAGATAAATCTATTCCTTCTGCCATCAACTGGGTAAACATTGTCTTGGCCCTGGCAATAGCGATGTCTTTATCCGCTTCTTTTTTAACCTCTAATGCTCCGATTCCGGTGGCCTGCTCCACCGCCGCTTCTCCGGCTTGTTTTATTTTCGTCCCGCAGCCACCAAGCAGAAAAACGCAAAAAACCAGAACGGAGATGGAATAAAAAAATTTCATAAAAATTTACTTAAGTTTGGCGAGACCGCCTTTAAAATTCTTGCTCAGCTTATCAATCATCACAATTTTTTTGTTTTCTAAAATATCATACAGAAACCGATCAGTCAGGTCTTTGCGGTATTTAAACTCTTTGGTGGTCATTATCGTAAAATTGATTTCGTGATTAAAAGTCTTCTCAAACTTTTTAATCATCCTTTGGATTTTCCTTTTATTGATTTTGCCGACAATCAGCAAATCGGTAAGATGGTTTTTAATGCCCACAAAAAACCCGGTCAAAACCATATACTGGATGTTGCCTAAAGATTCAATGTCAGAAACCAGCCTTTCTTCCAAAATTACCTGCGCCTTAAGGATTAAGGATTTTAATTCCGGGTAAAGGATAAACTGGTCGTTAACCCGGTAATATTTTTTTTGATTTTTATCCTCAAACAAAATCAATCCCAGCTCTTCTAAATTTTTCAGCTCCCGACGGACCGAGTTAATCCTTTCTTCCACCTTGCGGGTAATTTCCCGAACAAAGTAAATTTTGTCCGGATTAGCCAAAAACAACCTTAACAATTTTACCCTGGTTCGTGAACCAAATAGTTGTTCAAGCATGCCGATCCTGTTTGGAATAATAATTAGCTAAAGAATACATTTATAGTATAATGAATAGGTAATAGTATGTAAAGAATATAAATCTTGGGTTTAAACCGCTAGCACAACAAGCAAGATTATATAAGGTTTTGACTTAACCTCCCCTAACCCCTCCTTAGCAAGGAGGGGAAGTATAAGGTTTCCTCCCCTTACCAAGGGGAGGAGAGGAGGGTCGGTAATATTAACTGATTCTAATTTTGCGTTATAGGGTTGAATCCAGCGTACAATTACTTGCTCAAAATCCCTAAATATGTATTAATATAACTATATTCACTGCCCTTAACCCCCCTACGGAATGAATGGCATTATCGCTACAATTTCTAAACTTTTAATCTATAATCCCGGCAAAAGCCGCTCCACGGCCAGTGTTTATCTTCCTCCGATTACTCCACTGGAAAGACAGAACCTGGGGCAGCTTTTAATGTTAATTGAAATCAATTCGCAAGACGAAATAAACGAGCGAGTAATTCAACTGATCGAAGAAGAATTAAACAGAAATTATTACGGCTCGGAGAATTTCAACCTAGAAATGGCTTTTGAAAACGCGCTGCAAAAAACCAATCAAAAGCTGCACGAATTGATTTTATCCGGACAAAATTCCTGGCTGGATAAATTCAATTGCCTGATTGCCGTCCACAAAGGGCGCGAGCTTCACTTTGCTCAGCTAGGAGAGACTAACGCTTTCTTCGTTCAAGGACCAAGAATCATTAATATTGCCGAGCAGGCCGGAGAGAATACCGTCAAGATCAATCCGCTAAAAATATTTTCTAATGTAATTTCCGGCACCGTCAATGAAAACGATGCGCTTTTATTTTGTACTACCACCTTACTGGATTATCTTTCTCAAGAAAAATTGCGCCGGATTATCACGGAAAATTCTTCGGAAAAAGCAATTCAGATTTTAAACCAGCTATTAGCGGATAATAATAACGACGTTTCCTTTGCGGCAATTATCTTAAAACTACAAGCGGCCGAAGGAGAATTAGACCAAGTAGAAAGAAAAGTAGCGGAAACAGTAAATGCTCCCTACTCAACGGCTACGGAAACATCTATGGATAGCCTAATCAACAAAGAAAGAAGCACGTCGGAACTGCTTACTCCGTCGATCTGGCCTAATTTTACCAAAGGAATTAAAGGTCTTTTGACCCGCCTGCAAAAGCTTTGGAAAAAAGAGGGGCCGGAGCCATCAGAAGAAGCGGGAGAAGCAAGGCCACTGCCCCGGGATATGAGAATCCGAAAAAAAGAATCCGGCCTGCTAATGACTATTTTGGGATTGATCGGCGCGGGATTAAAGAAACTTTATGAACTGCTTGTTCTGGGAATCAAAGGCGTTGCCGGACTATTTCAGCAAAGAAAAAGAAGAATGATTCGCGGCCAGATTCGCACCCTCCCCCACCGCACCAACCGGCAGGCAGCTAAGTGGCTGGTGGCTTTAAAAAATCTTTCTCCGACCAGAAGAGTGGTTTTGGTAATCGCTTTATTGCTGTTAATTATTTTCGCCTATAACATTGTCAATCTGGGAAGCCGAGCAGAAAAAAAGCAGCTGAAGCAGCAATACGCTGATTTGGTAACCCAGGCTTCCGAAAAAACCTCAGCGGCCGAAGCGGCTTTGATTTATGAGAATGAAGAAGAAGCTCGCGTTTCACTAAGCGAAGCGAAAGGGCTGTTAGCCCAAATTCCTTCTGATCAAAAAGAACTGCAGGGTCAAATCAACGAGCTTAGCGGAAAAATACAAGAACAACTTAATAAAGTAAACCACATTGTTAAGATTGATAACCCGGCGGAATTTGCCAACCTTAACATCGGCGACATTACCGCCTCTCCCAAAGGAATAATGCTTTCAGGCGGTACGCTCTATGCTTATGAATCTGACCAAAATCATATTTTCACCATTAATGTAGCTGACCAGACGGCGGCGGCACCGGAAACCTCCGGAGAAATAGAAGGAAACCTGCAAAAAGGAATTCCTTTAACGACCAACCGCCTGCTTTTATACGCCAGCGGCGACAAATTCTATGAATTTAATGCGGTGGACAACTCTTTTTCGGCAGTAGAGATTAGTTTTGCCAATGTTGATAAAACTATTCAAGATTTTGATACCTACTTAGGAAGAATTTATTCTCTGGACACCAAAAACAATCAGGTTTTCCGCCATGAAAAAGCGGGCGCCGGGTACGCCGAGGGGTCAGCTTGGATTACCGAAGAGGGATTAGATATTACCAACGCCACTGCTTTGGCGATAGACGGATCGGTTTATTTAGCCAAAAACAACGGCGAAATCTGGAAACTTTTCGCCGGCAGCCGAGATACCGAATTCAAAGTAAGCGCCATTGATCCCGCTTTTTCCAATCCTACTCAGATTATTGCCACTCCGGAACTGGAAAACATTTATATTTTGGATCCTAATAACAAAAGAGTGGTAGTGTTAAATAAAGAGGGCGGGCTGGTTAATCAATATTTTTCTGATTCTTTCGATAACCTGATTGATTTTTCGGTATCAGAAGCCAATAAGGCAATCTACCTTTTGAATGGAGTAAAGGTATTTAAGGTGGATATTTAGATAGAAAAAGCGTCCCTCGACTTACGCTCGGGGCGAATCGCGCTTTCTGGCAAGAAAAAACGAAAGCGAATAAACGTTTGTTCGCTTTCGTTTTTGTTTTTTACTCTCCTAAAACAAAGGGGTTAAAGTTGGTTCCTTGATCATAAGCATCCACCTTTTCTTTGCGCTTCAGAAAATTAACCACGGCATAAGTAAGCGGGGTGGCCAGAACTTCGAATCCCACTTTAAAAATATAGTTCGAGATAATCACCGTTAAAAGCAAGCTGGCCGGCAGTACTCCCCCAAAAGCGATTAACGCAAACAATAAGGTATCAATACCCTCTCCCACCACCGTGGAACCGATAGTCCGCGACCAGAGCAAGCGGCCGCGGGTAATAATTTTCATTTTGGCTAAAATATAGGAATTGGAGAAGGCGCCGGAAAAATAGGCAATCAAAGAAGCGATTACGATGCGCGGAGTCAAACCCAGTATTTTTTGATAGGCGTCTTGATTGCCCCAATCGGCGGCCGCCGGCAGCTGGCCGATAACAATAAAAACCAGTGACATCAGCAGCGCCGAACCAAACCCGATCCAAATGACTCGCCGCGATTTTTTAAAACCGTAAACCTCCGTCAAAATATCGCCGAAAATATAAGCGAGCGGAAACAGAATGGTTCCGCCGTCAAAAGTGAATGGCCCGAATTCCACAATTTTAGCGGAGGCGACATTGGAAATCAAAAGCACCGCCACAAACAGACCTAAGATAATATCAAAATATTTAAAATTCATAGTTCAACTTAATTTTTTATTTCATTATTATAGCATACTTAACAGACAAAAATTCGCTTATTGTAAATAAGAGAGGCCCATTCATCATACCAGTCACATTCTAAAGTACATCGTTATATAACTGGTTACTGCCTTAACCGAAGGGTCATTTAATAGTTTAGCGGCATTGGAATTTTGAAGCAAAACCGAATCCGTAGTTTTTTTTGCATTTAAATAATAAAACAACGCGTAGATAGTTGGCTGGGAATCAACCGTTATCTCGGCAATACGGCGGGGATTAAGACTTTGTAATGCCTCGATACTGCGCTGATCCAGCTCGTCAGCCTCTTCTGAAGTGACTTCGTGCGCAAAATCGACACTGGCAATGATTAAAGATTTTTCCGGCAGAATTTGAAGCAGCAGTTCCATCAATGAATCAAGCTCTTTTTCCGTGGTTTTAGTTCTAAGAACCACTGGCACTAGCTTGCTTGCCGGAAAACTTTTTTTGATAAAAGCCGTTTCCGCCGAAATGGAATGCTCCTCGACAAAAACCCGCTCATCAATTCTGATCGCGCCTTTAACCGCCAACTGACTGATAATTTCTGAAGCCGGGGCCAAATCTCCGTAAGGCGTTTTCCAGAAAGCCTGAGAAGATAAAATATTGAAATCCCCCACCTCCTGGTGGTTCGGCCCGATCAATACCACCACTTCAGGCTGGTTAAATTCCTCCAGTCCCTGATAAAATTCCGCCATTAAATGGGAGGCCAGCAAATGGTGCGGAACGATTCCCGCGTGAACTTTTTCTTTTACCGGTTCTACCTGATTGCCTTGATAGCTTTGCTCAAAAAATTCCTGATCTAAATAATAGGAACGGTGAAAAACGGCTGAGGGCGGATCAGCTTCTTCCCTCTCCTCGTTTATTTTAGAATTATTGTCCTTAGTACAACCAGATAGTAGTAGGGCTACTACTAAAATCAGAAGATAGTGTTTCTTATTTATTATCTTCATTAATAATTTACCTCGCTACAGAGTTTATAAAAAATATTGCGACTGAAGGAAATACTAAATTTTAATATCGAAGCACGAAATAAATTCCAAGAAACAAGATACAAGATACAAACAATATTTCAGCCAAAGGCTGATCTGCCTCAGGCATGACAATAACCAATCATCAAGTTTCAAACAATACCATTGATGGCAAAGTTTGATTATTGATTATTAAATATTGGAACTTATTTAGTTATTGTTTCTTGTATCTTGGCCATTAAAACTTGCGCATGAAAATGTCATCTTAACGATGGAGTGCTCCTCCCCATTCCACCACGGTAAATCCTTTTCTTGCCGGAGTGCTGATTTTCAAAGGTTCCACGGAAAGAGGCGCGGCTAAAGGTTGGTAATCCATGAAGACTCTAATAACAGTATCGGGCTCGGGAGTGACTTTCAAAGGAGCTAGTTGGTCGAACACCGCCTGATTTACAAAAGTTACAAAGTAATAAGGCTGATCTTGCATCTTCGGCACCCAAAAATCCATGAATTCCGCGCTTTCTTTTTCATTTAATCCCAGCTCAATCAGTTTTTCCGATAAGAATGGTTTTACTTGCGCTTTAGCCACTACGAATCCCTGTTTGGGGATGGTATAGTTGATGCCCCTCCCTTCCCAGAAAAGATAAGGATACTGATTGCCCTTACTGTCGGTTAGCCGCCCATCCGGATAAGCCGTGACCTGCCAGCCATTTTCGGGATACTCCGGTTCAGTTAAAGAAAAGCCTCCCTTAGGATCAACCCGCACATTCACTTCGGTTTTTTCCTCAGGGTAGAGATAAATCACCGGCTTACCGCATTCCACGGTAGGCATAAAAGTAGTTTTGGTGAACTTAACCCAGTGGCCAAAAGGATCTTGCCAAAAAAACAGGGGGTGAGCGGCGATAAATTCATCGTAACTTAATTTTCCTGCGGCATTGGGATCATAATAGTACTCATAAGTGCTTTCCAATACTTCGTTGTTCTGATTTTGGTATTCGTAAATGCTGTCGCCCTTCGAGGTTTGTCCGACTACGGTTAGCGCTTCTTCTCCGCCCAGTTCATCAATGGTAAAAATGGCATGGCAATTTTTGGTGCCGCAGCCGCCGATTGGTTCATTGTAAGTGTATTCCGCGGTATTGGTTGTTGCATCCTGCCATTGGATATCGGGCACCAAGCTGCTGGTCCCGAAAAGATAATCCTCTTCTTTGAAATTATCCACAAAATCCAGTTTCAAATGATACTGCTTAACCAAATGATCCGGAGTCTCGATCACAAAACAGTCCTGATTAGCATCAAAAAAAACTTTTCCTAAGGCACTGTCTTCAAAAAGCTCGGCGGGGTTCTTAATTGAGGAGAATAACTTGTTTTCACTATATAATTCCTCGGTTAAGGATACTTCTGAATCGGGAATATCGATCTCAGCCGGCAGTTCCAAATCGGCGATGATAGCCCCTACATCGTAAGTGAAACTATATTGCAAATAAGAAAGGTCAGCGGAATACTTTTCTAGATAAGTGAAGCTCTCTTCCCCCGGGTTATAAATCACTCGATAAAGCGTGGGCGAAAAAGCAGGACCTTCGGGCGTTTCCAAAATATTAATCAAATCCATTCCCTGATAGCGGCCGTTTTGGACATCCCCTACTTTATAATAATCGCGACGGATAATATAACTATTCGGATCAGTCAAGACTGGATCATTAAAATTCAAATCTTGAGGAACATCTAGCCAGGAAACTGTCAGATTATAGGCTTGATCCGCTCCGATGGCGGATTTAGCCACAGGAGCTTGAACCGGCAGCTGCTCTTTAACCTCAATAAATCTAAAGCTCGAAATAATTGAATCCATAACCGAGGCGCTTTCTTGATAAAGAAGATTATCTCCCCCAAATTCCAACTGATAGACCTTGCCGTTTCTTTCTAAATAAAAAAACTTATGACGAGGATTGTCATTTTGATCTTCAAAAACATAAGCGTCAATTTCACTGATGGTCTGCTGACTAGCTGTTAGAGTTTGATATTCTACTTCTAAAAGCGCCTGTTTTTTATCAATCCAATCGGCAAAAGAAGGTTCGTTATTTTCATAATAGGCAATGCTAAAAGATACCGATCCTTTGTTTTCTTCATAAGTGGAGGCGGAAATTAAATTGCGTCCTTCCAAAAATCCCATTGTTTCGGTATAGCTAGACCAGTCGGCCGGCAGGTTAAAAGTAAGGCCATGCTCTCCTTCTTGATAAGTAACGGCCTGCCAATCAGCGGAAGTAGGCGACGCCGTATTAGTATTTTCATTGAGGGATTGATTAGTATTCTGGTTAACTGCCTGATTGGTATTGATATTAGCATTTTCATTTACAATGCTGTTAACATTCAAAGCGTCATTGCGAACACACAGTTTTTCTTGTTCCCCGCTAACCGCGTACACGCTAACGCAGCTGTAATTAGAAGGGCAATCGTTATTCTCGCTACAAAGCACTTTTCCATTGATATTCTGAAAACCGGTGGACTGATTAGCGTTTTGATTCTGGTTAGTATTTTGATTAACATTTTCGTTTTGGGAAATAAAATAAATACCGGCGGCCGCGCCGATAATGACTATTAAGGCAATTACCAGAAAAACTAATAAAACTTGGGGGGTTGGCGGCTGGCTGGTTGATTTTGGCTTTTTTTGTTCCATTTTTATATCCTCCTTTCACTTTGATTATAGCATAAGGAGGGGGCGATTCGCGAATGCATTTCAAAAATAAGGATTCCTCCCCTTGATAAGGGGAGGAGAGGAGGGGTCGATAACACTCTAAAATATTGACTGATTCGATTTTGCTTTAGAGGCTTGAATCCAGCATTACCAGACGAACTGTTTTTCCTAGAGTCGGATAAACAAGCGATAGTAAAAAGTAAACCAAAAATCCCGCGTTGGCGGGATCTTCGGCTGTTTTTATAAAAAGAGCTTTCTAGATTATTTAACAATAGGATTCTTCGTTCCACACTGAGCGAAGTCGAATGGGCAGGACTCAGAATGGTTCTCGAATCTATTTGAGAACCACCTTACCACCAGCTTCTTCTACTTTCTTTTTGATCGCTTCCGCTTCTTCTTTGGTGGTTCCTTCTTTAATCATTTTGGGAGCGCTGTCAACCAAATCTTTAGCTTCCTTCAATCCTTTTTCCGTTACTTCCCGAATTACTTTGATTAC